>OOIF01002203.1_pt1 | contig 13903 bp, 20 predicted proteins | sample 1691961 | NCBI WGS metagenome assembly OOIF01 (sample SAMN06348146, study PRJEB24527) | human gut metagenome | biome: human gut; feature: ankylosing spondylitis patient; material: feces | host: Homo sapiens | place: China | collected 2015-10 | reverse complement strand
AAAAAAGTCCGTCAGAGAATATGTTTTGACGAAAAAAGTCCATGAGAGAATATTTAGCAAATTCATGCTTTGAATTAGAATAAGTGATGTAATCAAGAGACAGGGATGCTGCTATGTTTGTAAAAAAACCGCTATTGTACCCTTATCAGAGAAAAAGGGTCGGGTTTGTCCCTTTTAAAATTTAAGACAAGAAAATACAATAGTTGCAACGAGTTATATATAGGTAGCTGCCAATACAAGTGCTTGATACATACCGGTAATTGCCGGGGAGAGGAGGTGAATGCACTATGGAGAAGTTATATTACACAGCAAAAGAGGTTGCTGAGATGCTTGATGTATCGGTATCTCATGCATACAAAGTAATAAGAGAAGCTAACAGGGAATTATCTTCTAAAGGCTTTTATGTCAGAGCCGGCAGAGTCAGCCGTAAGTATCTTGACAGTAAAGTATATGACTTATGTGATAAGACAGCATAAGGGAAAGGAGTAGTGTATGGCAGCATACAAGGATGAGGCGAGGGGGACATGGTATGTCTCCTTCCACTACAACGATTGGACAGGTAAAAACAAAAGAAAGCTAAAGCGTGGCTTTCGGACGAGAAAGGAGGCATTGGAATATGAGCAGAAGTTTCTGCTGCAGCAGGCAACAAATCTGGATATGAGGTTTGCGGACTTTTACAAGCTGTATGAGGAAGATTTAAAGCCTAAGCTGAAGCTTAACACGTGGCGTACAAAGGAGGTTATTTTTCAGAAGAAGCTGATTCCATATTTCAAGGACAAGAAGATGAATGAAATCAGTCCTGCGGATATTATCAAATGGCAGAATGAGATGATCAAGAAGAGACAGGCAGACGGTAAGCCCTATAAACCGACTTATCTGAAAACAATGCAGTCAGAGCTGTCAGCCATATTTAATCATGCGGTACGCTTTTACAATCTGAGAGAAAATCCTGTAAAGAAGGCTGGGACGATTGGTAAAGGCAAAGCTGATGAGATGGATTTCTGGACAAAAGAAGAATATCTCAAGTTCATAGAATGTGTAAAAGACAAGCCAATATCTTATTATGCGTTCCAGATTCTTTACTGGTGCGGAATAAGGGAAGGTGAACTGCTTGCCCTGACACCAGCAGATATTGATTTTGAGAATAAGAAACTTCATATCACAAAGTCTTATCAGTATATCAATGGTGAAGATATCATCACAGATCCTAAGACGGAAAAGAGCAGAAGGGATGTTGTAATACCTGATTTTCTGGTAGAAGAGTTAAGACAGTTTATCGGAATGTTGTATGGATATGGCAGAGATGACAGAATATTTCAGATTACAAAATCTTATTTGCATCACGAGATGAGCAGAGGAGCTAAAGCGGCTGGAGTAAAGAGAATAAGAATTCATGATCTCAGGCATTCGCACATTTCTTTACTTATTCGCCTGGGTTTTTCAGCGGTAGCCATTGGAAACAGGGTTGGACATGAGAGCCAGACAATAACATTTCATTATGCACATATGTTTCCGACAGAGCAGATTGAGATGGCTGATAAGCTTAATGAAGAATTTGTGCCGGGTACAGGGAATGGAGGTGATGTTCAGTGAGTGGAGTTCATAAAAATCCGACAATCAGTTTTCGCATATCAGACTATGAAAGGCGTGAAATTGAAGCAAGAATCAAGGCAAGTGGAATGATGAAGAAAACATTTTTTACAAGATGCTGTATCTATGGTCGAATCTGTGTTGTAGGTAAGAAAGAAACTGTATATATGCTTGTGCAGACGCTTGAGAAGATGCAGGCAGATATTCACAAAATGTATGATGAAATCATAGAAACAGGACAGATAAAAGAAAAAGAATCACCGGTTGATGGTGAAGCTTATACAGATATTGAAGAATTGCAGCATGACTATCTTGCTATGATAAAAACAGTTGTGGATATGCTGGATGGAGCAAAATACCTCTGGCAGAAATAGTGGCTTTCCTGACGGCAATCGGGAAAGCCACGGCAGATAACAAAAGCGGGCTTCTGTTACCAAAACACCAATTAAAGTATAACAGCAGCCCACTTTTGAGACAATGATTATTTACGAAAGTGAGGCAGACAGTGGAAACAAATACAGAATTAAAAATGATACACCTCTCTGAGGTTGAATCACAGCAGATTAAATGGCTGTGGTATCCATTTATCCCTTATGGAAAGCTGTCAATAGTGCAGGGAGACCCCGGTGATGGGAAATCTACGCTGATACTTAATATTGCAGCAAAGCTGTCAATGGGAGAATGTATAGATGAAAATATGAATATTACTGAGCCTGTAAATGTAATATATCAGACGGCAGAAGACGGACTTGCAGATACAGTCAAGCCAAGACTTGAAGCAGCAAATGCAGACTGTAGCAGAATATCAATCATAGATGAGTCTGATAAGAGTGTTAGTATGACGGATGACAGGATAGAGGAAGCTATAAAAAGAGAAAATGCGAAGTTGTGCATCTTTGATCCGATACAGGCTTATCTTGGCGGTGATACTGATATGAACCGGGCAAATGAAGCCAGAGAAATGACGAAGAAGCTGGGAAGTATTGCTGAAAGAACTGGCTGTGCCATTGTTCTTATCGGTCATATGAATAAAGGCTCAGGAGGAAAGGCTGCTTACAGGGGAATGGGTTCCATTGATTTCTTTGCTGTGGCAAGGAGTGTAATGCTTGTCGGCAGAATAGAAGGGCAGAGTAATCTCAGGGCAATGATACAGATAAAGAATAATCTTGCAGCATTTGGTCATCCAAAAGCGTTTGAATTGGCAGAGGACGGATTTCATTGGTTAGGTGATTATGAAATTACTGCTGATGAAGTACTGGGCGGTATGGTGCCAAAGGCAAGTAAACTTGAGATGGCAAAGCAATTTTTAAGAGAACAGGCAGAAAGAACACAGAAAATTTTAAGTACAGAGATTATAGAACTTGCAGCACAGGAAGGAATATCGAAAAGAACACTTGAGACAGCAAAGAAGGAACTTAAGATAAAGGCTGAGCGTTGCAATAATAACTGGTACTGGAATTTGCGAGCATAAAAATCTAACATCGCAACATTGCAAAGTGTCAGGTTTTGCAATCTTGAAGCTTGCAAGGTTGCAAAATATATAGACCTTGCGATGTTGCGGTCTTGAAAAGAAAGGACAATTACTATGACATTATTTGAAGAACTTGGTGTTGAGTATAAAGAAGTGGATGGCATTTTATATCCTATTTTATCTGTTGATGAAGCAGAATACAATCTTGCGGATATTGGAAAATATGGTTGGATGTGGCTTAGGTATATGGAAGAAAATGAACCTTCTGAGTATCGTCATATGGCAAGAACAGGACAGCTTAGAAAGCAGGCAGAAGCAGTAAATGAAGAAGCTTATGAACGATTGGATAATATTGAAGCGGCGTGGTTGAAAAAGCACATGACAGGTAAAAAGAAAACATTTATGGAGCAGCTGCATTTGCTGAATCAGGCGAGAGCGATGGCAGAGGAAATAGTGATAAATGAGATTGTGTTTAAGTGCAGATAGGCTTTAAAAGGCTGATGCCAAAACCCTCGGAGAGCCCCCGCAGTTTTGTCAGTATGACGAAACTGCTAGGGGGTTATCATCTATGGCAGAGCCAAGATGATAATTGTATCTCTCCGACAGAAAAATACGAATAAGAAAGGACAAAATGCCTATGGGAAATGTATCATACTCTGCTCATATAAGCAATGGCAAGAGTGCGATAACAAGTAAAAAAGCACTTGCAGGAGTTGCAAAGCATAACCTGCGTAAATATAAATCCGCAGATTACAGCTCAGATAATATTAGGCTGATTTATGGAACAACAGATTTGTTTCAAGATGTTAAGAGGGTATATCACAGAGAATTTGATGATGTGGTAAAAGAATATAACAGTAGACAGAAAAGAGAAGACCGAAAGATAAAGGATTATTTTGAACATGTTGCAGGTCTTAATCAGGATATGGCGGTAGAGATTATTTTTCAATGCGGGGACAAGAAATATTGGGACGAGCATTGGAAAAACAAAAATTATATGTCTGAGGTATTTGATTATATTCTTGAATGCTTGCAAAAGCTACTGCCGGAGTTCAAGATTGCAAATGCGGTCATACACTTTGATGAAGCCAGCCCGCATATGCATGTGGTAGGCGTTCCAGTATGGGAAGGAGCAAAGCGTGGCTTATCTAAGAAAGTATCAAAAAGAAATGTATTTACACCACAAACATTATCTGTGATTCTTCAAGATAAATTGAGAGCGGAGGCAAGTTATGGATTTGAATGTTATTTCAAGGAACAGCTGGCAGAAAAGAAAAAAGGTCGCAACCATGACTTGTCTGTGACGGAATATAAGGTAGCACAGGAGAGTAGGAAGCTTGCTGATATAAAGCAGCAGAACAATGAAGAACAGGAGAAAAACACTAAACTGAGAAGCAATAATGCAAGCATATCATATCAGATTGCTACACAGGAACAACGCCATAGCAGAAATCTGGATGTTATAGCTGCTGATGAGGACAGGCTGGAGACAGTCAGGAGTAGTATTAATGCAGCAGAAACGGAATATGCAAAATATGAAGATATGATTACGGATAAAAAGAATAATCTGGAACTTCTTTCTTCTAAGGAACGTGAACTGATAGAGAAAACGAAAATTGCAGAGAGTGTATATGATCTGTTCCGACAGGGTGGAAATGATGATGTCAGGGATAAGCTTATTGATGTGATGTATGAGAATCAGAAGATTAGAGAGGAAAATACGACATTAAAGGAACTGCTGGGAAAGGCGTATGAGTTTATGAAGCAGTTTGTGATCGATGGGGTTAATCTGTTGGAGAGGTTCCTGGAGAGTGTGGGGAAGGTGATTGGAAAGATAAGATAATCTTTGATATAATATGATATAAATTAAGAGAACTCATAATTAATTAAGAAAAGAGCTTGATAGAAAAAGAAAAGTGTGATAATATTATTATGAAATGCGAAAATATGTTCGAGGAAGAAACGAAAATGAAAATAAGCTATAAGAAATTATGGAAGTTATTAATTGATCGAGATATGATGAAAAAAGATTTAGCAAAGGAGGCTGGGATAAGCACAGCCTCAATTGCTAAATTAGGAAGAAATGAAAATGTGAATACAGATATTTTGCTTCGCATTTGTGTTGCTTTAAAATGTGAAATAAGTGATATATTAGAAATTGTTGTTGATGAATAAAGGAGAATGGTCATGAAAACACCTCATTTAGTACAATATCAGGGAAGTAAGAGAATTATAGCCCCAGAAATAGTTAAATTTTTTCCAACAACATTTGATAGACTCATTGAGCCATTCGCAGGTACATGTGCCATTACAATTTTATCCGCTGCACAAGGACTATGCGATGAATTTTGGATTAATGATATTAATCAACCTCTTGTAAATCTTATGGAAGAATGTATAAACAATCCTTTAAAATTAATTGATGAATATGAAAATATATGGAATGGACAATTTGCTGAAGGAGAAAATAATATAGATTATTTCTATAAAATTAGAGAAGAATTTAATAAGGGTAAAAAAGATTCAGCTAGGATGCTTTTTTTATTAGCAAGGGTAGTAAAGGGTGCGGTGAGATATAATTCAAATGGAGAATTAAATCAGTCATGTGATAAAAGACGCTATGGAACAAAACCGAATGTTATTGCCAATAATGCATTAGCAATATCTGGATTGTTAAAAGATAAGGCATCATTTTCGAATTTAGATTATAAAGATGTATTATCTAGAGCACAAAAAGGAGACTTGGTTTATATGGATCCTCCTTATCAGGGAACTTCAAAAAGAGACAATACTAGAGATAATAGATATATTCAGGGCGTAGAATTTGATGAGTTTGTAGAACAGCTAAGAGAATTGAATGATAGAGATATAGATTATATAGTTAGTTATGATGGTAAAACAGGTGATAAATTTATTGGAAAAACTTTACCTAAATCATTAGAATTAACACATGTTTATATAAATGCTGGGTTATCAACACAGGCAACACTTAATGGCAAAAATGAAATTACATATGAGTCATTATACGCTAGCAAAAATTTAATAAAAAGGCAAGAAAAATATGAACAAATGAAATTGTGTTTTGCATAAGGAGAAAAAATATGGATTTATCACAGGATTTTATAAGTGTTTTAAATGCAGTAACAAATAAGAGGGCAAGGTTTGTAATAGATACGATTCTGGAAAAGGGATATTGTAGTACGGAGGATTTAAAAAATGGTGGATATGAACATGCTCCAAGAGCTGCACGAGATGTAAGAGAATTGGGTATTCCATTGGAAACTTACAAAATAAAAGATTCTACAGGGAAAAGTATTGCAGCTTATAGATTTGGTGATTGGGAAGAAGCAAAGAGAAAAAATCAGTTATCTAAAACATCCGGAAGAACGCAGCTTACAGAAAAATTAAAAAATGCATTATTGGAATATTATGGTGCTAAGTGTAATTTATATGGTGAAGAATATCCTGCAAGGTTACTTCAACCAGATCATCGCATTCCATATGAAATAGGTGGAGATCCAGAGAATATGATGGATTTAGATCGATTTATGTTGTTATCGCCTTCAGCAAATAGAGATAAATCTTGGGCATGTGAGCATTGTGAGAACTGGATTAAGAAAGATATAAGTATGTGTAAGAAGTGTTATTATGCATATCCGGAAAATTACAGTCATATTGCTGGAAAATTAGAGAAAAGAGTTAATGTGATTTTTAATGATAAAGATATGCATTTGTATAACGAATTGCTTAGTCAAGCTAGTGCAAATGGTATTACATGCGAAGAAGAAACAAAAAGAATGATTGCATATTATCAGAAGATGTTAAAAGTGCGAGGTGATAAAAAATAAAATGCAAGAAAAATATTGGAATTATATGGTTCAAATAAAAGCGTGGACTTTTTATTTGGATATATATGCAGAGGATTCGTATAAATGGGATAGAAGAATTAATATATATGGAGCAATTGCGTCATCATCGAGCATAGCGGCATGGACAATATGGCGAAGTTGGTCATTTATATGGGCAGCAATTATAGCAATATCGCAAGTGCTTACTGCAATAAAACAATATTTGCCATTTGGAAGAAGGTTAAAATATCTGCAACCATTTATTGAAGATATGAAGTTGCTTTATTTAAAAATGGAGTATGATTGGTATAAGGTTGCAGCAGGTGAATTATCAGAAACTGAAATTAATGGATTGTTATATTCATATAAAAAGGAATACTCAGGCATTGAAAGTAAATATTTAAAAGAAGAAATCTTAGTTGAAAATGTTAAATATAAAAATAAAGCTGACATAAAAACAGAAGAATATTTTAAAAATAATTTTTAGGAGGTAGATAGAATGGCAGATAAAACAAATCAGTCACCAGAAACACAAAAGAGAGGATTTTCATTACCAACAACATCTGTAAAACCACCAATGCCACCAGTTAAGGAACCTAAAAAAGAAAATGATAAGAAGTAAAGGAAGAATAAATGAGAAAAGCATTATGTGTAGGAATTGATAGCTATCAAAATATAGATGATTTGCATGGATGTGTGAATGATGCTAATGCGGTCAAAGCAGCTCTAGAGCGTAATGGTGATGGAACATTAAACTTTGATGTAAAGATTATGTGTTCAACAAGTGAAAATTCATATATTAATAGGGGAGAATTACGTGATGCGGTGGAGGAATTATTTAAGAGCGATTCGGAAATAGCAGTTTTTTATTTTTCAGGACATGGATCTATTGATAGTCTTGGAGGGTATTTATGTACCAGTGAGGTCAATAGACCAGATGATGGACTTTCGTTAAATGACATTATGGGGTTTGTTGCAACTTCGCGGGCTCACAATAAGGTAGTAATTCTTGATAGTTGCTTTAGTGGAGATATTGCTAATAAGACCGAAATGCCAAATTTTTCAGTCATACATAATGGAACGACATTATTGGCTGCCTGTGGAACGACAGAGTATTCTACGGAGAAAGATGGTCATGGAGTATATACATCATTATTAGTTGAGGCGTTATATGGAGGTGCAATGAATTTGTTGGGAGAAGTCTCTCCGGGAAGTATTTATTCGTATATAGATAGATCCTTGGGAGGATGGGAACCACGACCAGTATTTAAAGCAAATATCAATGGTTTTGTATCATTAAGAAAGAATACACCTCCGATTTCAATATTTGAATTGCAGAAGATAACAGAAATATTTAAATCAAAATATGATGAGTATCATCTTGATCCTACATATGAACCGGATAAACATGAGGCAGATATAAAAGAGGTAAATAAGGATCATGAGGCGATTTTTTCAACATTGCAGAAGTATGTAAAATTAAATTTAGTTGTACCTGTTGGAGAGGAACATATGTATTATGCTGCAATACATCATAAGGCATGTAAGCTGACTACACAGGGACAGCATTATTGGAACCTTGTAAAGAAAAACACTATATAAATAAAGGAGATTATTATGAGAATTAATGTATTTATACCACACAGATGGAATTATAATGATTATGAGGAGATAAGTGCTTTATTAGATAGAACCAAATATAATGTGAGAGATTATTCGGTACCAAGTACATCACCATTTGATAGCATTGATAGTAGGTACAATGTTGATCCACAAATAAAAAGGCAGATACGATATGCTAGTGTAATTGTATGCTCTAATCGACCTGCAAATAGTAATGGTATGTCAATTGAGGAAATTAAATTTGCTATTGAGATAGGAAAACCAGTTGTTGCGGTAAAGATAACAAATAGCACAGCCTCGGATTTGATAAGTTTGAATGTTCCTGTTATTTCAAATAGGAAAGACTCATTAGAAAATTGGATAAGTCAAAATGTATAATATTCTGTTAAGTATGATCAGCATTGCAGATAATATAAAAAACAATAATATAAAGCTTTCGTATATTAAGAGGAGATAATATGGGAAATAGTTATCTAGATGTATTAGAACGAATAGCAAATGCACTGGAGCAACAGAATGGGATACCAATATGGGAAATATTAATTAATATAATTCCTTGGATAGGGGTTATTATACCAATAGTTGTATTGTTTATAGAGCGTGGGGAAACTAAACGACCATATGTTGAAGTGTCATTTGAACTTGTGCGGAGCACAATGGCATGCTTAGTAATAAGAAATGTAGGTAGGGTTCCAGCAGAGTTAAAGTCTATGACTTTTAATGATTGTTTTATACAACAGTTAACCCCTGAGAAGGCAGAAATATTAAAGAATAAAAATAAAATGAATGTCACAATATTTCCGAATAGATATTGGGTACTCTCTTTAGATAAAAATGTATTTGATGTTATTAAGTTTGAAAATACAAAATTAGAGGTAACATATACTTATTCAAAAATTGGAAAAAGGAAAGAGTATAGTGATTATACAGAAATAGATTTTAAAGAATATAAATCTTTTTTAGTATATTTATCAGAAATAGATGAATTTAAAAATATGGCAGAAAAAAAGCTTAATGATATTACAACCTTATGTGATAATATAAATAAGCAAATGAAGGCATAAAGCATATAAATCTATTTATTTTTGAATTAATATGTGATACCTATATGATACCTAAATTTTTGAAAATATAAAATAATTGTGATAAAAGGTGGAATATTTGCCATTAAAAGCTCTAGAAATCAAGCCTTCACAGGGATGATAAGTTTCTCTGCGGGGAGTTTGAATAAGAAAATTGAGCTCGGAAATCCAGTGTTTATGCTGGTTTCCGGGCTCTTGTTATATGATTTGAGTTCAGATTGAGTACAAATTAGTTCGTTTTTGAAGAATCAGCTTGGTCGAGTAGTTCATTTAGCTCTTGTAAATGTACTATATTGGTATCTGTATTATCAGAGGTTAAAAATGAAAATTTTTTAGAAAGCCATTTTATTAGTATGTATAGCACAATACAAATAAATGCAGGAAAGTAATTGGGCGTTTTCCCGGTTGCATAGGAAACAATAATATCTATGCAGTATGGAATGAAAGCACCAATAATAATATCTGGTAAATTTAGGTGGGGTTGAATTTTAATTTTATTTACTTTGTTACGTATCAGTTTCCAATCGTTTTCCATGATGGATATTTCATTATGATTAGCAGGACGACTAATAATTATATTCTCGTTTTCTTTGACCTGTGCAATGCTTGAAGAACTACTTATATTTGGAATATTACTATTTTCTATTCTTATATTATCATTTGCCAATATAGTCACCTACTTTTCGTTTTCAGATTTAGTAACTGATGGATTTTCTGGATCAGGTGGATCTATAAGTCCAGATTTTAGTGCATTAATGAAGTAAGTATTTCCACAGTTATCGCATGTTAAAGGAACCATAGGGAATGATGCTCCACCTATCAAAATTCCATTATAGTCAAACTCTACGGCTTGGAATACTTGGTCAGATATATTCCAGTGATTATTTCCACATAAAGGGCATACTGAACCGTGAATTTTTTTAAGGTATTCATTTAGTTTTGACTGTTCAACTTTCATTGTAAATCCTCCATAATATTTTTAAACATAACTATGAAAAAATTGATATTTTTGATCTTTGCAATTCCAACTCAACTTTTTCCTTTGTTTCTACTATTTCATCTATAGCTACCTGTGTTGCTTCATTTGGATTATCCCCAGCGGATTTCAATGTGCTCTGGTAGATGTAATTCATTTTTTCCCATTTCAACAGGTCATTAAATACTTTATAACTTCTAATATTCAATAAAGCATCCTGCAAAGACAGCGTATGTGCTTTCCCTCTGCTGGTATATCCGATTTCAAGATAAGAAGAAAGAACCGGATTCAGATGGATAGATACAGTATCATCTTTTAACAACTTGTCTTCTCCACGCTCTCCGCTGATCTGGAGGATGCCGGAATTGCAAAGGACCATAAGTACGCCCATCAGATCACCGACTGTTTCCAGACGAAGTCCGGCAGTATCACTGCCATTCAAAGCATTATAACTGACACCGAGTGCAGCTGCAATTTTCTCTAACTGAGGAGGTTGTGGCTGCATTTTATTGGTTTCGTATTTTCGGATAGAAACCGGATGGATACCGGTCAGCTCAGCCAGTTTATCTTGCGTGATTCCGAGTTGCTTTCTGCAGTATTTGATTTTTTCTCCTATGGTCATTCTTATCGTCCTCCATGTATCGAGATGGCTACATTATACCATGTTTGAAAAAATTTTTCTACTTGCATTTCAAAATACTTGACAATAGCGAAGTCGCTACATATAATGAAGATACAAAATGTAGCGATAACGCTATAATAAAAAGGAGGATGTATATATGGCAGAAAACAACAAGATTTATATTACTGCAAATGAACTCGCAGAAATGCTAGGTGTTTCTGTAGGTCATGCTTACAAGCTAATCCGTAAGCTTAATCAGGAACTGGAAAAAGAAGGGTTTCTGGTGATTGCAGGTAAAGTTCCCAGACGTTATTTTGAAAAACGCTGGTATGGTTTCAGTGCATAGGAGGTGGTCGAATGAAAGCGGAAAAAGACAAGAAAACAGGAAAATGGTTGATTCAGTATCGTTATACGGATTGGCAGGGGAAACGCCGGAAATCCACTAAAAGAGGTTTTGCGACCAAAAGAGAGGCGGAGGAATGGCTTAGAAATTTCCTTATTACGCAAAAAGCAGACTTTGATATGAAGTTCGAGGATTTTTGGAAGATGTATCGGAGAGGGGAAACGGTAAAAGAGATTTTGGAACAGACTGGAATAAGCAATAGAAGATTGTATATTGAAATTGAAAAGAGAAAGATTCCAAAAAGGGAAAAAAGAAGTGGTTCTAGGAACAGCGATTTTTATGAGAAAACAAAGAATCACTCAGATTACATAATTGAGCATTACAATCAGGGCGAGAATTGGACACAGATTGCAAGAGCACTCTGCATGGATTACAACACAGTAAAAAGTGTAATAGAGGATGCAAAAAAGAAAAAGCTGATAGATGAAAAAAGAGACTGTGACATTGATTTGGAAAAGGAACGGAAGCAGGCTAGTATAGTTGCATCTGTTTATATGAAAAAGGAACATAAACCAGATGTAAAGAAGCTGGCTGAGCTTTTCAAGGTAGATGTGAACAGATTATATTATGCTATTGGGAAGGCGAAGTTGGAAGAATAAATAAGCTAGAACTTAAATAACGACAATTATGATGAAATAAGTAGTTAATGAATAAAAAACTACATTATTGATGAAAAAATAGAAATAACACGTTGACAAAAGAGCATAAACATGATAATATGCTATTTGACAGGAGGAAATACAATGAATAATATCATTTTAAAATATCTATCTGTAGAAAATTTTGCCTCATTTGCAAACAAGGTAGAATTTACAACACAAATCGATTCTGGGAAAAAAGAATTGGTAAAAAAAGAGTTTGCATGTAATGATATGAGTTTTAATAAAGTTTCTTTTATATATGGAGCCAATGGTTCGGGAAAAACCTTTTTTTGTAAGATTATTCGTGAAATACATAGGTTGTTAGAGTGGTCGATGATAACAGCAATGAATAATTCGAAAATATTATCTTTGCCACAATTTAAAGGAATTAGTGAGCCTGTAGCGACATTTGCATTCGACACTGCATATAAAGAAAAGCCGACATCTTTTGCAATGGAAATAGTTATTGAAGGTATTACATATCGTTATGAATTCTCTTTATTACAGAAAAAAGTAATTTATGAGTTGTTAACCAAAAAAAATAAGCGAACAGAAAAGCTTATGGAAAGAAAATCGCCTTCATATAAAGATATTATATTAAAATCTGAATTAAAAGGATTTGAAAATACAAAAAATGTAGTAAAAGAAGAAGCTTTATGTCTACCTGCGGCGGCATTACTTAATAATGAATTAGCAGGAAAAATAAATGATGCTATTATGGATATTCAGGTTGTAAGTATGACTGCGGCAACACTAAAGCCCAAAAATTCCAAAAAAGCGTTTTCTGATGAAAGGTTACAAAAGTATATTGGAATTATGCGAAAGGCCGACCCGACAATTCGAAATATAAAAGTTTCTTTCGAAGAGTCAGAAGTAGAGCATCAAAATGTAGATGAAGATGATTTTGAAAATAGGGAAGTTATTGTAAAGAAAACGACAGTTGCAGTAGAAAGCACACATGCTATGTATAGTAATGGAGAGGAGATAGAGGGACGGCCAATTAAGTTTTTTGCTGATGAGTCGTTAGGAACAGTAAAACTATTTACGGCATTACCATATTTATTTGATATACTTGAAGAGGGAGGAGTGCTTATAATTGATGAAATTGAAAATGGATTACATCTTTTATTAGCTAAAGAACTTGTAAAATTATTTATGGATGAAAGTACAAATCCAAATAATGCACAATTAATCTGCACCACACATCAGCCGCTGCTGTTAGATGGGGAGTTTCGAAGAGACCAAGTGTGGGTTGTTTCAAAAGATGAACATGCAAAAAGTTATCTGCATAGACTTAGCGATTTGAAAACATCCAGAGCAAAGGTGAATTTGGTAAATAAAATACTAGAAGGAGCATTTGGATGCAACCCCGAGAGATTTTTTGAGTAAAATAACACATAGAATATGAAAAAGAAAAAACACCGAGGGCCAACTCGGTGTCCTGTAGGACGACAGAAGCTCAAGTCGTCGATACATAAATAATTCACTAGATGATTGTATCACGCTTTTTAACTGATTGCAATATGAAATCTGTGTCCAGAAAGGTTAAAAAATACAGTCTTTTTCTAAAAATGTGATAACATATAGCAACTCGTAGTTTTAGTTTTTAGAGAAAGGACATATTTATGAAAAAAATTAAATATAAAT
>OOIF01002200.1_pt1 | contig 13925 bp, 10 predicted proteins | sample 1691961 | NCBI WGS metagenome assembly OOIF01 (sample SAMN06348146, study PRJEB24527) | human gut metagenome | biome: human gut; feature: ankylosing spondylitis patient; material: feces | host: Homo sapiens | place: China | collected 2015-10 | reverse complement strand
TACATGTGATCTCAGTTGGTCCATAAATATTTACATACATAACATCCGGCAGATATTTTCTCCAGATATTCAGATGTTTCACAGGCATAGCCTCTCCTGAGAAAAGAATCTTCTTAATCTTATCCGGAACTTTATATTCAAATCCGTTCAAAGTTGAAATAATACACAGCGCAGATACCGCCCACACCAGCGTGGTCACTTCCCTCTCGATCAGATAGTCAATCAACTTCATCGGGAAAGAGAATAGCTGCTTCGGAATAATCTGGACAGTTGCTCCTGTCTTCAGTCCGGAATAAATATCTTTAACAGATACATCAAAATCCCAGGGTGCCTGATTTCCCATCACATCTTTATCTGTAATATCAAAAAGCTCTGTAAAACAATCAATAAAATCAAGCACTGAACGATGACCTACCACTACTCCCTTGGGAACGCCTGTTGACCCGGAAGTAAAAATTCCATACAGCGGATCCACATCCAATGCCTGTTCTCTGATCTCATTCAGCACAGCTTCATTCTCCTGCTCATCAGCAAGATCCGGAGCCATCAGAACCTTTCCTTTGAACTCCAGTTTCTCCAAATCCTTCAGATATTTCTCAGATGTAACGATCACATCACTGTCCAAAATTCCAAGGATCTGCTGAAGTCTGCTCGCCGGCTGTTTTGTATCCATCAGTACATAAAAACATCCTGCATAAACAGCACCCATGAAAACTCCGATGGTTTCTACGCTCTTCTCCATAAATACAGGCACCGGATTTCTCGGTGTGAAATATTTCGCAAGTGCAGTTCCTGTTCTGCGTGCAGTCTGCTCCAGTTCTTTAAATGTGCAGGATGTATGTTCATCTGCAAAAGCTGTCTTATCCGGATATTTCCGTGCGGATTCTTCAAGATATTCCAGAATACTTGTCTTCATATGTAATTCCTCCCCTCTGTACTTCACAAGGTTTTTTATTCATTTTACTACTGTCTGTCCTATTTTCACAATATCAACAAGTAAATATTTACAATTAAAGCAGGATACTTATTCGATTCAAACTAAATCTGGTAAGTTCCTGCTTCAATTACCAGTAACGATAATCAGTAGTTACTATTAACTGATCAATTTTTCTGTCCAGTGCTCTCTAAAACTTGTGCCAGCACTTCAGAGTATTCTTTTGCAGCATCCCCATTCATATGTCCGTCATAATCTGTATATGCTTTCAGGTCATGTGTAAATGCCTTAAAATACTGCGTATTAAAGTTAAGATACTCTACGCCCTGTTCTTCAAAGAACTGCCCGAAATATTTCCATGCTGCATTATAACTGTCACTGTAATCCTTCAGAGTATTTATTGGAATTGGCGTAGTTACTGCAACAAACTCTATATCATTTTCCTTGCAGAATGTGATCAGCTTCTTCAGATATTCCATGTTCTCTTCGTTTACCTTACCCTCTTCATAGAGCTTAGGTTCTGATTTCTTAAGCTTTGTCACATCCACCGGATATCTCTCAATAAATCCACTTTCATGATATTCCTGAGAATCACTCTTCAGATGAGATACGTCATAATCACCCGTTACTTTCTGAGTAAATGTATCTTTGACTTTCGGCAATTCATAGCTGAGAGAATATTCATACCATGGGAAAAGCACAGTACGGAAATTACATTTCGCAATAGAATTCCAGAAATATTCTACCTTTGCTTTTGAAAATGGAAACTCATGATAAAAAAGCAGGTAGTTATTTCCTTCTTCCTTTTCAGATACAAAATATCCCGGGTCAACCTCATAGATAATTCTCTTCGGATTCTGTTTCTCTTTGATCAGTTTAGTCAGATAATACGCATCGATTCCATACTCGCCGCCGACGCAAAGATTATGTCCACTGCGTCCGGTAACTTCCTGCATCACCTCCGGATCAATATCCATCTTTCCATGGGAAGTTCCCACGATAATATCATCAAACTGCTGTGTCACAACTGCATGCACATCATTTCTCATAAATGTACATGGATAAAGTGCCAGGTCAAGTGCTGCCAGAAGAGCCACACACACGACCAATACCAGGAACGTTTTTAAAACTTTCTTAAAATTGTGCATAAATAAATCCTCTCGCTACTGCTGTTGATCCAAAGAATCCGATGGATGCCAGCAGACAAAAATAAATTGCTACAGTAATTGGCAGACTCAGTCCTGCAAGTGATTCTCTTATCTTCATGCCACGTTCCTGAAGGACACTTACAATAAACAGAATGATGCAGCCTGCTGCCAGGATTGCCAGCGCATAAGGGGTAAAAGCAGTTCCTTCTTTACCGGCCGGGATCAGCAGTAACTGTGACGGTGCAAACTTTGTGACAGAAAGCTTCATCATATGAAAAGCCTGTCCTACTGTGTCCGCTCTGTCAAAAAACCAGCTGATATTTACAAGGATAAAAGTACGGATGATCATAAATACATGATACCAGTTCTCTTTTCCAGTGATGTTGAATTTCTTTTTCCAGTTTCTGTAATGCTCTGCCATAAGTCCGCTGAAAGCAATGATAATACCATTGTACATACCGTATACAATGTACTTCCAGGCAGCACCATGCCATACACCAACAACGAAGAATACGATCAGATTCGCCAGACAGATTGGTAATGTACGTCCGGTCTTTTTGCCAAATACCTTCTTGCCCCATTTGCCAAATTTTCCCATCCACTTGGATAATGTCACAGGATAGAACACATAATCCTTCATCCAGGTACCAAGAGTAATGTGCCAGCGGTGCCAGAAATCTGTAATGGAAATGGAGAAGAACGGACGCTTGAAGTTCTCATCCAGCTCAATTCCAAACATAGACGCAATACCAATTACCACATCCATACCACCGGAAAAATCTGCATATAGCTGAACTGTGTAAAATAATACGCCAAAGATTGCCAGTCCGCTGTACTGATCCGGATTGTCGAAAATCGCATCTACAAACACTGCTGCCCAGTCCGCCAGGATCATCTTCTTAAAAAATCCCCAGAGAATGCGCTCAAAGCCTCTGGTAATATTCTTACCTTCGAATTTATGAGGTTCATAAAGCTGATGTGCCAAACGACTGTATCTTCCGATTGGTCCCTGCAGAATCTGTGGAAAGAAAGAAACAAACAATGCATATTTTACAGGATTCCTCTCCGCATCACATCTCTTCCAGTACACATCCAGAAGATATCCGGAGGATTGGAAAGTGTAAAACGATATTCCCAATGGAAGCAGGATTTCCATTCCTCTTAAATTCATATGAAACAAAGCATTGAGGTTCTCAATCATAAAATTTGTATACTTTATCACTCCAAGCATACCAAAATTCAATATTAATCCAAGCACCAGAAAATTTCTTGCACTTTTGTGGCTTCCACCTGCCTCTGCCTTTTCAACTGCAAGTGCAATCCCCCAAGTAACCAATGTGGAAAACAGGATAAATCCCACGTAACGGACGCCACCTGCCAGATAATAAATATAGCTGAAACATAACAAAACCAGCCACTGAAATTTGTGCGGCACAATATAATAAACAAGCACACTCACCGCCACAAACAGTAAAAACAAGTTTGAAACTAATGACATGATCTTTCTCCCTAAATATGTACAATTCTTCAGTTGTACTTATAATAAGGGCACTGCACTATGTTATTCCCTCAGATAATGCAGTGCCCTGTTTTATTATACTTTTTAATGCATTTTCCCTTTACAACTGCTGAATCTGATTAGTTTAATAACCCATTATCCAGACATCCGTCTCCACCGTCATCGGAACCACCATCATCAGAACCATCATAATCACCAGAATCATCATTACCATAGTCATAATCATTACTGTAATCATAGTCATTGCTGTAATCATAGTCATTGCTGTAATCACTACTGTTATCATAACTCTGAGTTGTTTCAGAAGCTGCCTGTGCAGCTGCCTCAGTTGGCTTCGGAGCTAATGCTTTCTCTGTTTCCAGAGTATTGTATTCTTTCTTCTGGCTGATACTGTCAAATACCAGATATGCTACTTCACCTTCCAGATGAAGTTCTGCTTCCTCTGTATCACCAAATGGGAAAGTGTGGATCTCAGCAGTTGTTCCATCCTCGAAAGTTAACTGAATATTATATTTCGGGATTTCTTTCTCAGCATCATCCTTATCTTCGCCTTCTGCTTTTCCATCTGTTTTGGCATCTTCTGTTTTTGTTTCTTCAGTATCTGTGGTCTCTTTTGTATCATCTGAAGAATCCTTGTTTTCCTCATCTGCTTTATCTTTAGCATTCGGATCAAACCAGAGAACTCTTTCCTCATCTGCTTCGAACTTATCTTCTTCTTTCAGGAAATTATCCGGATATTCTTCGTCTTTTTCATTCTTAACAGTAACACCTGTGATAACTTTGCCTGTAAGATTTTTCAATTTTACAGAAAAAACACCCTCTGTGTCCTCTTCCGGTTTTTCACCAATTGTCTTTAAATCTTCTTTCTCTTCATCAGCTTTATCTGCATCTTCTGCTACATCTTTATCTTCAGATTCTGTGGCATCCTTATCCGCATCTTCTGAAGTTTCTGTTTTTGCTGTAGTATCTGCTGCCATCACTGCCTGACTGAATACAAGACTGCTTCCAAGTGCTGCCATCATAAATGCTGTTACAACTTTTTTCTTCATTGTCTTTAAATCCTTTCTGGTCATTCTTTATAGTTCTTGTTTGCCTTACTGTTAAACAGATAAAATCATTCACTTCGTTACTTGCTCGTAACCAAAGTCAAAAACATTTCAATGCTTAGTTAACTCTCTTATAATTTACATATTTCAGAGTACGTTTCGCACCATATGTAAGTTTATAACCATTCAGTTTGTATTCCTTCTGGAAATTCGGATCATACACATAAGTTTTCTTTTTACCATTCACCTTCTGATCTATTTCAACCCACGCATGTGCTCCCTTCTTACCACCGGATTTCTGGAAATATCCTTTTACATAATGAGCATCATATCCTGCAACTTTAGCCATCCAGTAGAAAGTAGCTGCCATTACATAACAATCGCCACTGCCTGTTTTAAATCCATATAAACCATATTCTGTAGGTGTTTTTTTAGAAACCTTTACATTGCCTGCATACTGCAGAGAAACAGACCAGTTGAATGCCTTCTTCAGATTTCCTTTACACTTCTGAAGTCGGACTGCAGCCATAGTTTCTACTGCTGACAGCTTTGTTGCCTGTCCATTCTTTTTAATCTTATAATAAGTCTTTGCATTAACCTTATAATACGGTTTATTAGTCACAAGTTTTCCGGTTTTATCAAAACAATACGTATATTTACCGATCTTCTCTACCTTGTTTGTAATTTTCTCACCATTTACATAATAATATTTAACTCCATCAACAGTTTCCCATCCTTCCTTCTTCTCCGGAAGTGGTGTCGGAGTTACATCTGGTGTCTCAACTGTACTATCAGTTGTTCCATCCACATAATCAATGATCGTTGACTGTTCTGCCATAGCCGGCATGGCAGGTGTAAATGCCATTACTAAGCTAAGTAATAATGCTGTGATTTTTTTCCTGTTCATAACTCTGTTCCTTTCTTTTTTGTTAACTTACTATCTGCAAATTGCTTCAGCTGCTTTATAATTTTTCACAGCCGAAGCAACCGATTAACCTGGATAATTATCGTCTTACCGTGATACTCGCAACAACTTCTGCGCTGCTTCCTTTTCCTGTAGGACGCACAACATTTAACTGTACATAATCGTATGTGTAGGTGACATCCTTGCCGTTTCCATCAAGCATACAGGTATTGCCTTTACTTATTGTACACTTTTTATATTTTCCCAGAACCTTCTTAATCTTTGACGCATTGTTCTGTTTTGCCAGAGTAGATGTTGCCGCATATTTTCTGTATAAAGACGTCTTCTTTTTATCTACAGCTCCTGTTTTTGGATTAAAGTAATACAGCTTCGGAATCTCATACATGCTGACACTTCCTACACGTATTCCCTTTACTGTGTGACCACTTACATCAAACCCATAGTACTTACCATTAATCTTCTTCATCAGAATACCATACTTACCAACCATATCCTGATCAGCCTGATAAGCAGCTCCGTTTTTTCCGAAATAATAACGGAAACCCTTTGCTGTTACTCCCCACTGCTGAGTGACTTTCTGGTTATTCTCATCATATCCATATCTCTTTCCTGTCTTTTTGTCCAGTTTTACCTTAACAGTCTGCGGCTCTGCTGCCTGTACTGTCACTGTTTCTGCTACAACAGCCAACGGTGTCAGCATAAGAAGCATACAAAGTACAACTGCAAGGAATCTCTTTGTTTTCTTCATTCTCCATACTCCTTTTCTTAAAATTTAATTTTATGTTCTATTGTATATGCAGGACGTGTAGCTGCGCCAAACAACGTTCCGTACATATTATCATAATAGAGCCCGTTAATCATAACAAAGCTGTGTCCATCCGGAATTGTAATAACATAGGGTTCATATCCCAGTTCCTTCGCGATTGCAGCCACACTGCTGGCAATTCCATAACAGTTTCCTGTCAGACCGTTCTGGAACATCTGAAGGGAATATTTATAAACCCAGTCTTTTGTCTTAAACTCCTGAGGTGTAGGATCCATATATCCTACAAAGTTTGTATAGGCCATAATATAATAGAAGCAGGAACGGAATTTTTCATAATTACTTGCATTGGCATTACTGTGACGTGCAATAAAGTTCCTTGCCGCAAGCTTGCATCTCGCCTGTGTTAGATTTGAAGCATATCCGTTCTTGTTAAATCTTATTCCACCTATGGTTTCATTTGTTGCACATTTACCGTTCTTATGCACATAGTACATTCTACCATTAAACTCATTCCATCCTGTAACAGGTCTTCCCTTGGCATCAACAAAATACTTTACACCATTAACCTTTACAATTGATTTCTTACCTGGAATTACCCTCTGTGCATTCTTATTAAACAGATAAAAAACTCCTTTAATCTTGTAATGTCCATCATGAGCTGCAACTCCATTGGATTTAAACCAGTAGTATTTACCATTAATCTTTTTCCATTTATTTCTGACTGGTTTATTATTTACGTAATAGCGATATACTTTCCCTTCCTTCAACAGTCCATTTTTAGGCACTGGCGTCGGTGTCGGTAATGGCAGTTCCGGCGTTATCTCCGGTGAGGGTGTTATTGTAACTGTCGGCTCACTTCCACCCTCCTGTGACAGGTCAACCGCATAAGCACTTCCTGCTCCAGATGTAAGTGCTGCCGTCAACATCATCGCTGTGAGTGTAACCTTCAGTGCTGTAAATCTTTTCCTCTTCATTTTCTATTCCTCCTGAGAAATTTTGCTCGAAGTTTCCTCCCTTCCTTTTGAAATATACTCTCAGAGTACATTTGAATTTTATACTACAATTATAGTATATTGAAGAGTTCATTTCAATTAATACGACGACTTTTATACAAAAACTTCCAGTTTTTTATAATCAACCTTTCACAAGATTCCACCACTTTTTTCTCTGTCTTTGTACAATTCTTCCATTGGCGCTAACTCCCTTTCAAGATATATCATAGTCTTGTGTGGGATCTTTACCTGTCCGCATATGTAGCTACTTTCCATAACGGAATCGTTGATCTTCACCAGATTCTTATGATCAAAGGAATTAATAATAATCTGCCAATGACACGCTGATACTAATTTACTAACAACTTACTAAAAAAAGAGGCTTCGTTACCACAAAGTTTAACGAAACCTCTTTTTTATATTGCCAAACGTATATTCTCAATCGCCGCATCCATCCTGTCACAGTAACAGTCGCAGACTTCTTTCATTTTGGAAATATTCTTCCTGTTTTCTTCATCATAGACACCAATAACCACAAATCCTGCTTTTTTTGCAGTTTCCGCTGCGTGAAGCGCATCCTCAAATACAAGTGTCTCATTCGGTTCTGCCTGCATAGATTCTGCTGCCTTCAGGTAGATCAACGGTTCATCTTTTCCTGCACCTGTTTCTGTACAGGTGTAAATCTGCTCAAAATAATCCAGAATCCCGTTTCTCGCAAGTGCTGCTTCTGTCAGTTCCCGGTTTCCAGATGTTGCAACTGTCATCTGTATATTTCTCTCTTTAAACCATTCCAGAGTTTTCTTCACTCCTGGTTTCAACGGTGCTTCAAACCGGTAAAAATCACTTACTATTTTCAGAACCTCTTCTATAATCTGTGAAATGGACTTATCCAACTGATATTTTTCTTTCATCCAGGCGGCTCCCTGCTCCAGACTCATGGTGTGCAGAGCAGCCCGGAGATTTTTCTCCGCTGTGATATTCTGACTCGCAAGATAACGTTCTCCAATATCCTCCCACACAGACATAGAATCCAGCAGCGTTCCATCTACATCAAAAATCGCTGCCTTCATCAGTCTTCCATCATATGAATCGCATCTACTGTATTATTGTACTGCTCTTCCACTTTTGCCAGAAGTTCTTCACAGCCTTCAGTATCTCTTCCTCTGAGCTTCTCTGTAATATCAAAGCTTGCCTTATACAGATTATCAAATCCAAGGTTCTGGCATACACCTTTTAAGGTATGAGCTGCACGAAAAGCTTCTTCCCCATTTTTTTGTGCCAGATTATCCTTCAGACTCCGGAAACTTCCATCATCCAGAAATTTCTTTGCAAATTTCTTAATAAGAACCTCACTTCTCAGTCTTCCAAGTACACCTTCATAATCTGCACCCATCTGTTCATAACATTCTTTTACTGTCATATTTTTCTCCTCTTTATCCCCATCTGCACTGTTAAACCTGCGTTTTCGCAATGATATTATTATATCACGCCATATAGCTGTTCTCAAGTGCTCTTTCACAAAAGCACCTTAGAATCTTTTTCCAAATATAAGCAACCCGCCGCAGTGTGATCCTTGCCCAGAGGGCTTTATTATGCTATAAGAATATTATGGAATGATTTCCCATAGCATAATAAAGCACTTTCACATGTAATTCTCTCACATATGAAAGTGCTGATATCAGGCAGATGAAATCATCCGCATCACTACACACTATCACAGATTTTATATCCGGATATCATATAATTTTATTTTCTGCCGGTATTATCTGAAAAATCCCTGATTCTCAAAGTACTGGACAAATGGATTCTCACTTTCCTCTGTATCATCGGAGTCCATACTATCTTCACTGTCTGTATCTTCGTCTACATCTTCATCAGCATCTTTTGAGGATTTCTTAGAATCCTTTTTAGATTTCTTACTGTCTTTATCGTTATCATCACTGTCATCAGCATCTGTATTCTCATCCAAAGTTACTTTAACAGTCTCTTCTTTATAACTTGTTCCATGAGGAACCTGCACAGTCAGCTCTACCTCTTCATCTGGTTCATAATAGGAAAGATATTCGATCAGCTGATCAATACTTGAAACAGTTTTTCCATTAAATTCAGTAATAACACTGTTTGCTTTCAGACCTGCTTTATCAGCAGCTCCACCTTCTGTTACTTTTTTTACAAAAACTCCTGCTGGAATGCCATACATCTGAACTGCCTCAGAACTTACAGAAGAACCTTTGATTCCAAGTACACCATGTTCAGAATCATCCAGTTTATCTCTTGATGTCTCATTCATCAGATTCTGAAGAATGTCAGTTACGTCTGAGATTGCAATTGCATAACCCATACCTTCTACTTCAGTAGAAGCAAGTTTTGCAGAGTTGATACCAACAACCTCGCCTTCCATATTCAGAAGAGCACCGCCACTGTTACCAGGGTTGATAGCCGCATCTGTCTGGATCAGGTTTACACCGTCACTGCTGTCATCACTTCCATCTGTTACTGTGTTATTGTCAGAATCCATTCTGCGGTTCTTGGCACTTACGATACCGGTTGTAACAGACTGTCCATATCCAAGAGCATTACCGATTGCAATTACCTGCTCGCCTACCTTCAGATCATCAGAACTGCCAATCTTCGCAATTGAAATGGCATCCATTGTATCATCTTCAACATCATCCAGAGATACAGATACAACTGCAAGATCTCTCTCTTCATCAAATCCCTTTACGGATGCCTCCACTGCATTTCCATCTGTAAATGCAACTGACAATGTATCCGCACCTTCTACTACATGATAATTTGTAGCAATCAGAAGTTCATCATCATTCTTACCAACAATAATACCGGAACCACTGCCCTCTACTTCCTGTTCCTGCTGCTGTGGCGCATATCCATACATTCCATACATTCCGAAGTAATTCTGTACCTCCTGAACTGACTTGGTTGTAATAGATACAATAGATGGAAGTGCTTCTGATGCGATTTCAGACACATCAAGGTTTCCTTTTGCTGTGCTGCCTGTATCTTTGCCGGTATCTGATTTGGAATCACTGGCATCTGCATCTTTCTTCTCGGATTTTGCATATGTCAATGTTGTCTCGTCCTTATTTGAAGCAGCTTCCACTGTTGTGGCTCCGCTCCATCCTGCAAGTTTATTTACTCCCTCAAAACTTCCTGCTGCAAGTCCTCCTGCAAGTACTGCACATAAGCTGAGTGTAAGACCTTTCTTTGCAATCTTTCTGATTTTATCATTTCTGTTATCTTTGTTCATCATAATAAAGTCCCTCCATGAATCTATGTCATTTATCTATGTCATTTATTTATCTCTGTTTCCTTTTGATGCTTCTAAGTATAGGAATGATTTGTGTTCTTTGTGTGGGAAAAATGTGTTTAATTTGTGACAATTTTATACATTTCCAATATGACAGCAATTTTTAAAAACAGTCCTGTCTGTCAATTACATCACTTTCGATACATGGAGGAAATTTTTCCGGTACTATATCCCGGAACCAGTGATTTCCAGTTTCCAACCTGACTTTTTAGTATCTTTTCTGTATATTTCAGGGAATTGGAACTATCCATATTTTTAAAGACATTATACGCTGTTTTCTTTTTCCCATTGGCATCCTTCAATCCCATTGCCAATCCCTGAGCCACCTCATGGGCTTCATCTTTATAGCTTCTTATAATAAATGCATCAATCATTGGATTGCAGGCAGCCTTATAATAGGCCAGTGCAATTGCTGCCGCCTGATTTGCCTGTCCTCCATAAGTGGAAGAAAATCCCTGTTCCGAAAGAATGATCCTTGTATTGGAACCAAATCTATTTTTCACATAATCTGTAAGTGTCTGGATATTACGCATAGTGATAAACGTGGTGGTGTTCGCATCACTGGTAAACATGGATGCATTTGCACCTGACCAGAACTGTGAATCTGAAAGCGGCTGATTATATGCATGATATGCCAGATTCCAGTTCACATCTTTCTGCATATCAGAAATCTTCGCCGCAAAGCTTTCCAGAGTTGATCTTGCACTATAGCAGATAGTAAAGGCATTTTTCTGATTCCAGCAATTATCCAGACAGATAAATACTTTGGAACTTCCCCGGCTGCTTTTCACTGCATTGTAAAGGCAGCGAAAAGCTTCACTGTACATGGAGATAAATTTTGAAAAACTGACATTCCCTACATAATAATATCCGCTTGCACTGTTTACTTCATTTCCCAGGATCCAGTTACTTATATAACAGTTATTTTTTCCAAACTTCTCTCCCAGATATGCAAACATTGCTTCCATAGTCTGTCTAGTTGTGCTGTTATCTGTGTTCCATCCATAATAAGCTGTTTCTGCATAAGGACTGTTTCCCGTAATAAAGCTCTGCGTACTGGCATTCCTGTCAATACTGATCTGTGCAGTCACCTGGATTCCCTTTGCATTACATTGCTGAACAAGATATACATATCCGTACAGACCATTAAAATGATATGTTTTCCCATTATATTTATATGTTTCCACACCACTGTCTTTTCGCATCAGGTCTGAAATATATAAATTAAAAAATACTGTTTTGGATTTTGTATCTGTCAGCTCGTTGATATCTGTAGCCTGAATTCCTTTTTTGGTCCCCGGAACAAAATATGCTGCTGTATTTGTACTGAGTTTCTCCGGATTGCTAACATAGCTTTTCGGACTGATCACACTATACGCAGATTTAGATTTTTTTATCCCTATGGCAAATTTTCCCTGTGCATATTCCGGATGTCCGGAAATGTTCAGCTTAAATGTGATCTTCCCTTTTGCCTTCTCCGGCTTCTTTACTTTACCCACCGTTTTTTTCACTTTACCGGAATTAGAATCTACATACACCAGATAGTAATAACCATCCGAACTTTTCACATAATTTGAAACAGTTGCGGATACAGTGATGGTATTCGCCTTTGTTCCTTTTACATAATCCAGTGATGCATCCTTCGCCGAAGGACTGATTTCCTTTGTCCATTTTGCATATAAAGTAAGGGAACCTTCTGAACCCTTTTCAATCACGCTTATCTGATTTTTATACTTACTGTCTGTATACCATCCCACAAAATGATATCCGGAACGCGTCGGCTTTTTAAATTTAATCTCATCTTCTGAAGTATAAGTTTTGGGATTAGCAGTATTATTTTTTCCTTTATTAAGTTTATATGTGATTTTATATTCGGATGCTTTCTCCCAGATTGCATACAGGGTTATTGCTGTTGTATCTCCTGCTGCAATAGCCTTATCTGTAGATATATCCGGACTTGTTCCATCATTTTCTGTGTCTGATATCTGCATTTCTGCCTTACCAGTTTTTTCTTCCCATGATGCGCTGTCCGTCTGTGCCACATCATTTTCTTCCTGCATCACATCTTTTTCTGGTTTTATTTCTTCTCCGACTTCTGTCCTCTCACTGGTTTCCTGAGCCTGCTTTGCCATATCTGCTGTTTCAAGAAGTTTCTTAATAGAATCTCCCGGTTTATAAGTTTCACCGGTTCCATCTTCTTTCGTATTCCACTCTTTAAAAATGTAACCTGTCTTTCCCTTCAGTGCTTCCGGTACTTTAGCAGTATCCGCATCTGCATAGGGTATCACATATGTTTTTTCCAGTTTACCATCACTGTAAAGCAGAATGTTATAACCTTCCGCACTCTGTCCGGCATTTACTGAATCTTCTGTCTCCGACTGTTCCGGTTCCTGATCTTTTAACTCTCCTGTTCCAAACTCATCTCCACTGTTATTCTCATCAGATATTTTATTTCCTGACTCACTTCCTGTCTCATATCCGGCACCATCTTCAAAAACATCTGCTGCTGATTCAACACTTCCTGCCGAAAACTCTGAAGCCCACAATGTCTGCGGTATACAAGACGGAACTATCATAGATACCGCCAGTCCCATTGCTATAAACTTTTTCCATTTTTTCATATTCGTCTTCCTTTCTCTTTTTATATTTTACGGAATTGTTGTAACTATCCAGCATTCCATTTTCTTCATTTTCCTCCTGTCTTACAGTATAACATTTGAAAAATCCACAGACAACAAAAGACTGTCAAAATCAGGACACTAATATGTGATTTTCCTGATTTTAACAGTCTTTTATAAAATTTCCAAACTGCCTGTAACTACCCGGCAGTTTAACCGAATCAAGTAAGTCCCCTGCGGAGGTTGCGAAAAGCAATAAGCAGTGGGTGAGGACCTGCTGTTTATTTTTCTAATCTCGCGGAAAAATGCCCATTCGCCATTTCCAATATACCCTCTTTCATACCGCCTATGATAAAATCGAATCTATAAACATGGAAAGTTACTGTCCAGCTAACCCCTGAACAGTAACGATTCCAATACACACTTTTTATTCCGTATGGTTCTTTCCGGTTTTCCACATAAACTGTTAGTAAAACTGGTATCTTTTTTCTTAAAAGCGAAATCTCTGCAACATTCCTGACAAATCAGAGGGGATACTGCAATGTATAATATGCATTGCCGGTATCCCCTCTGATTTACTCAACCATTATTCACAATTTTTTGTTTCATTTTAACTTTTCTGACATTTGACCATTCGCTGAATGTTTTT
>OOIF01002199.1_pt1 | contig 13935 bp, 5 predicted proteins | sample 1691961 | NCBI WGS metagenome assembly OOIF01 (sample SAMN06348146, study PRJEB24527) | human gut metagenome | biome: human gut; feature: ankylosing spondylitis patient; material: feces | host: Homo sapiens | place: China | collected 2015-10 | reverse complement strand
GGTCACGTTGATGGTTTCGATCGCCGACATCTGCTTGATGTTGGAAATAATGTTGGCATGGCTCAAAACCACCGCCTTCGGCGTTCCTTCCGACCCCGACGTAAACAGAATCACAGCCTTGCGGTTGCCGCCCTTTTTGATCGGCACCCGCTTGATCTTGTAACGCAGATAGGCGTTGATCTTGTCCCACAGGCCGATTTCTTTGGCCGCCTTTTCCAGATAAATGATTTTGACGCCGGCCTCTTCCATCATCTTTACGGCGTCTTCCATTTTGGCGGTTTTGACAAAGGCAAGCGACGTCACCACGATTCGCACCTGTGCGGTTTTGCACATCGACACCATATTCTGCGCGCCGACCGAGAAATTGAGCATGACGGGGATCCGGTCATAAGCCGTCAGCCCGAAAAAGCTGCACAATGCCGCAACCGAGTTGGGCAGAAACAATCCCACATGCTCTTCCGGTTCAGTCCGCCGCTTCAAATATTTGCCGAGCACGAAGGACTTGATGACAATATCGCGGTAAGACTGCGGCTTGCGCTGAATGTCCTCAACGAACTTCGGCCGTCTGAACAAGCCTTTTTTGGCATGGATTTTTGCCGTTTTCATCAACTGGGCAAAAAGGGAAATGTCCGGATTGTAACGAACTTCAAAACTCATCTCGCGCAAAATCATATAAACTTCGTTGCTGATATGGTCGCGCTGGCGCCGCAGTTCGTCCTTCAATTTAAACGAACGCGGCCGGCCGACGATTACCCGCACTTTCGGCAGCGGCCGGTGCGGCAGTTTGCCTTTGGTCTTGGAAAAATAGCCGTACTGAGGCCCCTCGATCCATACCGGAATGAGCGGGGCGCCCGATTTGTCCGCCACCAGCCCCGGCGCTTCATAAATTTTCATCAGCCCGCCGCTTTCGGTCACCCGTCCTTCGGCAAAAATCACGCACAGGCGCCCGCCGTCCACTTTGGCGATCAGCTCCTTGATGTCGCCCGGCTCAATCGGATTGAAAGGCATAACATCGGCTGTCCTCATCAGAAAGCGGATCAACTGGTTGCGGTACAAATGCCCGTTTAAGGCAAACACCGGATCGCCGGGCAGAAAGGCAAACAGCAAAACAGGATCAAGAAAGGAAACGTGATTGGCAACATAAACGCCCTTCCGGGGCATGTTTCTTTCGTCAAATTCAATCGAACATCTGACTTTAAACACGGTAAAAACGGTTTTTAAACAAAACCTTATAAATTTTCGCAAAACGATAGTCTCCGTAATTCTCTCAAATACGACTATACTGTACTATTTTCGGCTAAATTTTGTAAAGTACAAAAACGCGGCCTGCCGGCAATAACCGGATTTTTCGGACAACACATTGAAAATGCTTTCTTTTTGTCAAGATATACAGGGGATAAAATTAACCGCTTGATTTTTGGCAACAATCTGTTTAACTTTTCAATCGTAACATTTTTATTTCGTTTTTTTGCAAACGGAAATTCCGACAGCCGAACATAATAAATAATATATCAATCCTGCTGCGGTTCCGACATTGCGGGATGTTGCAAGGCTAAACTTAGAACAAGATATTTTAAAATGAAAAGACTTATGACTCTGACCGCCTTTGCCGCGGTTCTTGCCTGTTCGGAAGCCGACGCGTCCGGATTTTTCCTCAAAGAACAGTCCGCTTCCGCTCAGGGCAACGCTTTTGCCGGCGCCACCGCCGGCGCGGAAGACATTTCCTACTCTTTCTACAACCCCGCCGTCCTCGCCAGGCATCCGGGCACGCATGTCTACGCGGGCGGCACCTGGATTTCGCCGCGGTCGACGGCCAAAAACGCTTTTAACGAATACGGCGACGAAAGCGGCTATGTCGACAACATCGTCCACGCTGCCATGTCGCCGCACTTTTACCTGTCGCGGCAGATCAGCGACAAAGTGACGGCGGGCATTTCGCTTAACGTGCCTTACGGCATGATTACCAAATACGACAGCCGCTGGGCCGGCAGGTTTCACGGCACCGTTTCCAAGGTGACGACGGCCACGGTTACGCCGATGGTCGCCTATAAGGCAAGTGACAAACTGGCTCTCGGCGCCGGCATGCAGATCCAGTACATCAAGGCCATTCTCCGCAACGGCGTCCGTCAGGCAACGCCGCTCGGCACGGTGGAAGACAACGCCAGCCTGAAAGGCGACACGCTTGACGTCGGCTATCAGCTGGGCGCGTTGTACGAATTTACGCCCGAAACCCGGGTAGGCCTCGGTTACCGCAGCCAGATTCGCCACAAATTGCAAGGCGACGTTTCCTTTGACGGCGCAATGGGACCCGGTGGTCTGCTTTCGCAGCTCGGCGCGCTCGGACCGAACGGTCTCAATCAGGACATTTCCGCCCGTCTGACCACTCCGGCCAGCTTTACCGCCGGCGTTTATCATCAGCTGAACGACCGCTGGGCGGTAATGGCCGAATACAGCCGGGTTTTCTGGTCCAAATTCAAAAACCTCAACATCGTCGGCGAAAACACGCCCAACCTGAGTTTTACCGAAGAAAACTGGAAAGACACCGACTTTTATGCCGTCGGCGCCAGTTATCAGCTTGACGACCAATGGAAACTGCGCCTCGGCCTGGCGCTTGACAAAAGCGCCGTCGGCGACGAATACCGCACGCCGCGGATTCCCGACGCCGACCGTATCTGGTATTCTGCCGGTCTGGAATATCAGTATAACGAAAAACTGACTTTTAACCTCGGCTATACCTATATTCACGCCGACAAGAGCAAAGTCAGCCTGCGCGGCGACCATATCGGCGACGCCTCACGCGGCGCCCTCAACGTGGATTACTCCAACCGCATCAACATCTTCGCCTTTTCGCTTAACTACAACTTCTAGCCGAAAAGCACATATATAAAAAAGAGCCTCATCATGAGGCTCTTTTTGATTAATTCCGTTTTACAGAACAGCTAAGCTATTGCTTCGGGATATAGACCATCCCGAAAACAGACACCGTCAGGCTGTAAGTTCCGGAAATCATGGTTACGGGCTGAACAAAATTATATCCATCGCATAACCGGCCTTCTACCGTGTTCTCAAACGCATAAGTCAAACCATAGGGTTCGCATTTTATTTCGTCGATCGGATAAGCCGGCAGTTCACGAACAAGCAAACCGTCATCGTAAACAACCTGCTGCCGCAAGACATCGAAATCCAAGGCAAAATGATAATAGTTGATTTTGAATTTGCCAATGTTTTCACGAACATAAATATAATCGTCACGATCAGTAATCTGCGTCGATATCTCTTCCAATCGGGAGGTATTGACAACAATATTGGTCGAGGGAACGATCTGGTACGGCATTAGGGCAGGAGTAGCCAGCGTAAGTGCGGCGGTTCTTTTGTAAACCTGAGTTTTTTCTTCACCAGTCGACCAGGTCTGTTTGACCTTGATCCACGAGGTGTAAGCACCGTCAACCAGCGCGCTTTTGCCTTCTTCCACCAGTTCGCTTTTGACCAAATAGGGCTTGTCTTCCTCTCCGATAATCCGGCGGAGAATAACCGCGGCTTTAAGCGTATATTCCCGATCGTCACAAACAACGGTCAGAGAATGGCTGTAAAGCTTTCGTGCATAAATTACGTCCCCTTCGGTCTGATTTTCCATGTCTTCAAGCTTGCCGCCGTTGTCCGTAATTTTTTTGTACGGATGGTAAGGCATTACCTGTTTGCTGATACCGTCATCATAGATCCCGATTTGATAAACCAGTGGAAATGCTATCGTAAAATTTTCCAGCACAACCTTATATACCATAACAGAATCGATAACAGTTACAAAACCCTTGCCATAACTTTCCCCGACGGCGTATTCAAACGATGTTTTCGGAATGCCGATTTCATAGTTTGTCACATCAACCGTCTGACTTACGTTGTTCAGCCTGTTGTTGAGAGTAACCGAAACTTTGTTGTCGAAGCTGGCGCGGGTTGTTCCCCGGACCATGATCCAGCTCTCGTAGCTCAGTTGAGTGCCTTCCGTTCCGACTTTCGCCTTGACCTCTTCGGCGCGGCCTTCGTCGTAAACTTCGCTTTCAATTACTTCCGGAAGCTCGTAATCGTCCTTGCTGCAGGAAGTCATCATTGTCATACCGGTAAGAACGACAGCTGCTGCCGTTGCAAACCATAAGCTTGTTGTTTTCATATAAAAAAGGGTTTTAAGAGTTAAACAATCATATTTTGAGTTCTCTGTTTTGTTTCTTTTAACTGTTTTTTATCTCATGAAAACCGCACTTTGCTGAGCCGACAAACCGGCCCTGACAAACATTGCCGATTCTCTCTTTGGATAATAAGAAAAAGTCAAATAGTTGCAGATAATAATTTTGTTTGAAACTTCGCCGTTTTTCGTCCGGCAGACGTTCCGGGTCTTGACGCCCCGGCTTTTGTCATCCTGAACCTGTCTCTGGCTCTCGCCGTTTCTCTTTGCGTTCTTTCTCCGTCCTTTTTCTTCCTTCCTCTTTCTTACCCTCTTTACTCTTTCTTCTCTACTTCTCTTCTTCCTCCTTATCTTCTCCCTTCTTCTCCTTCTCTCAGTCCTTCCTTTTTCTCCTTCTCTCCCCTCCGTCCTCTTTCTTCCTTCTTCTTCCTTACCTTCTCTGTTCTCTTTTTTCTCCTTTTTCCTATCTTTTTTATTCTCTCTGTTCTCCTCTTCTTTCCCTCCTTACTCTTTCTGCTCTTTTCTCTGTCTTTTTCTCTTTTTACTCCTCTTCTTTTTCTTCCTTCTCCCTCTTTTCCTTTTCTTTCTTCCTTTTCCCTTCTTTATTCTCCTTACTTCCTCCTTTCCTTCTTTTTTTCCCTGAGATCTCTGAGCTCGCTCTCTCCACTCGCTCGCGGGATGACAGATTGGGAGTGCGGCGCTTACCGGCGGGATGACGGCTGGAGAGAAAGAGAATAACGGCAGACGTCTTGGCAAAAGATCCGGGATCCGCGGGGAGAAAAGCTTCAAACTCCGAGCTTTCCTTCCCGCCCCGTATCAGAGGGCCCCGCCCTAAAGGGGATTTCTATCACCCGAACTCAACCGGGCAACGGGCGGGGGTTAGCTTAATATTTGGCATCAGCACACTCCATAAAGTACTGAGCACCTATGGCATTTCTCTCTGTTTCACTATGACAGTCACTCTTAAGAAATGTATCACGACGACCACAGTCTTTTTGCTTGCTCCCTTCTTTCTGCCAAACATTTCTGGTAGAAGTCGTCTTTTTGTTTCCCGATTTATCTACTGAACATGAAATGTAATAATCAGTTTTCTCCCACTGCACATCTTGGCAATGGGTCAATTTTTTACGGTGATGGTGATAATATTGAGAGCTTGCCATCTTGCAAAAACCCCATTGTGTTCCGGTACTGGGAACAATCTTCGCATAATACCCGGATTTGTAATTACTGGAATATATTCTGCTGTTTGCCGACAACCCCAGAACATAATTCGACGAACCGGAGAACAAATTAACCGCTACATTTCCGCTTAATACAATATTCATATCTCTGGCTCGATTACCATTCTTTGTTCCATTATAGCCGGCATACAAATTTGCATATATATTAGCCGCACCAGAATTATTAGATCCGACAAATCTCATGCTTGTACCCCAGTCGACCGTTGGATCATCCCAAGCCGGATATAAAGCTATAGAACCTTTGACAATATTACCCTCTTTTAAATTAAATATAGCAAATTCTTTATTTTTATAAGATGCGGGCACCTCCAAATACAAGCTGCTAATATCAAAATTATAACCGTTTGAAGTCAGTTTATCCTTGAAAGTAGAACTGCTCATGGCAAACGTTGTTGCCGTACCATTTGGTTTGGAAGCCGAACGAGTCAAATTCACTTCTTTATTGAAAACGGCTCCCGATCCGCTTACTGTTGTATTTGTTAAAGACAACGCTCTGTTAACGTTAACACCGCTGTAAAAATAGAGTTCCGCGCCATAAACAGATACCGTAGCCGTCTGTGTGGTCGCATCGTTCGGGAACGAACTGCCGGAGAAGCTGATAACCGGAACCACCGTCTTTTCCGGTTCATAAGCCCCGCACGATTCCTGCAGCATCTTATGGTCGGGCGACGAACTCAACGTTCCGAAATAAGCACCCGAATAAATACTTGCCGCTTTCGTACAGCCGATTTCAAGACCGCCGACCGTCACATATTTGCCGTCAACGTATTTGGACGAAGTCGAACAGTATTTCGAACTGGTGCTGACGTTTTTCGCCAACACGCCGGTCGACGCCGAGTTGGCCTCGATTTCCTCGCCTACCGCATAGGTCTGCTGGGCTTCCGGAAGCTTCGCCTTCTCCGCTTCCGTCAAAGCCTTGTAGTGCACCAGCTTGCTGCCCGTAAACACCCCGTACGAAGCATAGGTTTTCTTGTTGGTTTCCTTGCTGAAGAACAATTTCACCGCGTTTTCGCACGAAATGCGCTCACACGCCGAGCCGTCTTTGTTCGGCTGCCAGCCTGCTTCACACTGCGTAATCCGGAAACGCCCTTTCCGCGGACAGTCGCAGGTCGTCCACTTGGTCGCATGAGTGTCATTCGGCTTACCGCCGCGTTCGCCTTCCGCCGGAAACGCCGCACATGAACAGCACTCTTTGAAGAAGTAGACACCGCCCTGTACGCAGGCCTTGCCTTTGCCACCGAACTCGCAGTCAACCGATTCCCATTTGTACGGCGGATTGTTGCATTTGCACGAATCCCAGTATTGGTTCCCCATGCTGTCCTGACACGGATCGCCGTTGACGTCCGCATTCGCCGTCGTCTGGCAGTCGTCTTTCGAATACGGGTACAATCCGCGCTCACACAGACACGCCGAGTAATACAACGTCTTGATTGTCGAAGTCGTACCCGCGTCTATCTGCGTACAGGCCGTACCGCCCGGGTTGCTGAACTTAAACTGCGTATGGCACGCCTCTTCCGTATACGGATATTTCTCAGGGTCGCACTGGCATTTGAACTTGCTGCCGCATTTGTCTACCGTTACATGCGGATAAACGCAGGAGTCGTAAACATATTCGTTGCCGCAGCACATGACATACTCGCTGTTATACGGACAATAACCGGTAACGTGGCGCGACGGATCCGCGTCGCACGCACTTTTCAGAATATACCCTTCGTCCGTACACACTTTGCCGTCTTCGGCCGGATCCTTATACTCATCAAAACTGCCGCCGCCGGTACAGTTTTCCTCGCCGACAAAGCAGACCTTGGCCGAAGCCGGCGCCGCACAAAACAGGCACAGGCACGCGGACAAAAGCCCCAATCCCATGGTTTTATACAATATTTTCATGACCTTTCCCCTTTATCCATATATTTCGTTCAGGTGATGTAAAATATTGTACGATAGATAGTTATAGAAATTTTCTCCGCTAACCTTTGTTTTTTCGTCTTGATTTTTGCCGCATTTTAACGTACCTTTTTCTGCAACGGGAAGAAAAAGCGAAAAATATAGTTTTTTCAAAGCGTTAATAATCAGTTGTCCGGCAACGGAATAAAGCAAACTTTTCATATAAAACCATAGGCCGAAGCCCCCGCATCCGATGCGTTTTCCCCTTTGCAACAACAAAAAAAACACCGCATTGCAAGCGGTGTTTTTTTGTTGTCAGGACGAGGCCTTTACGGCATGTTCGGTTCATAAAAGAATGACATGCCGTCGTTTGTTTCATACGTTGCATCGCCGAACATCAGCGAAAAACGCGTTTCAACGTCAAGCACATACATTCCGTCCGCTTCCCGCCATTCGCCGACCTCAAGCGAGGTTTGCGGATCATGAAAGCGGTTCGCCGGCATTTCGTAAGTGACGAATTCATCCTTGTAAACGGCGGTTTCATACGTCAGCTCATAAGGGCTGAAGGAAAGAGAAGCGCCGGTTGTTTTGTCCTTCAGGCGAACCGTCGCCTCGTAGCCGTATTTGACGACGGCAAATCCGTCTTCTTCGCGGCGGCCGAGTTCTTTCGCTTCGTCAACGACTTCGGCCTCATAGGCAAAATCGTCTTTGCCGAGCATTTTGCCCAGTACGCCGGTTACGGCTCCGGTGCTTTCCAACTGTTCGTTGTAAAGAACAACCTCCTTTCTGGCCTGTTTGGTTCCGCTTTCCGACCAAGTCTGTTCAATCAGAATCCAGGAAACCGTTTTTCCCGACCAGTCGCCCGTTTTGACAAACTCAATCCCTTCGTCGACCACTTTGGCGGCAAGCAGCTTGTCTTCTCCCTTCTGCGCTTTTTTCAGGATCAGTTCGGAAGACACCTTGTACTCTTTGCCGTTAAACGTAACCGTAAGCGAGTGGACGCACTTTTGCCGTTTGTAGGTTACGCCGTTCTCGGAAGCGTCTTCAAGTTCGCTCAGTTCACAACCGTTGTCGACAATGTTCTCGTATTTGTGATACGGCATCACCTGACGGGTAACATGGTCGTCATAAACGGCAACCTGATAGAGAAGCTCGTAATCAAACGAGAAGCCGGGATAACTGACCGTACAGACCATAATCGAATCCGTGACCGTAACGTAGTCGCCGTTCTTGCGACTGTCCCCGGCCTTGTAACCGTACGAGATTTCCGCTTCGCCGGTTTCCCAGCTTTCCACTTCAATCTCGCGGCTGACGTTATTGAGCCTGTTGTTGAGAGTGACCGAAACTTTGTTTTGGAAAGCGGCGCGGGTTTGTCCCCTGACCACAATCCAGGATTCATAGCTCAGTTGAGTGCCTTCGGTTCCGACTTCTTCCGTCACCTTTTCGGCAACGCCTTCGTCAAGAACTTCGCTTTCGATGACTTCGCGCTTGGAAATCTCTTCTTCCTTTTCGCAGGAAGTCATCATCGTTGTGCCGGCAAGCATGGCAGCTGCTGCCATGACAAACCAAAATTTGTTTGTTTTCATAAATAAAAAGGTTTTAAAAAGTTGAACATGGTTTTTACCGTTTTTTCTTCTTTTCACCGGATTATTATCCGAACCTTTCTCATCCGGCAGGACGCTAAACGGATGCCGTGAAGCCATAACTTCCGTTTCGGGGCGCTCTCCCTGAATAATAGAACGATAATAGTTGTCAGATAATAATTCGGGTAAAACTTTTTATATTTCCTCCTCCGGCCGGGACGGAAGGGAAAAAGACGTCTCCCTGCGTCTTTTTTCCTAAGTCCCGAAGAAGGGCCCCGCCCTAAAGGGGATTTTATTGTCCACCGGAACGGACAACGGGCGGGGATCAAAGGTTATTGGTTATAACCCGCCGGTGCTGTCGCTCCAGTCGGCATAACCGATGCCGTTCTCGCAATAAGAGCACCCTGAACAAAGGAATTTGCGTTCGCCGGTGCAGCCGTAAGAGTACTTGCTGCTGTTGGCGCAATAACCGGAACTGTTATGACATCTGTAATAATAAGGTACTACCGAAGTAAACCAACGCGGTCCGGATTCGGCTGTGCAAAACACTTGCTTATCCCCTTGAGTGCAGTTATTGGTATTGGCTGCCGAATGACAACCGGTTACTTTTACTTCTTTAACGCTTTGGCCTTTTGAATTACAGGTATTCTGTTCAAAGGTAGCCTCTTTCAGTTTAGGATACCAGCTGTTGATCGTTTGCGTTTTTCCGTAGGTATTCGGACTGCCGCTGTAGGAAACGTAGACGGAAAAGCTTCCGGGCGTGGCAAAGGTAAATTCGTCCGAAAACGGGTTGTTTTCGGCAAAGTTATACTGATTGCTTTTATAGCCGGTACAGTGGTCTCTGTAAGGAGAAGAACTGTTGAAGTTTCTGCTCTGGCCGGTAGGCATACAGGCACTGTCGGAAACCGAATACATAATACGTCGGCTGCCGGATTTTGAACCCTTCAACGTCATATAGCTACCGTCTGACGGGAAGCTGAAACTGCTGGTATACTTTGTTCCCATTGCGGAAATCGAGCTGCTGCTGTCGGCAATGCAGGCAACGGAATTGCCCGCTTTACGCAGACGAATCGGTTTTGCCGAGGTAAAAGTGCTGCCGCCGCCAACATAAAGGTATCTGTCTTCCCAGACATTGACCAGCGTATGGCTGACATCAACCGACGAAGAACCGCGGACAACCGTTCCCACACAATATTGCTTGCCTTGTTTGAACATGCCGGAAGTATTTTTGTCGTAGTCGCTGTGTCTGCCGCTGGCCAAAAGTCTGCGGACGTAAAGTTTAGACCTGTTGTTGACGTTTACGTTCAAAAATGAGAAGATATTGTGTGCGTAAACCGTAGAGTTATCGATATTTATCGTTCCTCCGGCACCTTCGCTCGTGTCAAAATCGGGGGCACGGCCCGTTGAGCCGCTGACTTTGGCGTTTTTGAATTCAACAATATGGTAACCGTCGCCATGGAAAACCAGACGGGCAAGCGACGTGTTGGTCTCATCTCCGCTCGGTCTCAAAGGATCGTATTGCGTGCTCTCCTTGGTGATTACGGCCGTATTAAATCCAACATCGCCGGTAAAACGAATTTTGGTACCGTCGTTTTGGTTGATTACTGTCCGAGCCGAGTCATACAGAGCATCATTAGAATTGCTGGTATGGCTGTTCAAAGACAGTTCATGAGTTTGAATCAACCCGATATTGTCCCATATGTATGTTGACAGGGATTTTCTGTCTTCTTTCTTAACGGTAAAGGTTCTGCCGCCCCATTGCTGCGCTTTGCCGCTGTCATCCTGATAAGTCAGCCGCAAATCGATATTGGTAAAGCCGCGGCTTAAAATGTTATTGGCATATTCAAGCGGAATGCGCAGTTCCGGATTTTTACCGGTATCGTTGTACTCTTCGTCACATTCGGAATAAGCGGACGGATCCAGTTTGTACAATGCGCCGATGCCGTTGATTGAAGCATACATTTTCTGTGAACTTTGTCCCTTGGCATAAATCAGCTTGTCTCCGTTGCTGCGGTTATCGTATGACAATCCTGCCTGCGGCATTTTGAAGTCGGAACGCAAGAACAGGTGCGTGCCGGCCTTAAAACCGTTTTTCGGTGAGGTAAGCGTGATATAAAACGCATTCCAGGCTCCTTTATACTGGCCGAAACGTTCGTCGGCCGTAACCGCCGTACCCACTTTGGACAGCAGACGCTGGTCACAGGTAATCTTGCAGCGGTAATAGCCGAGATATTTGGTCGGGTCGGTTGTATTCTTATACATTCTCTTGCCTTCGCCGTCATAATCGATCTTGCAGGGAATTACCGTGCCTTTGACGCCTTCATAGTTTACGCAAGTTGACGGCGGATTTTCGGGCGATTCGATATTCATTTCCGCGTGTTTGGCCTTGCAGAAATTAAGCGGGCTCCAGCGGCAGAAATAGTAGCCGAACATATACGGACAGACGTCGTTGCTGTTTTCGCAGGCTATCGGATAAGTGCTTTTGTTCTTTTCCATATTTTGCGTGTCATAATAACATCTTTGTTTGCTGCAGTTTTCGTAATAACCGGCGTTAATACATTCCTGTTCCGGCGTGTTGCACGAACTGTACAAAGTTATGCCGTTCTGGATGCAGGTATCGGCGCCAGGCGCGCCGCCGTAGGTACAGGTTTTGTATGTGTTGGGGCACTGGCAGCTTTTGCGGGTCAGGCCGTCGCTGTCGGTGCAGCTGTCGATTTCCGTCGTGTTTTTCGGACAGCTTTCTTCATAGGGGAAATAATTGCCGTCACAAGTGCATTTGTTGTAATAGACCGTATCGGTGGTGCTCATGATGCACACCCCGCCGCCCGGCTGACATTTGTTTGAGGCCTCGTCACTCCAGTCGGCCGGAGTTTTGTACTCGCTGTTGCACCGGCATTTGTACAAATTGCCGCATTTGTCGGTTACCTCTTTGCCTTCGGAATTCTGAACTTTTATCGTTTCCAGAGGAAAGACGCAGGCCTGATAGGCATATTCCGAACCGCAGCATTTGACATATTTGGCGTCATAGGGACAGGTTCCTCCGGGATTAAGACAAGTTGAAGCAAGGGAAGTATAGCCTTCCTGTCTGCAAAGGTCTTCGTTAGGCAATTTCTCTGCCGGTTCAAAACTGCCGCCGGCACCGCAGTTTTCGTCGCCGACAAAACAGACTTTGGCCGAAGCCGGCGCTGCACAAAACAGGCACAGGCACGCGGACAAAAGCCCCAATCCCATGGTTTTATACAATATTTTCATGACCTTTCCCCTTTATCCATATATTTCGTTCAGGTGATGTAAAATATTGTACGATAGATAGTTATAGAAATTTTCTCCGCTAACCTTTGTTTTTTCGTCTTGATTTTTGCCGCATTTTAACGTACCTTTTTCCGCTACAGGGAAAAAAAGTTAAAACCCGTTGATTTTCAACGGGTTTTAATGTTTTTCCGGAATTGCCGCAGCCTCGCCGGCCAAGACTGGCGCCCTTATCTTTCCGGCAAAAGCGCTATGCGGCTTACCGTCCGATATCTTTTCTGAAACGCCGAACCTGCTTCAACTTTTGTTTCAGTTCTTTGCGTTTTTCCTTATATTTTTTACGCGTCTTGCCGAAGGTTATTTTGGAAAGGATTTTATAACGCCAATAACGCCGTCGCAAACGCGGATAATCAATAACGGCCAGCAGCATCCGATAATTCGGACCGTTATCGCGGCCGTTTTTGTCGGCCGCCGCCTGCGTCAGCGCCAGCCGGCGACAAAGTTTTCCGAGCAGCCTGTCCTCAAACGGCGGAAGCGAAGTTTTCGACGTCGACAAAGCCTGTTTCAGCCAGCTCAAAGCCTTATCCTTTTCCGCGGCAATACGTCTTCGCACGTCTTTCCAATTAATCGGCGTAAAATCAAAATTCCCCGAAACGGCCGTTTCGGCAGCCGGCCGCAGTCGGTTTTCCAGCCCCAACCGGCCGAGCACGGTTTCAAAACGGGAAAATGCCATCGTCCTTGCCGCCACAGAAACAAACTCCCGGCCGAATATCACCGCAAAGCAGACGCCGTGGAAAGAATTTGTCACCAACAGACGGGCACCGCGAATATAATGCAGCCACTCTTCGGTAGTCATTTCCTTGGGCGAAAGATAAATCAGGGGAAGACCAAGCTTTCTGGCATAATATTCCGCCATCTGATCATTTTCCGGCAGCTTTCTGCCCAGAAAATAGGCCAGCACATATTCTTGCGGCAATTCCGGACTGACACTGTCGGCCATTTCATCATAATATTTTCGGTCAATGTAAAAAACGGGATCAATCACCACCTCTGCGTCAATACCCATCTTTTCGGCACAAAGTTTCCGGCCGGCATCTTCCCGCACGGATACCGCGTCAAAACGCCGCAGCCAAAAAGCAGCCAGAGTTTCGTCTTCTTCCGTACCGATAAAATCGGCCATGCCGAAGCTCGCTGCACAGGCTATTTTCCGCGCACGGTCCCCGGCAAAACTCAGATAATAAACGCCTTTGTCTTTTCCCTGCGCGGTACTGCGCCAGATCTGGTCGGAGCCGGCAATAAAACAGGACGTCTGCTCATTAAGCCGTTCCAGTTCCTCGTCTTCAAGCAGCGGCGTATACTTCATATACCGGTCTGCAAATTTCTTAAAATGCGATTGCAGAAAAGTTTCCGCCAAATGGTTGCCGTTGGCCCGGTTCATATACCAGATCAGGCGGTTGCTGACGCCCATTTCGTCCAAAGCCTTTTGCAGCGCATACCCCGTCAGGATCGCGCCGAAATTGCTGTACGGCCAAAAGTTAAGAATCGCGGCATCAAATTTGCCCGCTGCACAAAAATCCAGATTTTCGGCCAAACTCATCCGTCCCCGATTATGGAAAAAGACGTCGCGGGCGGGGTTGTGCCTGCTGGAGGCAACAATATTCGGATTGCCGTCAACGGCCTTCTCCAGCGGCGCTTTTTCCAACAGCTTAAATTTTGCGGCGGCGGCGTCAAGAAGCCTGCGCCCTTTTTCATTGTTGACAAGGATCACGCTGGTGCCTTTGTTATCGTTCAGCCGACTGTC
>OOIF01002189.1_pt1 | contig 13989 bp, 9 predicted proteins | sample 1691961 | NCBI WGS metagenome assembly OOIF01 (sample SAMN06348146, study PRJEB24527) | human gut metagenome | biome: human gut; feature: ankylosing spondylitis patient; material: feces | host: Homo sapiens | place: China | collected 2015-10 | reverse complement strand
CAAATAAATTCCAGTTTACAAAGCACAAAGCCTCCCTTACATAAAGGGAGGCTTTGTTTATACGATAGGGAACTGCACAAAATCCGTTGTCACTTTTTCTCCGCCATCTCAATGGTCGTGGTCGGGAAGGCGAAGTCACATCCGTCTTTGTGCACCACATCCATAATTTGCAGGTTCAGCCGGTTCTTGGCCTGCAAAAAGTCGGCCAGGCGGGTGGTGGTGACATACATACGGCAGCGCAGGTCGATGCTATAGGCATTAAACGTATCCACCGTCACGGTCACTTTATCAGCCAGCACCTCCGGGTCGTTCTGCAAAACCGCCGTCAGGTCACGGCACAGCACTTCCAGCGTTTCCCGCGGGGTATCGTAAGTCACGCCTACGGTAAAATCCCACAGGCGGCTTTTGCGCTGGTCGCAGTTGCAGATGTACTCCGAGGCGACTTTCGAATTTTCGATCGAAACCACCACGTTATCCAGCGTGCGGAACTTGGTGGAGCGGAAGGAAATATCCTCCACCGTGCCCTCCAGACTGCCCAGCACAATGTAATCCCCAATTCCAAAGGGATGCTCCAGCACCAGCGCCACACCGGCAATGAGGTTCGATAGGGTGGACTGCGCCGCAAGCGAGATGGCGATGCCGGCAACGCCGGCGCCGGTCAGCAGACCGGTGACCGGCACGCCCATGGTGTCCAGTATGGCGATGCCCGCAAACAGCAACACCAGCGCGCGGAAGATATTCTCAAAAAAGCGGGCCATCGTCTGGTTGGTGGCAAGGTCCAGATGGTTCTGGGCACTGCGCAGCAGCAAACGGCACATGGGGGCCGACCGCCACGCGCCCAGCGCAAGAAAATAAATGTTCAGCAGGGTAGAGAGCGTACCCAAAAAGCCTGCCACCGTCGCATGCTTCTGCACAAGGGGCAGCAGCCCCACCGCCGCAAAAAACAGCGTCTGGCGCAGTGCCCAGGCCAGCGGCTTTAAGTAACTCTCTGTCAAAATGCAAAGCCACTCGGGCAGATGTTTTTGCAGCCGGTGCAAAAAGCCGCCGCCCACATGGTAAAACACAAAGGGCAGTACCAGGGCCAGCAGCAAAAAGATCCCGCTGGGGATAAGTTCTCCAATTTCAATGGCAAAAGCAGATGCAGGCATACGCGGCACCTCCTGTGTTTTTTTCATAAGGTAAAAGTATTATACCACACCCCCTTGCAATTTGTAAAACCTGTGCTATAATAATGCCCAGAAAGTCTGTTTCAGGGCGGGGTGCAATTCCCCACCGGCGGTAAAGCCCGCGAGCGACCTTGGTTGCCGATTCGGTGAAATTCCGAAGCCGACAGTATAGTCTGGATGAAAGAAGATAAACGATTTGTGAATGTCAGAAAACCCTGAGTATCTTTTTTGGTACCCAGGGTTTCTTTAATTTAGAAAGGAGGCTGTTATGACAAATCAAGATTACATGAAACGTGCCCTGGAACTTGCAAAAAAAGCGATGGGATATACTTCCCCGAATCCGATGGTCGGCTGCGTGGTTGTGAAGGATGGCAGGATTGTCACCGAAGGATATCATGAGCGGTGCGGCGAATATCATGCAGAGCGCAACGCCCTCACAAAATGCAGCGAAGATTTAACAGGAGCCACAATGTATGTGACGTTAGAACCGTGTTGTCATCAGGGAAAGACGCCTCCGTGTACGGATATTATATTGGAGCGTGGCATTGGAAAAGTATATGTTGGCTCGATGGACCCGAATCCGAAAGTGGCAGGAAAAGGTGTACAGATTTTAAGAGACCATGGCGTAGAAGTAGAGACCGGCCTTTTAGAAGAAGAGTGCCTTTCATTAAATGAAATATTTTTTCATTATATTACAACAAAAATGCCTTATGTGGCGATGAAGTATGCGATGACGTTAGATGGTAAAATTGCTTCGTTTTCCGGCGATTCCAAATGGGTGACCGGAGAAAAGGCGAGAGAACATACACATTTTTTGCGAAAAAAATACCGCGGAATTTTAGTGGGAATCGGAACCGTGCTTGCGGATGATCCGATGCTCAACTGCCGCATTGAAAATGGTGTGGACCCGGTTCGGATTGTATGTGATTCGCATTTGCAGATTCCACTTGAGTGCAAGCTTGTGAAAACGGCAAAGAATATCGAAACGATTGTCTGCTATGCCGAGGAAAATGAGGAAAAGCAAAAAGCACTTATGGAGGCGGGTGTTCAGTTAATTAAGGCTGAAAAAGATGGACAAGTGGACTTGGAAAAGCTGATGATGGAATTAGGCAGTATGGAAATTGACAGTGTTTTAGTAGAGGGCGGCGGCGCCATCCATGGTTCCTTTTTGACATCCGGTTTGGTGCAGAAAGTTTACTGTTATATTGCGCCGAAGATGATTGGCGGCAAAGATGCATTATCGCCGGTTTTGGGAAAAGGAATTGAAAAAATGAGTGACGCCGTGGAAATTACGGATGTTACGGTACAAAACTTTGGCAGTGACATCTGTGTGAGCGGACATGTGAAGCAAAAAAAGGAGGGATAAGCGGTGTTTACAGGAATTGTAGAAGAGATGGGAACCATTCAGAAAATTGAACGGGGAAGCCAGTCGGCGGTCTTATCGATTCGCTGTGAAAAAGTGTTAGAGGGTACGCAGATTGGTGACAGTATTGCTGTGAATGGCGTGTGTCTGACCGTGACAAGCCTGCGAAGTGATGGTTACGATGCAGATGTGATGGCAGAGACAATGAACCGAAGTTCCCTCGGTTTACTGCAGCCGGGAAGCCGTGTGAATTTAGAGCGTGCGATGCCAGCGGATGGACGATTTGGCGGACATATCGTCGCAGGGCATGTGGACGGAACCGGGACTATTGTCAAAATAGAAAAGGACGAAACGGCGGTGTGGTACCGAATTGAGGCGGCACCGGAAGTACTTCGCTACATTGTAGAAAAAGGCTCCATTACAATTGATGGAATCAGTCTTACCGTGGCGACAGTTTCCGATACGGATTTTCAGGTGTCAATTATTCCGCACACTCAGGCAAATACGGTGCTTTCTGACCGGAAAACCGGTGATGTGGTAAATTTGGAAACGGACATTATTGGAAAGTATGTGGAAAAACTTTTGCAGCCGCAAAAAATTCCTGAAAAAGAAAGTAAGATTACGTTAGAATTTTTAGCAGAAAACGGATTTTAATACAGAAAGGAACGAGGATAATGGCAGGATTTGCAACGATTGATGAGGCGTTACAGGATTTAAGAGATGGAAAATTAATTTTAGTAATTGATGACCCGGACCGTGAAAATGAAGGCGATTTGATTTGTGCCGCAGAATTTGCTACGACAGAAAATGTAAATGCGATGGCAAGTCTGGCAAAAGGATTAATCTGTATGCCGATGAGTAAAGAGATGACGAAAAAACTGGGACTTGACCAGATGGTAGCAGTGAATACAGATAATCATTCAACGGCATTTACCGTTTCGATTGACCATGTGGACACAACAACCGGTATTTCTGCGGTAGAGCGTTCGCTGACGGCAATGAAGTGTGTGGAAGATGGCGTGAAACCGGAAGATTTTCGAAGACCGGGGCACATGTTTCCTCTTGAAGCAAGAGAAGGCGGCGTGTTAAAGCGTGCCGGACACACAGAGGCAACGGTGGATTTGATGCGGTTAGCCGGTTTGAAAGAATGTGGTCTTTGCTGTGAGATTATGCGTGAGGATGGTACGATGATGCGTACAACCGAACTTTTAGAATTTGCTAAAGAGCATAATCTTCATGTAATTACAATCGAGGATTTAATTAAGAAACGTTTGGAAAAAGAAAGTCTTGTAAAAAAAGAAGCCGAGGCAAAACTTCCAACGAAATATGGAAATTTCCGGATTCACGGATATCAGAATATTACAAACGGTGAGCATCATGTAGCCCTTACGATGGGGGATGTGTCGGACGGTGAACCGGTGCTTTGCCGTGTTCATTCAGAATGTCTGACCGGTGATGTATTTGGCTCCTGCCGCTGTGACTGCGGCGAGCAGTTAGAAAGTGCCATGCGCATGATTGCCAAGGAAGGCAGAGGAATTCTTCTTTATATGAGACAGGAGGGCAGAGGAATCGGCCTTTTGAACAAATTGAAAGCTTATGAACTGCAGGAGCAGGGGTATGATACGGTAGAGGCAAATGTAAAATTGGGATTTGCTCCGGACCTTAGAGAGTATGGAATCGGTGCCCAGATTTTATATGATTTGGGCGTAAAAAAACTTCGTCTTTTGACGAATAACCCGACTAAAATTGCAGGACTTGCCGGCTATGGAATTGAAATTGTGGAGCGTGTTCCGATTGAAATTGCACCAAAGCCGGAGGATTATAAGTACCTTGTGACAAAGCAGGAAAAAATGCAGCATATGACGCACTATGATGTAACACGTGCGAAAAAAGATAAATAAAAGAAAGTGAGGAAATGAAAATGAAAACATTAGAAGGAAACGTAATTGGAAAAGGACTCAAAGTTGGTATTGTGGCAGCAAGATTTAACGAGTTTATTGTAAACAAACTGATTGGCGGTGCAGAGGATGCCTTAGTACGTCATGGCGTGGATACAAAGGATGTGGAACTTGCTTATGTGCCCGGCGCATTTGAAATTCCGATTGTTGCACAGAAGATGGCAGCAAGTGGAAAATATGATGCAGTAATCTGCCTTGGTGCCGTAATCAAAGGTTCAACTTCTCATTATGATTATGTCTGCGCAGAGGTAAGCAAAGGAGTTGCAACCGTTGGTTTAAATACCGGAGTACCGACTCTGTTTGGTGTATTGACAACCGATAATATTGAGCAGGCAATTGAGCGTGCCGGTACAAAAGCAGGAAATAAAGGATATGATGTTGCATGTTCTGCCATTGAGATGGTAAACTTAATGAAAGAGTTATAAAAAGAAATAACAAAAGGGGGCAGCAGGGGTGATAGATTTTCATCAGATTAAGTCGAACATGGAGAAGGTAATCGTTGGAAAGTCTGAGACGATTGATTTGGTTCTTACGGCACTTTTAGCAGGTGGTCATATTCTGCTTGAGGATGTGCCGGGAACCGGAAAGACGATGCTTGCAAAAGCGTTAGCAGCATCACTTTCACTGGATTTTCAGAGAATCCAGTTTACACCGGATTTACTTCCGGGGGATGTGACGGGAATCCACTTTTTTAATCAGAAAAATTCAGAATTTGAATTTCGTCCGGGTGGCATTTTCACGAATATTCTGCTGGCAGATGAGATTAACCGCGCGACGCCGCGTACGCAATCAAGTCTGTTAGAGAGTATGGAGGAACATCAGGCAACGATTGACGGTGTCACCATGGAATTACCGGACCCGTTTTTTGTAATTGCGACGCAGAACCCGGTAGAATCTTCCGGTACATTTCCACTTCCGGAAGCACAGCTTGACCGTTTTATCATGCAGATTCCGATGGGATATCCAAACCGCGAAGGAGAGCGTGAAATTCTGCATCGTTTTGCAGCAGATAATCCGCTTTTGACACTTGAGTCTGTCTGCACAAAAGAAGAATTGGCGGCGATGCAAAAGCAGTGCGAAGAGGTTTATGCGGCACCCGTGATTGAGGATTATATTTTAGACCTTGTGGAAGCTACCCGCAAGCATAATAACATTGCACTCGGCGTAAGTCCGCGTGGAGCACTTGTATTTTTGCGTGCAGCAAAATGTTATTCGGCATTAAAGGGTGAGCATTTTGTGACACCGGAGACGGTGAAGTATCTGGCACCATTTGTGCTTTCACACCGGCTGATTTTGGAAGACGTGTACAGCACAAATAAAAAAGCGTCCGATTACATTGAGGAAATTACGCATTTTGTAACAGCACCGACGGAGGATTTTGCTAAGTGATAATCATGTTATTTCTTGCCCTTGTGCTGTTTATCGTTTATTTCATTCATACGTTTCATTACAGCAGACATTGGATGGAAAACTTTGAAGTGACACTTGCCTTTTCGGAGGAACAGGCAGGAGAGGGCGATACGTTGTTTTTATATGAAACAGCAGTGAATAAGAAAAAAATGGGTCTGCCGATTATGTGTGTGAAGTTTTTAGCCTCCCGCTTTTTGCAGTTTGAGGGGGCGGAGAGCGGAACGGTTTCAGACCATTTTTACCGGAATGATGTCATGAGTGTGGATGGCTTTGAGAAAGTGCGCCGAAAATTAAAGTTTACCTGCAAAAAACGTGGGTTTTATCAGATTCAGGAGGCAGAACTAGTCAGTTATGATTTGTTCTGCCGTCATACGTTTGTCCAAAAAATTCCGGTGGAAGTTTCGCTTTTGGTATACCCGTCCCGTATGGACATTCGAAAATTGATGCCGGTGTTCCGGCACATGACAGGTTCGTGTAAAACGAATGTGCCATTGTTTGAAGACCCGTTCTTAAGTGGTGGTGTCCGAGAGTATACGCCGGAAGATTCGATGCGTAAAATCCACTGGAAGGCGTCGGCGAGAATGGGTAATTGGCAGGTAAAAACGGCGGAATATACGGCTTCTACTCCTGTCGTAATTCTGCTCAATCTGGAGTCGCCCGGTGTTTTTATCTCCGTTGATTTGATGGAAGAGAGTATTCGTCTTGCGTATTCCTTTGTTTATTATTTAAGCAAAGAAGGTGTAGAAACAAAGTTAGTTATTTCCGGTGATGAGAAATATTGTATGGAAGGAACCGGAAGAACCCAGATTGCGGCGGCGCGTCGTGCCCTGGCACTGATTTCTTATGAGCACCCGCTTAGCAAAGGGGAAGATTTTGTGATAAGAGAGTGCGAAAAAATCCGCAGGGAGCAGCACGTGATTCTCATTTCTGCGGCAGGGAAAAAGCCAATGCAAAAGGCGGTTTCCAATATGCTGCACCGGAATGAATCTTTGACGTGGATTGCTCCAACGTTTTCCGAGTATGGGGAGGATAATGAATTTCGGGAGATACCTCCGTCAATTGCAAAATGTCTTGTGAAATGGAGGGGGATGTAGTGAAAATCCGTAAGCGGTGCCGTTTTTTGGCATTTCTTTATTATGAGTTGTTAATTCTTGGAGTGTTTACCTCTTTGGTTCACTGGTTTGATGCCGGTGATGTGTATTCTTATGGGCGTTTTGTCTTTTTTGTTTTTGTGCCAATATTATTTTATCGGCATTTTTATCAGAAAGAAAAGCGGGAGGAAAGAAAAGTTGCGTCCTGTCATGTGGGGGCACTTGTGTTAGCCGGACTCTTTATGATGCCGGGCACTATTTTAGAGGCGGCCGATGATAGTTTCTGGCTGTGCAGTATTTTCTATCTGGCAGCGATTGTTGTTGGATTTGCCGGTGAATACTGGCGTGGGCAGTATCTTGTAGTAGGTTGCAATCCAAGTGTTTCTAAGGAAACGAAACGCTGCATAAATGTGAATCGCAAAAAGGACTGGATTCCTTTTTATGCCGCGGGAATTCTTACGGTTTTGTTTTTATTTGTGGCGGCAGGATATAAACCGGAATGGAATTTTGAAAACGATTTAAAAGAAAAGGCTGCGGTAGAGGAAATAAAAGAGAAGGAAGAGCCGGCAGTGGGACCGGAAAGCCAGTCAAGAGAGACTGTGGTACGGCAGCAGCAGGAAGAGCAAAAGGGTAATTTCTGGCTTACACTACTGCGGTATACTGTATTGATTGTACTGATTGTGGCGGTAGTTATTCTGGCTGCTTATGGCATTTTTAAATTGATTTGTTATCTGGTATTTCACCGCAAAAAGCCTTCCTATGAATTTGTGGAACAGGTGACCATTACAAAAGAGGATGAGGAACATATACGGCTTGTACCGGTGGCAAAACGGGAAAAGAAGTTCCCGGCAGGTAACGATGGATTTGTCCGAAAGGCGTTTTACAAACAGATTCAAGCCGGTGCACAAAAGAATTCGGTTCCATGCTCACAGACGCCGCAGGAACTAAAGGAGACTTATTTATCCGGGGAAAAGGCGGATGAATATTTGACTCAATTATATGAAAAGGCAAGATATGCGAAAGAGTCGGTTGAGACAGAAGAAATTCGCAAATTACATGAATTGGAGGAACAGAAATGGAAGAAAAATGGAAAAAAGTAAATCCGGTGCTCCCGTTGGATTATCCGGACCCGGATGTAATTCGGGTAGACGACACGTATTATATGGTAAGTACCACGATGCATTTTATGCCGGGATGTGTGATTCTGCGCTCTTATAATCTGGCGGACTGGGAAATTTATTCTTATGTGTATGAGACACTTGAACTTACGGATCAAGAGTGCTTAAAGAATGGAAAAAATGCTTATGGACAAGGAATGTGGGCTGCCACACTCCGCTATGAAAAAGGTATGTTTTATCTGATCTTTGTTGCCAATGACACGGGAAAAACGTATTTGTTCCGCGCGCCGGACTTAAAAGGCCCATGGCAGAAAAATGAAATTGAGGGCTTTTACCATGACTGCTCGCTTTTGTTTGATGAGGGACGTGCTTTCCTTGCCTACGGAAACCGCCAGATTTATGTGATGGAATTGAATGAAGAAATGACGGCGCCGAAGGAGGGCGGTTTACATAAACTTTTGGTTGAGGACCTGGATGAAGTGTATCTTGGTTATGAGGGAACCCATTGGTACAAAATCAATGGGAAATATTATTTGTTTTTTATCCATTACCGCAAGGGGGACAATACGAGACGTTCGCAGGCTTGTTATGTAAGTGATTCGCTTGCAGGTCCTTATACCGGTGGAGAAGTGCTTGACACCGACGGCGGTTACTGCAATCAGGGAGTTGCCCAGGGAGGAATTGTGAGCACAACAAGTGGAAAATGGTATGCTATGCTGTTTCGTGACAGCGGTGCCGTGGGAAGACTGCCGGTTCTTGTTCCAGTTCATTTTGAAAATGATTTTCCGGTATTTGGCGTAGATGGAAAAGTAGAAGATAAACTGCTTTTAGAGGATACAAAACCGGCTCACAAATACGCACCTTTATATGGAGATGAAGATTTTTCCTCTCTTCATAATTACTGGCAGTGGAATCATGTGCCGGATGACAACAGGTGGAAACTTTTGAATCACCGGTTGATTTTGAAGACCGGAAAAATATGCAATAATGTAACACAGGCACCAAATACGCTGACTCAGAGAATGCCGTATCCGGGAGGTGTTGTAACAGTAACCGTGGATGGTTCGGCGTTATCCGATGGCGACATAGCGGGACTTTGTATGCTGCAAAGTGACTATGCATTAGCTGGAATTACGAAGGAAAATGGAAAATATTTTCTTGTGAAACTGGCAAAAGACGGTGTGGCAGATGGACAGATGAACTCGAAAGAAGATGACAGTCTGCCGGCAGTACAGGAGAAAATTCCGCTTTCTTCTGCCAAAGTTACACTTCGTGTGAAAATTGATTTTACAAGAATGAAAGATACGGCAGTGTTTGAGTGGAAGCAGGATGGTAATTGGCAGATTCTTGCAGAGCCATTTTCTCTGTATTTTAAGCTGGATCATTTTTGTGGTGTGCGTCCGGGACTGTTCTGTTATGCTACGAAAGAGCATGGAGGCCAGGCAGCATTTTCGGATTTCACGATGAGAAAGGAAGAGACTGATGAATAAAAAAGAGGGCATTAAGTTATGTGAATCCGAACTTAAGGTGATGGAACTTCTGTGGGAGGAGGGTGAACTCCGCGCGGGTGAAATTGTTCCGATTTTGTCAGCGCGCGTTGGCTGGAACCGCAATACGACTTATACAATTATTAAAAAGTGTGTGGAAAAGGGGGCCATAAGGCGGATTGAACCAAAGTTTGTCTGCCAGCCGCTAGTGACGAAGGAACAGACGCAGGTTTATGAAATAAATGCTTTGGCAGAGCGGCTGTTTGATGGGAGTTTGGAAAAGTTGCGGAAGGTTGTGGAGGAAATCATGTAAGGTGGCGTTTGTGTAATGGATTATTGAAACATTACCTGATATGTGTTAATATATGATATATACTGCAGGGCAAATTTTGTAAACGTAATTTACCAATTTGTTTTGACGATAGAACGTAAATCAAATGAAGCAAAAAAAGGAGGAATCATTGTGAAAAGAAGAAAAACTAAACGTCTGCTGGCAGGATTACTTGCACTGGTAATGTTGCTATCCCTGTGCGAGATTACGCTGGGGCAATCCACACCGGCTAAGGCAGCAGTTAGTTTACAAAACCCAACTATCGATGGAAATGGTGTAACAACGTGGGATTGTATCTATTTTGGAAACTATTGGCAGAATGATACAAATGGTGATGGAAAAGCCGATCAGGATGACCAAAAAGAACCGATTAAATGGCGTGTTCTGTCCGTGAAAGGAAATGATGCCTTTTTGCTGGCAGACCAAAACTTGGATGCTAAACCGTATAATGAGGAATATACGGATGTGACATGGGCGACTTGTACCCTTCGCACATGGTTGAATGATACTTTTTTAAATACGGCATTTACATCGTCAGAACAGGCTGCAATAAAGAACACAACAGTTGTAAATGATGACAATCCATACTATGGAACAGAAGGTGGAGCAAATACCATAGATAAAGTGTATCTTTTGTCAATTGCAGAAGCAAGTAATGCTGCTTATGGATTTAATAGCGAGTTTAATACCAACAGTGAAACAAGAGAAGCAAAAAATACAGCATATGCGAAAGAGTGCGGAGCGTCGACGTCCACGAGTACGGAGTATGAGGGGGACGGCTGGTGGTGGGTGCGGTCGCCGGGCTATGGTAGTAATTATGCATCTTATGTGAGTATCAATGGCTGCGGCATTTACCGTGGTTATGGTAGTGTCGACTATGCTTCTTATGCGGTCCGGCCCGCTTTGCATTTAAATCTTTCCTCTTCTACTCTTTGGAGTTATGCAGGAAAAGTCACCTCGAAAGGGGAAAGTAGTTCATCACAGGCGACGCCGACGCCTACCCAAACATCAAAACCTACACCAACACCGTTTGTTAGTGCTGAAGACAAAAGATACATTAACAACATTGAAAAGTCTCTGCCTAATTTTTCAAACCTTGGCTCTGCCGAATTAAAAGGACCGGAAATCAGCATTGGCAACAATACATTCAATATTTTCAAACAAAAGATGTCGATGGATTTATCCTTTTTCGATGCTGCTAACATGACAGTGAATATTGATGCCAAGAATAAGACGGCGGAAGTATTGTTAGGAATCAAGTCAAATAATAGTGCCACCGTAAAAAAAGACCCAAATGACACCTATTGGCGTGAATCGTATCAGGAAGTAAAATCAATGGTTAAATCCTGTGGTGGAAAAGTCGATACGACAAAATTATGGAATCAGTTTTCCAAACTTCGAGGAAAGTTAAAGAAAGTAAACGGAAGTGCGGCATTTCATGTGAACGGTAATGCGGCAGGTTATGTAAAACTAAAATTAGATGATAATGGCAGTGTAATCGGTTTTGAAGAAGGTGGCATGACAGCGGCACTGGAAGCCGGCGGAAGTGTAAAAGTGCCGCTTTGGTGGATTGTGTATTCGGAATTTGGTGTTTCCGGAAGTGTCGATGGAAAAATCTGTCTTACGATGAATCCGCAAAAAGTCATTACACCAAGTGGAGAGTTAAATCTTGCAATCAAGCCGCATATTGCCTTGGGCGCGGACGCTGTAGTCATTGATATAAAAGGCGGTATTGAGGGAGAAATTGGTGGAAAAGCCTCTTTCCCATGGAGGAGTTTTTCGAATTCCGTGTCGGCTTATCTGACCGGTAAACTTTATATTCAGGCAGATACGATAGTGCCGGGATTGTCAGGGTATAAAGACTGGAAGTTTTCACGATTGGAGTTGTATCCAAACTTAGGTAAGACGACAAAAAGTATCAGCAAAATGACGTATAAGAGAAGTGCGGCTGTGACAAAAAAAGAGATTCAATCGGTTAAGAAGAGTCAGAATTTGCTGGATTCGGCACAGGAATCGCTTGTTTATGAAAACGCAAAGCCGGCGATAACGACGTTTGCGGATGGAACGGCAATTATGACATATTTGGATGATACCGAGGAAAATGCCGGCGGTCAGACAACATTGATGTACCGTTTATATCAGAATGGTGCATGGAGTGATGGCAAACCGGTTGACAAGACGGGACGGCTTGATACGGCAGCACAGATGTTTTCTCATAATGGATTTACTTATGTGATGTACGAAAACAGCGATGTGGCAATTACAGAAGATATGTCCGAGGAGGAAATCCTGCAGCACTTGACATTAAAAGTTGCAAGATATGATGAAGAAAGCCAAACTTTCGATAAGGTTGTTACATTGCGTGAAGCAGGAAAAAATTGGAGTTATAAATACCAGTTTGCGTCAGACGGAGCAGATTTGTATGCCGTTTGGGGTGAAAATTCTTCTGGTGATGCATTGTTGGAAGAAGGTAAGACAAAGATTTATCGAAGCAAATTGACTGAGGACAGTTGGTCTGCTCAGGAAGAATTATACCGTACTGATGATACAATCAGTGACTTTGCGTATGGTTATGTTGGAGACGAATTTTCACTGGCTATGGTTCAGGGGGAGACCCTTTTGGTAAATGGTGAAATAATCGCAACTGCGGATACCGGAATGCAGGCAGTAAAATGCATCGATGGAAAGATTTACTTTATTCAGGATGGAACGCTTATGCGCTATGACGGTGGAGAGACACAAGATTTACAAATCGCATGCGGTTCATCTTATGACGTATATGAAGATGCTGTTTACTGGATTGGGCAGGATAACTTTAATAGTGAAATTTATAAACAAAAGATAGGAGAGGAATCCGTTGCTGCTGCGCTTACCGAAGATGGGGGCTATGTCAGTGGCTTTGCCCTCTTAAAAAATAGTGAAGAACCGGGAGTTGTTTATACAGAGCAGGAAGTGGATACTTCAAAAGAAAATCCATATGGTGCGACGGTATTAAAATATAAAAATGAGACCAAACGGAGTCAGGCGGAGATTACCAATATTGCTTATGATGTTCTGAGTTTTGGTACGGACAAAGAAAATCCGATTTTGATTACTGTATCAAATACCGGTACAACTGATTTGAACCACGTCAAAATCACAGTAAAAGATGCTTCCGGTAATGTGTTGTATGAGGGACTGTTTGTAGATAAATTAGCTGCTGGTATGCAGAGTGAGCAGGAGATACTGGTTTCTGTTCCGGCAGACTTTACTACTTCGGATATCACGGTTTCCGTTACGTCGGATGAAACATTTGAACAGCATTTGACAGCGAAACAAACGATTGAAACGGTAACAAGTGACCTTGCTGTTACAGCGAAAAATAAGGATTTAATAACAGTAACCAATAATGGTGGCAACGAGGCAGAAAATGTATCTTTTGTTGTTAAAGATGGTGGGGAAAACGGTAATGTAATACATACAGAAACATTGAAAACATTATCTTCTGGACAATCGAAAGATATTTCACTTGTGGAGATATGGAACAAAGCTACAAGAAATGATATATCCGGAACGAAGATATTGTATTTGGAGGTAGAACAGGAAGAAACGGAATATGAGCTTTGGAATAATAGTATTGTGCTGGAAAAGGAAGTGGCACCAAATGCCACACCAACACCAACCATATCACCAACGCCAACACCGACGGTAACGCCAACTGGTGTGCCAACGAAACAACCGACGATAACGCCAACTGCTGTGCCAACGAAACAACCGACGGCGACGCCAACGGTCAAGCCGACTGTTGCCCCAACTGTAATTCCAACTTTAAAGCCGACCATAGCACCAACGGCAACGCCTTCGGCGACGCCGGATAACTCGGATAAGATATCAGGTAAGAAAACATTATCAAAGGTTATTTTGCAAGTGCCAAAGAATAAAAAAGGCAGAAAACTTGTTGTTCGCTGGAATGCGGTTAAAGATGTCAAAGGCTACCAGCTTCAGTATGCCCTAAACAAAAAGTTCAAAAAGAAAAAGAGCGTACAGACAAAGAAAACCAAGTACACCATTAAGAAACTGAAAAAG
>OOIF01002186.1_pt1 | contig 13994 bp, 14 predicted proteins | sample 1691961 | NCBI WGS metagenome assembly OOIF01 (sample SAMN06348146, study PRJEB24527) | human gut metagenome | biome: human gut; feature: ankylosing spondylitis patient; material: feces | host: Homo sapiens | place: China | collected 2015-10 | reverse complement strand
ATTATCTATATAATTTTCGTTGCAATCCCATAGATTTCCTAAAATCTGTTCCGAGGAAAGTATCTGGTCAGGATTTTCCATGAACAGGCATAACAATTTATATTCACTTGCGGTTAAATCAAGCAGTTTCCCCTGTTTATAGACCTCACCTTTTAGTAGCCTTATACTTATATCGTTGGAGCTTAATTCTGTAACGGAAGTATTGAAATTCTCACTCCTACGGAGCAATGCGTTAATCCTTGACATAAATATTGCTAATTTGAAAGGCTTTGTAATATAATCGTCGCCACCAATATCAAGTCCCATAATAATATCTGTTTCTTCGTCAGCAGCAGTAAGAAATATGATAGGTACTTTTGAAGTCAGACGTATCTTTTTGCAAAAATCAAAGCCGGAACCGTCGGGAAGCGATACGTCCAAAATAACTAAATCATATTTATCATTTATCCATAATGTATCAGCTTCCAGTGTGGTGCGGGCAACATCTATTTCATACCCCTCTTTTTTTACGGCAAAAGTCAGTCCGTTAATTAAGCTCAAATCATCTTCCAATAAAAATAGCCGTTTCATTTGTTATCACATTCCTTTCCTATTTTTGTTCTCCCATCAATCGGTTTTTCTGCGTCTTTTGGTATCAGCCACATATACCCAAGTTTTGAAACACCGGGTATGCGGTTCTCTCTGCATAGTATCTGTACACGCCGTTCAGAAATCCCCCATTTCTTCGCTGCTTCGGGGCAAGACATATATTCCATAACACCCAAGTCCTTTCTACAAATCATATCAGTATAATTATAGTCGGGCATACGAATAATAGCAAGTGCAAGTATATGAATTATTATGGCTATAAATAGGAACTGTATAGACGTATTCAGTATGAAAGAGGAACAGTAGAATGTATATGGGTGAATAAATATGGCAAAAAGACCAACAGCTAAATATGACTTTAAGGCTTTCGGACAAGCTATCAAAGCAGCGAGAACCGAACGAAAAGAGAGCCGTAAAAAAGTAAGTGATGAAATGTATATCTCACCACGTTATCTTGCTAATATTGAGAATAAAGGACAACAGCCGAGTTTACAAATTTTTTATGAGCTTGTAACACGCTATGATATATCCGTAGACCAATTCTTTTTCCCAGATAAATCAGCGGAAAAAGATACACAACGTAGGCAGCTTGATACACTGCTTGATAGTATGAGTGAGAAAGGAATACGGGTAGTCACCGCCACAGCAAAAGAGATAGCCGAAGTCGAAACAGAGGACAGGGGAATGTCCAGAACAGAATTTTAACGTGAAGACACATTGTAATCTTTCAGGAAATACAATGTGTCTTCTGTTTTATATAGCTTATTTCACAATCTTCCAGTTTTCCCCGTTCTTTTCCAGTACAAGGTTAAACTGTGATACCTGTGTTGTCATGGTCTGGTTATCCAGATATTTTACTGCAAGGGAAGCTGTCACCTGATTTCCGTTTCGGTTATAAACCGGATTTACCAGTTCCGAGAAAATATACTCTTTTCCCACAGTTTTCAGCACACCCTCATTTACATAATAGGTCAGTTCCTTTGCGGTTGCCGTAGGGTACAGCTTGAAAAAGGTGGTGAGAAATTCGTTGATTTCCTCCGTAGTGATGGAATCCACCGTACCGTCACTTTGTACCGCTTTTGGCGTATAGCCGGATTTTACGGGAACGCTGGTAATGGTTGGATTCTGGATAATCGTCAGGTTTCCAGAGCCGTCCACATAGACCGTCACCTGATAGGCGGAACGGACGGTTTTACCGGATTCTCCCTCTGTGATACGCTGTTCCACCGTATAGGTCACTTGATAATGCTGCTCCTTTTCTTCTGTGATTTCCCATATCTGAAAATCGGTCAGGGCAGACGATACGGGGATGTCCTTTCGGACAGTATCTACATTCAGGGCTTGCAGTTCTCCGGTGAGATACCCTTTTAAAGCGTTTGTCCGGTTATCAATGGAAGCGGCGGACTGTTCCCATGAATAGTAGACTTCTGCGAAATTCTCCACAAAATTCTCTATCTTGTGGGTGTCGAGGATGGTTTCCTCAATTACTTTGGTTTCATGGACAGTATGAATGTCTATCGCCGTGAAATTCTTATAGACGGCAAATAGGAAGCTCACCGCCAGCAGCACCCACAGGGCAATCACGGTTTTTTTGTGGGTATTGACTTTGTAAACTTTCAGTTTCTTTTCTTTCTGCTTTTTCTGGTTTTCCTCTTTTCTAATCTGAATCATATCGGTTCATCCTTTCTTATTGTTTGATTCGTCCGGCTCCGGCAAGGTGCTGTTGCCAGTAGGAGCCTGTCAGGTCTGCGTAACCAATGGGATTTCCGGCATGGTACATCCGGTTATTTCCCACATACAGCCCCACATGGGTGATGTAGGTTCTGGCGTTGTAGGTGGAGTGGAAAAAGACCAAATCCCCTGCTTTTGCTTCGGACAGGGGGATGTGCTGCGTCACATTGTACTGTTCCTGTGCTGTCCGTGGCAGGGCGATTCCTGCCTTGCCATAGCACCACTGCACCAGTCCCGAACAGTCAAAGGAAGTGGAGGGGGAATCGCCCCCGTACACATACGTCCAGCCCTCATACTTTAAGGCTTCCTCCATGATAGCCTGTACCGTTTCATCATCAAACTGTGCCACGGTCAGGTATTGCGATACCAAGAGGACATAGAACATATTTCCATAGGAATACCGCCAGCCCCCGTTTTTCTCTACCGCAACAGGGTTGGTGTAGGTGACTTTCTTTCCGCTGGATTTGTCCCTTGCGAAGCTCTCTGCCAGTTCAAAAGTGTATTTTTTCCCACGCCCTGCCACATAGTCTAGGAAACCGCCGCCGTAATTATAGGATTGAATCACGCTGTTTAAGTCACAGCCCTTTGTTTCTGCCGCTGCGAGCAGTTCCGAGAAATATTTGCAGCCCTGTTTGATGGATTCCTCTGTGCTAAGGGAGTTTGGGGGAAGCCCCAGAGATTCCGAGGACTGCATAACGTCTTCCAGCGTGCCGCCGGATTCCACCTGAATGATGGCGAGCAGCACATTTAAGTATTCCTCTATGCCATATTCCCTTGCATACTTTTCCAGCATAGGCTTATGGGCGAGGACTTCCTGTGATACGCTCACGCCCCCATAGATAAGGTTTCCGCCGCTTCCTCCGTCTTCCTCATCCGAGAAGACAATCACCACCAAAAGGAGCAGGGAGAACATCATCACGAACACGCCGGAACAGGCAAAGAAAAGGTGTCTTAACTTCATGGTTTCTCCCCTTTCTTTTGTTTGGCAGCCGCTGTTACCGTTTTTGTCCACTCCTTTCTGGCGGTGGTACGCCGGATGGTAAAGTTGGATTCTTTTACCGCAGGGGCAGCCCGTTTTCTTTCCGGTATCACAGGAGCCGTATCATTCTGGACAGGTCTTGTCGGATGGGGAGCAGCAGGTGTAGTAGTTGTCTTTTGTCTTTCATCTGGTTTGTCTGGGGAAGCCGGAGGGACTATCTGGCGTTCTGTCCTTACAGGCAGTGTCTGTTCATGGTGGATGGAAGCCGCTTTTACCACCGGAACCGAAGACCGTTCTGCCACAGTTCCCCCATAAGGAACCTGTCCCCGTTCCCTGATGGATGGGGAAGCAGGCTGCATGGCTGGTTTTCCTGCATGATGTCGGAAATCTTCTGGCTGCTTTGCAGTAACAGGGCGTTCATGGACGGGAGCCGCCCCTTTGGGGGATTCGGAAGCTGTCTGTTGCGGCTGTTTTGCCTGTTCCAGTTCCGCCCTGCGTTCTGCAATGGTCTGTCTGCGGCTTTCTGCCTGTGCGTTCCGCTGTTCGGCTCTGGCAGTTCGGGTCTGGGTCACGCTGGAAGTAAAATCCCTTACACCCTCTGATACCTGTGTTTTCCCGTGGTAAAGGGCGTACTTTGCATTGACAGGCAAATCCTTTGCCTGCTCCCGAAGCTGTCCGGCAGTATCGGCTATCTTATCTTTGGTATCTGCCACCGCACCTACCGCAGAGCCAGCCCGTTTCCATACGGATTCTTTTTCCGGTGCTGCCTGTCCGTCTGGTCTGCTGTGGTCTGCCTGTGTCCGTTTGGAAGAGCCGGAGTGGGAAGCATTTCTCTGGTCTGAGCCAGCCTGTTTTCCTGCGTGGTATGCAGCCGTTCCAGCTCCAAGAGCCGCCACGGAACGTCCTAACTTATGCTGTAAACGGTGCATATGGGCGTGCATGAGCATACGGGGTCTTCGCATGATACGGCTTCCCATGCTTTGGGAATCCCCACTCTGCAAGGAGAACATCCCCATCAAATCCCCCAGCTTGAAATAGATTCCGGCAAAAGTCACTATCTGCAAGAACGCCGTCAGGAAGAACGGATATTCCCCAGACAGGTTGTAGAGCATGGTGGAAATGCTGAACGCTACCGTGATAATCAGGGTGATTCCGGCTCTGGTAAGGATGGTGTTGAACAGTTTCGTAATGGCACGTTTAGACATCCCCTCAAAAGAGGGAACCATGCTAAGGAGAAAGCTCACAGGCAGGAACATGGCGTAAATGATAAATAGCACCTGTGAGAAAATCATTATCCCCGTGAGCAGGAATACAAAAACGGAGATACCGATATTGAACATGAACAGGAAGAAGACGGTTCCCAAGCGGTTGATGGTCTTTGTGATGGTAAGGTTGGTGTTTTCCCTGTCTTCGATTTCTTCCACTACGATTTCTTCTCTGTCCTGTCCGTTGTTTTCGTCTGGACTGGTTGAGAGCAGGCGTTCCACACGGTCAGCCCCAAGGCTTTCCACATCCGAGTTGCCGTATTGCAGCAGGAGCCACGGTTGCTTTACCTGTATGGAAAACAGGCTGTCCCGTATCAAATCCACGCTGTCTTTTCCTTGACTTTCCGAGTTCGGCAGCACAATCTTTGTGCCAAGGGTCAGGCTGGCATTGCTGATGTCTGCGGAAAATTCATTGATTTTCCCGATATAATCAGGAGCATAGGCGATAAAGGCAGCGGACAGCACGAACACCACCACGAAATTCACAACGGCATGGATGGCTTTTGTGGTTTCCCGTTTGATAAGCCCTGTGTAGGCAACGTAAATCCCCACCACCAGAATGAGAATCAGCAGGAACCCGATATAAAATCCCTCCGAGGACAAGCCGCCTGTGGTAACGCCTGCCAAGGTCTGCATATTTTTTCCAATGGAATCCGCCGTAGAGGAAATGAAGTCCAGCGAGTAGGCTTCCTGAATCAGATACCCTGTGGCGTTGGAAAGGTACAGGCTGATTGTCCAGATAAAATTTGTGATGGCATACAGCCCGTACATCACCTGTTTTCCGATACCGTCCAGCCAGTTCCACGGGAGCCAGTCCCATCCGCTGTCCACATAAAAATCAAGCTGGTAGTTGTCCAGAGGATATTTGCTGTATTCGTTGGCAGCGTCCACCGTATCATCCACCAGTCCGGCAGCGTGGGCGGCTGTGCCGAAGACTGCAAGCAGCAGGAGGATGAGCAGGAGTGCCAGAAGCACCCTGCCAATCACTTTTCCTGCCATGCTCCCGATTTTTTTCAGGGAGGTTTTTCCCTTTATCCGGCAAGGGACAAGGGCTGTCCCCTGCTGGATGGGCTTTCTTATCTTCATTCCTCCACCTCTTTTCTAACAGGCGGTCTGGTGTCAAAGGCATGGAACAGGTCTTCAAAGATAGGATGGAACTGTATCACCCCCACACGCCCGTACAAATCACTGATAAGGCACTGCCCGTTTTCCAAGTCACGGAGCCGCTTCTGGTTGTTTTCATCTTCGGAATCCACCCCGAAAAAGGCGAGGGTCTTCTTGATTTCGTTGATGTCCGTGGAACGGAACGCAAACTTTAAGCCCAGATTGTTTTTCAGCTTTTCATCCAGTAAATCGTCCGTGTTCTGGGTGACAAAGTAAACGCCTGCGTTCATGGCACGTCCGGCACGAACCAGCTTCATGGAGAGGGTCTTGCCCTGTGCCACCTGTAAGAAGCTCCATGCTTCATCCAAATCCACAATCTTAAACACGCTGCGGTCTGTATGGATGAAGTCGAGGGCAAAGGTGCTGATTACAATGAGCATTGCCACGGAAAGCAGCTCCATTGTGGTGTATTCTTCAAACGAGGTTTCCTTATCCGGCAGCACCAAATCCGCCACCTGAATGATATTGAGCTGCTTTTCAAGGCTGATGGACTGTGTGACATCCCCATCCGAAAAGAGCAGGTGTGCAAAGTCATAGTCCGTAAAGGATTCGATATGGTCGGCTATGCTGGTGCTGATGGTGGTTCCCTCCGCCCGAAGTTCCTCAATCACTTTGAAAAGCCCCCGTTCCTCACTGTTTGTTACTGCACGGATGGCTTTCCGAAGAACAGGGAACTTTTCCCCGTCACGGCTGGAAATGCCCGTTAAAAAGGTCAGGATGTCGATTGCCAGTGATTCGGAATCCTTTGGGTTCTCCATAATCACATACGGGTCAAGTAAGCCCCTGTTCTGTTCCTCCGAAGTCAGGTTTACGATATTGATTTCATGGGCGATTTCCGGCAGGGTTTCTTTCCAGCGTCCCCGTTCCGCTTTCGGGTCAACAATGAGAGCCTGTGCCCCAAATAGTACGGAATAATAGACAATCATGTTGTTGCTGAATGATTTTCCACCGCCGAGGGAGCCGACAAAAGCGGCAGCAAGGGCGTTGGTGACGGAGCCTTTTACCCCCTGACTGGCAAGGGCAGGCTTTAAGTACACGTTTCTTCCTGTATCAAGGCTATACCCGATATAAATACCCTCCGGTTCCCCCAACATCTGGGTTGCCCCAAAGCCAAGACCAGCGAGGAAGTCACTGGTGACATACTGGATGTAATCGTTCAGATACCGTTTGCTGGCAGGGAGAAATTCCCCATGCAGCCCCAGCATATCCCCAAAGGGGCGAACCAGCTTCACGTTCAAATCGTCATAAAAATCTTTCACCTCATTGCAGCGGCGTTTCAGTTCTTCCAAGTCGGGAGCCGTTACACGAACCACATAGGACAGCTTATACATGGATTCCTTGCTCTGGTCTAAGGTGGATTCCAGCTCATTCACGCTGTCTAAAGCATCCACCACGTTTGTACTGGTTTCGCTGTCATTCTGCCATGCGTGGTTGTCCAAATCTTTCAGCTCTTTTTTCTTGTTCCGCACCGTGGAGAGGGCTTTCCGGTTTGTCACAATCTCCACATTCATAGAGGTATCAATGGGAAAGGTGAATTGCTGCTGCTGATAGTAAAAGATTTCCGAGGATGGGAAGTCCAGTTCCCCTACAATGCTGTTGATGGTAAAGTAGGCGGCATAAACTGTCCCGTCTTCCTGTTCGATTTTCAGATACCGCTGGTTTTCCTCTATCAGACAACGGGTGGGTTTGATGAGGTCATAGTATTTCACCAGCGTTTCCTCCTGAAACCGTTTCTTCGGAAGATAATACTCATAATCTTCGTAGGCGGTTCCGGTCTGCCCGTATAAATGCTCAATCAGATAGCCAAAATCGTCCTTGTTAAGCCGCCGGACTTTGAAGCGGCGTGAGATTTTACTTTCCAGCAGCTTTTCCATCTTCTGAAACCGCCAGATTTCCTCATTGCTCATGGAAACAAAATCCCCCATGAGCTTGTGGTTGACTTCATGGAGGAAATCGGAAACGGCGGTCTTTGCTTCCCTGCCAAACTGCTTCATGGTGACTTCCTGCTCATTGACAAGCAGCTTGAAGCCGATAAAAAAGCGGTAGTCCACCTGATTTTCCCCTATCATGGAAATCAGGGCTTCGGTCTGTGCGTCAATCTTTGCACAGGCAACATCCTTTAACTTGCCCGTCACTTCCTGTTTGGAGCGTTCCTGTGCCGCCCGTATGCTGGATTCGGTGCTGATTTGCAGGGCGTGAATCTTCCCGTCCCTGTTCTGGGCGATAAGCTGCCGGAACGAATCGTGTACCTGATATTTCTGTTCGGGGCTTAAAAAGGAATAGTTGTAGGGAAGCAGCTCATAGTAAGCGAAGCACTCCCCGTCATGGTTGAACACAAGGTTATTTTCGATATACTTAATCGGATATGCCATAAATATCACTCCTTACTGCCGTGATGGGCTGTGCCGGATACTCCTTTTCCAGCTTCACGGGCTTTCCTGCATAGGTCAGTTTCGGGCGTACCAGATATGCCAGTACGGATTTCAGGAAGCCGTAAGGCTTCTTCCCGTCAAAGGTCTTCTGGCACATGAACCAAGTGAGGGCAAAGGGTACGCCGAAGTATTTTAAAAATGCCCCGTCAATGAATGAAAGGGGAGGGAGGTTTCCCAAGAGCATAACTGCAAACACCGATACCACGAACCACGCCATCTGTGTGAACGTGATGGGGAATGGCAGCTTAAAATCATTGATGGAATAGAGTACCTTTTCCACCGACCAGATACTGGTATAGCTTCGTATTTTCTTCATGTTGTCCGTCCTTTCTAAAAGATGGGGGCAGCAAAAGCCGCCCCTGAATAAAAAACCCGCCTGTATTTCCTGAAAGAGATACAGACGGGTCTACCGTAAGATTTCATATACGCCGTGGTTCGTGACAACAAAGGTTCCCTCCAATTCCATGTCACGCCCATAGGCGGCATAGTCGATATAGTTTTGTAAGTGTGCCGGAAGTTCCCCAAGCTGTCCGCTTTCTTCCAGATAATAGCGAGCCACATCCGCCATATCGTCACAGCCGGAATGGCAGATAATATCGTCTTCATGCTCACAGAGTTCTTCGATACTGCCAAAGTAGGATTGCAGCTCTGATAGTTCCTCCTGAATATATTCCGGTAAGTCCTCCACCATTTCACACAGGCGGTTGACTTCCTCAATGGGGGTATATTCGTCAATCTCAAAGGGCAGCTCATAATCATGGATGGCGTATTCCTCATATTCATCATTCAAACCGATACGTTCCTTGACTTCCTCAAAATCCACAGGCGGCGTGAACCATGCCCCTACCAGTTCGCCCTCATTGTATTTGCCTAAGTTGGCAATGTAAATCCGCATTTCTTCCAAGTTCCTCCACCTCCTTTTAGCGGTAATAAAAGATACCATTGTCCGTAAACAGGTAGTTTTCGCTGGTTTCCAGTTCCCGACCAATGGCAGCGTAGTCGATATGGTTCAACAGGTCTGGATGTACTTCCCCAAATAGCTGTACCTCCTGCACCAGATAACGGGCGAGAGCTTCCCCGTCCTGCACCGGATAGCAGCGTATCTGGTCTTTGTGGTCGATAAATTCTGTAAAGCTGGAAAACCACCGTTTTTGTACCACATCCATTTCATAATAGAGGGGCGTTCCCTGCATTTCCTGTACCATCCGGCAAAGAGCGTTGATTTCCCAGAGCCTTGTGTTGCCCTCCAATGGAAACGGCAGCTCATAGTCTTCAATTTCGATTTCTTCCTCACTCTGAACTCCAAGACGTTCCCTGATTTCTTCAAAATCCACAGGACAGGAAAACCATGCCCCAGGATATTCCTCAAAATCTTCATGGTAAAACCTTGTGGTGTTCAGGATGTAGATTTTCATTTCCTCAATCAGTATCACGTCCTTTCTCTGTCAGGTTTTTGGGGAGTTACGCTCCCCAAGCCCCTAGTGGACTTCCGCCATGAAGCAATCAGAGCTTGCTCCATAACGGAAGTGTAACAAGGGTTTCCTATGCACCGATAATCTTATTGAACAGTTCCAGTAAGATGTCCTTTACACCGTCCGCATTGAAGACCAGACCGACCGCTACAAGGGACACCACCAGAAAACCGATAAGTTTGGAAAATTCCCTCTTAAATCCGAGGTACAGTCCAATCACCACGATTGCCAGCAGCACAAGGGACTGGGCGTTGGATAAAAACCAGTTGTAAAGATTCTGTCCGAAATTCATAAAAGCTCCTTTCTTTCCTGTAAGATTCCTTATGTTTCAAGATTGCCGCCGTTAAAGCACCACCTCCTTTGCAGCGGCGGCTTGCTGCTTCAGGATTTTTTCGTGCTTCTCCGTCAGCTTTGCATGGGTGATGATGTCATGGACAATCTGGGTGTGGTTCATCTTATCCAGACGGAGAGCCAGCTTTAATGTGGGGGCTACCTGATGGGAGAGCCAGTGCAGGGTACGTTCAAAGGAATAGGGTTCCGGTTTGGTTGTCAGCTTCATGCTGCCCCTGTGTTCTCCAATGAACCACGCCCATTCCTCACTGATACGCCAGTCAGAACGGGGCTTCGTATCGTCCCTGTCCACGAACCGGACATAGCGGTTGATGATTTGAAAGGCTGTCCGTTCTGGATTGTCATGTTCTAACAGGTCACGGATGGCGTAAAAGGCACGCTCATTTTTCAGCCGGATTTCAAAGCGGTTCTTTACCTCTGCGTCCGCAATGGGAATATCGTGCTTTTTGTACTGCTCATAGTCTTTTTCGTAAATGCAGAAGTACACCTCACTTTGGAGGGAGCCGATATACAGGGTGTTCCCCATACATTCTTTTTCCTCACGCCGTACCAGTTCGCCGCTGCGGTAGCTTTTGAAGCTGCGGAAGACCGAGATACATTCCTCATTCCGGCACTTCTCTGTCAGATGGGGAATGTTCAAGATTCCCGTTTTGTCATTGATGGCGAGGTCAAGCCGCTTCATCACGCCGTCCTCCATGAGAACATCCATGAAAAACTCATACCAGCTCCGTTCCTGTGCCAGCAGATAGCTTTCAAACTGGCGGCAGCCACGCCCTTTCAGTTCCAGCAGCACCCCTTTTTCCAGTTCCGGCGATACCAGAACGAAAATATCCCCCAGATAGTAATGCTCCGTGTAAGAGTAGAAGCCGTAGTCTTCATGGATAAAGTAGGGGAGTTTTAGCCGCAGCACGTCTTCCACGATATGCTTCACATCCGTAGTGGGGAAGCGAATCCGAACATAATCAAAGAGCATTTCAAGGGGATTGTCTGGATTGAAGCGTTCCAGAGCTTCTGTGATGGCTTCCTGTAATGCTTCGGATGGGTGAGCCTTGCCCGTTTCAATATCACTCAGGTACGGACGGGTAATTCCAGCAGCCAGGGCAAGTTTTTGTTGTGAGATACCGTAAACTTCCCGTTTCTCTTTGATGTCCCGTACCCATGTTTCTTCATTCAGTGAAAATCCCTCCTGTCTAAAAAAGCGTATGTCAACTTTCAGAGCCTTGTTGACATACGCCGGATATGGGGAAAATCCCTTGTGTACCGTGGGATTCTGCCCTGTTGTTTGGTTGTTGCCTGTCGATTTGTACCCCTCTGTTAGATACGAGGGGTTTATGCTGGCGTGCCTTGCGGCACACCAGCCACAGCAGGTCAGTCCGTTTCTGCGGCTTTCGCTTCGCACGCCGCCTGCACTCCCTGCCTGCTGTCTATGAGCTTTTTTATTTCCTTGAGGAAATCGTGTCCTTTTGGCACAAGGGGTGTATAAAATTCCGAGATAACGCTGGTTCCTACATCCACATAGCCACGCCCCTTTATCTGCTTTAGGAAGAAGTCTTTTGTGGTTTCCCCAAACATCATTCCATAGCCCATTTCCGACATCCGTCCCAGAGCCACACGAAAATTGAACTGGTCACGGATTCCATCCCCCAGATACTTTGCGTCCGGACGCTGGCAGGCGAGAATCAGGAAAAAGCCTGCCTGCCGCCCAAGCATAACGATTTGTTTTAACTTGTTGAGGACAGCGGCGTTTTCCTTTGTGCCGAGCATTTCCATAAATGCCACATATTCATCAAAGATAAGGAAATTTGCAGGAAGCCCCAAGTAAGCGTAGTTTTCCCCTGTCCGGTAATTCTCCATGAGCTTCATGTCTTCGCTGCGTTTCATCATTTCTTCATAGAAACGGTCAATGCAGGCGAGCATATCTTCCTTTTTGTAGTACACATCCGGCATAACCGCCTGTAAATCCGCAAGGTCGGCGTTCTTTGGGTCTAAGATATACATGACCGCATTGCTGCGGAGCAGAGCTTCAATGAGTGTGAGAATAAAATACGTCTTTCCTCCACCAGTGCCGCCAGCAATCAGCATATGAGGGAGCTTGTCATACTCCCACCAGACATTCTTCATCAGACGCAGGCTGCCATTTTCAGCTTGTACCTCGTCAATGGTGATACGGTTTGCAATCGTATCATAGAGTAAGACATACTCCACATAAGAATCATGCAGCTCTTTTGATACCAGCTCACAGTACAAGCCTGTTTCCAGCTTCTTTTCCAAGTGTAGGAGTTGGTCTTGATATTTCCCCAGCGTGATTTCTGTACGAATATACAATAGTCCGTTATCCATACGGTAATACAACTTTGGAAAGTAGGTGATTTTCTCTTTTTTGTTGGTCGCTGGTAAATCCTTAAAAAATCCACTGTCCTGTGTAGTTTCCGATTCATACCAGCCATTTTCAAGTATCATCTTTGCCAGCTTTTGACGGTGAAAGAGCTGTTTCACCCTGTCATACTGGAATCTTTGGTATAAAAGGGCAGCAATCGCACAGAACAAAGCTGACACTATGACCGTCACTATCATATATGACGTGACTGTCAAATGGACGCTGCCATCTTTCAGAAAGCTGACCGATTTCCAGTCCGTTGTTAGGATTGTCTTTAGGTTCAACAGCAAGACCACCACAAAGAACAGCGGGAGCAGCAAACCAGCAGAGAAACGAAAAACCAGCGATTTGTCGCTGGCTCTGATACGATTTCCACGCTTATTAAATTGTGGCATATAAAATCCTCCTTTCCATGAAAAAAGCAGTAAACCTTATAGATTTACTGCTTGCATACGCATTATTACATTAAGCTTAAAATAGTTTATTAAAATCAATGTTATAACCAGCCGCTTTCAGTTCCTTAGCAATTTCAATCTTCCAAGCACCACTTTCATCATAGGAAATATATACTACACCTGAAATGTCATTTGGTTTTTCAACATCATTTTTTACAAGGGCACAAACATTTTTTCTTTCTAACTTTCCTATAAGATACCCGTGTTCAAAGACAACGTTTTGACGTGCTCTATACTTTAATTCTGCTCCATCGTTAGCTAATCCTCCTTTGTCACACGGAGTATACAATACTATACCGAAACCAACATTTGAATATCGCTCAATTTTTTCAATAATTGTTTCACCCTCACTAGCCTGCTCATGAAGTATTATAGGTGTTAGTTTTAATTTTTCTAAAAATCGTGCAACTTCATTTTTTAAGCCATTATCATGTCCATGAACAATAAATATTTTATCACCGCTGATTGAGGGGTTAGCTTGACTAATTGAAGGATTGGAGAAATATTTTTCATATTCTTCACGATTAGCTTGAATATCCTCATTAATCTCTTTAATGGTTTGCGTATTCTTTTTATGGTTTTCAGGGCTTATCACATATTGATTGCTACAAATATGAGATAAGTTATCCTTATACCAATCCTCAATAGTATTACAGCAGTATTCTAAAATATCAATAGTCATGGTATCATTATCCAAATTATTTTTTAGGGTTGTGCAAGGTACAGATATGATTGGTTCAGAGGTATAATCATCAATACTTTCAATAATACTTAAAAGCTTTATTTTAAGAATACTATAGTTAATCATACATAATTACCTCTTTTCTTTTGATTTATAGAGTAATTATACCTTATGTAACATCATATGAGAACACTCAAAATTACTTATTTTTGCTTTGCGAACCATTTAAAGTAGTTACTTTATTCTTCAAGACAATATCATCTGCCTTGATATACCAGTCAACGTCTGCCCCTTGAAACGTAGCAGTTGCCACCGTATCAGCCACAGGGTTGATGATTTCCACCTCTGCGTTGTAGTCAAATTCCTTTAACGGAACAGTGGCAGGAATACTTACCTGTATCATGCGACCCTGTTCCTTACATTTCAAGTCGTAGGTGCGTTCCTTGATTTCTTCAGAAACCGTACCGTCCTCATTCTGCATATGTACCTCACGACGCA
>OOIF01002161.1_pt1 | contig 14107 bp, 12 predicted proteins | sample 1691961 | NCBI WGS metagenome assembly OOIF01 (sample SAMN06348146, study PRJEB24527) | human gut metagenome | biome: human gut; feature: ankylosing spondylitis patient; material: feces | host: Homo sapiens | place: China | collected 2015-10 | reverse complement strand
GAAGGACGGCACCGCCACGATCGATGGTGTTCGCTACGAGGGCTTATATCTGCTGAAAATGTTCCTGAAGCAGGTGCTTGCGATTCCCAGACAGGCGTCCGGAAAAGAAGAGATAGAAAACCTGGTGATCACGGTGCCAAAGCTTGAGGTAAAGCTGGTGGACTGCCTGATGTACTGTGCCGATTTTCTGGAAATCGACCGGAGCCGGGTGCATGTGATCAGTCACGCGGAGAGCTTTGTATATTACGTGATGAGCCAGAAACGGGAAGTCTGGAGCAACCAGGTGGGAATGTTTGAGCTTTCGGAGAATGGTCTTCATTATTATGAATTGAGAGTGCAGCGCGGGCTGCGCCAGATGCAGGTGGTCGCGGATCAGGAGGAACTGGAGGAGTCATTCCACTTAAATGTGCTGGACAGCGACGCGGGCATCCAGATGGCAGACCGGATTCTTTCTTCCTGTGCGGAACGGCTGCTGCAGAAGCGCCTGTTTTCAGCGATCATCCTGACCGGAAGGGGATTTGCACAGACGGACTGGGCGGCAGATTTTATGCAGCAGATCTGCAAACGGCGCCGGGTGTTTGCGGAGATGGATGTATTTACCCGAGGGGATCCGCTCGGAAGATCTCTGTGAGGCACATAGTGCGTACCATTTTACCTGTATCTGTGAGGGGCGGCTGAAAACAACGGTTTCCCTAAAGATTCAGGAGCGTGAAAAAGAGGGACAGCTGGTGCTGGCATCCGCCGGGGACAGCTGGTATGAGACGAAAATGACGGCGGAATTTATCGTGTCGGGCACGCCGGAGGTGGAATTTTCACTCCAGCCGCTGGAACCGCGCAAAAAGAAGACGGTGAAGATTCCGCTCGAGGGATTCCCGAAACGCCCGGACCGGACGACCCGGATCGAGATGGCATTTGGATTTACCGGGGAAGACAGGATGATCGTCATGATACGTGATTTGGGATTTGGAGAATTGTTTCCGGCGACAAACCGGATGATTAAACAAGAGGTTTCATTATGAGTCTGATACTTTGCCGGCAGGAGCCGGTTCGACATCCTTTTTACATAGAACGGCTGGGCGTCCATATCGCATCGTCGCAGGAGCTGTGTTATGTCATTTATCAGAATCCGCTTCTGGCGCTGGATGGATTTGTGGATGACCGCCTGATTGAGTTTATCCGTTCGGAGCTGGGGCTTTCGTTTCTGGCTGGCAAACTGGAGGCATGGCAGAGGAGCGGCGAGAATCAGGACGAGCTGCCGATTGTGATTTTGCAGGAGTGCTGTTATTATACGGCAAAGGAGATTGCGGCATACCGCCAGAAATTGGCGGCATTTCGCAAAATGAATGCGGCGGAGTTCCAGAAGGAGACGGCGGATTACTATTTCCGCCTGCGGCAGTTTGGGACGGCGATCTATTACTACAACCGGATTCTGGAGGACTGGCGGGTCAAATCGCTGACGGACGAATTTACCGCGAAGATCTGGAACAATATCGGGGCGGCATATGCCGGGATTTTCTGGTTTGAGAAAGCGTTTACCGCTTATGAAATGGCCTACAATTTCGACAAGAGCCCGGAGATGCTGAAGCACCTGTATCAGCTTGCCTTGATTAACCCGAAGCTGGAGCTTAAGGAGCGGCATGCGGCTGCGATGACGCCGGAACAGAAGGAGATCTGGAAACGGGAACTCGACGAGGCGAACCAGACCGCGGAGAAGTGCGGGAATGTCCGCATGGTCGAGACGATGTTTGACCGCAATCCGGTCCGGCGGATGGAGAGTGCGGGAGAACTTTTAAATGGGTGGAAGCAGGAGTATCGGAAGATGCTCTAATTTTTCCCGCGCCCAGATACATCCCTTGGTCATGAGCACCGCGCTTTTTGGTTTTGTAACATTTCTTTACGAAAGGAGTTTTCCTATGCGCCTTCTGATTGTCCGCCATGCGGATCCTGATTACTCAATTGATTCCCTGACCCCGGCTGGCTGGGAGGAAGCAAAGCTTCTGGCAGACCGTTTGGCGCCGATTCCGGTGGCGGCTTATTATGTATCGCCGCTGGGGCGTGCGAAGGACACGGCGTCCCTGACCTTAAAAAAAGCCTGCCGCACGGCAGAAACCTGCAGCTGGCTGCGTGAATTTGCCCCGCAGGCGGTACATCCGGGAAAGGATTCCGGGCACTGTGTCTGGGACTGGCTGCCGGATGCGTGGATGGCGGAGCCGAAGTATTTTGATAAGGATCATTGGCATGAAACAGAAGTCTTTCAGAACGCCCATGTAAAAGAAGAGTACGACTGGGTGACTGGAGAGCTTGACCGGCTGCTCAGACGGCACGGATATGTGAGAAATGGATTGTTTTACCGGGCTGTGGCACCGAATGAGGACACGATTGTTTTATTCTGTCATTTTGGCGTCGAGTGCGTCCTGCTTTCCCATCTTTTAAATATCTCTCCGATGCAGCTCTGGCACGGAACCTGTGCGGCGCCGTCGTCGGTGACGGTGCTCTATACAGAAGAGCGCCGCTCCGGCGTTGCATCCTTCCGCATGAGCCGTTTTGGGGATGTTTCTCATCTGTATGCGGGTGGACGCGAGCCGTCGTTTGCGGCGCGGTTCTGTGAGGTGTATACAAGATTTGATCAGCGGCATGACTGATGGATGTTTCTGTTATTATGTATCGCAATCGTTTGAATCAGCCGATAAATAAATTTTGTGTGAGAGGCTATTTACTGCTCAGCATCCCAATATTTTTAATCAACACCGAGATTGTCCCGTCCATGTTGGTGATAAACTCCACATGGTCGGGATTTCTGTATTCTTCCATCGGGATCGTGATCTCGATGCCGGTGTCAGTGTACAGCTTCTGTTTCTGGAATTTCTTGATCGTCTGCTCATTTTTCGGCGCGACCGTCTCGTAGGAGAGGTTGTAGCGGTCGAGTTTTTCATCCAGCTCCTCGAGCATCTCCGGGCTGCCGGGAAATACTTTTTCGCGCAGTTCGGATACCTTGATTTCGCCCTGTTCCTCTAATTCATTACAGATAATGTCTTTGATCTCCATCTTTTTCTGTGCATCCTCGTTGCCGTAATATTTTTTGGCAACCTGATCGACGGCGCGGGTGACGATGTCGAGCTTGGATTTCTGGGAGAGCGGGGCGCGGCATTCGAGGAAGAGCTCGTAGAAGCATTTTTCGCCGTTGACCTCATATTTTTTCTCAGCCAGAATCAGGGAGCCGTCGGAGAGATCGAGGACAAACGCCTCGGAGAGGCGCTGTCCCTGTCCCGGAAGCAGTGCGCGCTGTAAAATGATCTCGTTGCTGTTGCCGCCGTCCGTTTCCCTGGTCTGATGTGTGTAGGAGGTCTTGTAGTTCATCTTTAAGAATGCCAGATAATCCTTGCCCTTGCAGCCGAACACGGTCATCGCCACATCGGCGGCTGGAATGTCAATATTCGCATTCATGATGTCGTAGAGGCGCTCGGCGAGCTGTTTGCTCGTCTCGACGAAATTATCCGGGGTGCAGTTTTGCAGCAGCTCTTTGACCTCGGATCCTTCTGCAAATGTACAGTGCTTGACATCGTCACTTTCCGTTATTTTCTCGATATGCGCTTTCAGGAAGTCGGAGAAATCGGGTCCGACCTCCATGCTCTGGTCGGAGAGAACCGGGATTCCCACCGAAGAATCGAGGATGTGCACGATGGCTGCCTTTAAAATCATATCTTCACTTTTCAATGTTATCTTACCTCCAGGTTATAACTTCTTTTGTAGAACCATTCTCGACGCACTCAAAGGAAACGGAGTCGCCCGCCTGCACGAACGGAAGCCGCTCGGAAACGGTGATCGCAGCGGTGTAGACGCTGTCGGTGCGGTCATCGGTCAGCGTGAAATAGTAGTAGGTGTTACCGGAAACGACGACATTCTCGATCGCCTCGACCGTGCCGGAGACAGTTTCGCTTGCCGCCGGTTCCTTGGCAGTCGGATCTTCGATTTCCTCCTGTCCCAGCGTCTCACGGTAATTGCGCTTCGCCTCATCGATCGTCTGTCCGGTGCCGACGATCTGGTACTGCGCGACATCGACGAACGCATACATTTTCACAAGCCCTGCAGCATCTTTCAGGGAAATGAAATATGCCGGTCGTCCGGAAATATTTAAGAGAAGCGGGAAGGTCGCACTGTAATTTAAGTGCTGCACCTGTCCGCGCGCGGAATCCATTGCGGCGAGCTCGGTGGCGCCCGGAACGGTGTAAAATTTCGTTTCTTTCGTCCGCAGGTTGACGAGGACGAAGCCAATGTTCGACTCATCTGAGGTTACAGAGCTCATGCCGGTGTACAGCCACACATCGTCGTCGATGGCGAGATAGTTGTAGCCGTAGGTCGTCCGACGCACGCCGCGCTGACCGAAGATAGAGTTTAAATAACCATTCTGGAATCTGCCGTTGTCGTCGAGCTGTTCCATGATGAGGTTCGAATCATAGAGCTGGTCGATCCACTGCGGGACATCCGCTTTGGCGTACCACTTAGATTCGCCGGTCTCAGCATTGACGAGGATCGCGCCGTCGATGTCCTTGCCGTTCCACCAGCCGATCCGGTAGGCGATGGTCGGCGCCACCCAGTAGGGGTTTCCATCGTCGTCGATCTCGAAGGAGACCGTCTCAAACATCCGTGTCGGGTAGCAGAAACGGATGTAGCGGTTGATATTGCGGAAGAAATATTCACTGGTGGAATACTTCATGCCGGAGGACAGCCAGACGAGATCGGTATTCTGATCGACCATATTGACAGCAATGTATGCCGGAAGTCCCTTCTTCTGGTTGTAAAGCCATTTGATCGGGTCGGCATAGCGCAAAGGCGTCACGCGGTACGGTGTCCCCTTGTAGTTGATCTGTGTGTAATTTTCCTGAATCTCAAACTGGGAGACCAGGTCGGTCATCTCACCGAGCTTTTTGCTTCCGAGCCGGGAGGCGGTGTCCTTATCAACGACCGGGATTTGCGACATGCCAAGCTCTGCGACATCTGAGGCAAAATCGCCCTCGGTAACGGTGATCAGATCGCGGTAGCGGGACGCATTAAAAAGCTGGATGCCCGCCGCCGAGGCGATCAGGGAAAAGAAGATCAGGACAGCGATCGCGATCGTGCCATATTTGCACGGGCGTCCCATCGCCTTAAAACTGGCAAACGGACTGCCGGAGACGTCGGCGTACTTGCGCCGCAGAACCATCCGTCCGGTCACAGGATCGCGCACGATCTCAACGCCGCGGTTTTGCTGCACTGTTTTTAGGAATATGAGAATGCTTTCCATAAAGTTGACTGCCAGTACAATCAGAATGCAGATAATCAGAAATACGATGAAATCGTGATCGTGCAGGTTGATGGCTGGCATCATGGTGTAGAACACCAGAAAAATAAGGACGGCAGAGAGAAACAGACGCCCAAACGCCGAAGTGAATTTTTTCAAAATAGAACCCTCCTGACTTGTTTTATGATAAAAAATAGCTGTTCCCATGAAAAAAGGATTTCGCTGATTGTAAATGTGATAGAACTCTATTGTATCGCATGACGAGAGATAAAATCAAGCCCGGTAACGGAATTTGCCGTGGCTTCGCATTTAAATACGGCAAATTCCCGGGTTGAAGTCGGGAAAAAAACAGTTGTCCTTCCGCCGAAAATATGCTATGATTACTATGTTTATTCAGGAGGTGCGAAGATGATCAAGACGATCCTTACGATCATATTTATTATTATCTGTGTATTCCTGTCGGCGGTAATCCTACTGCAGGAGGGCAAATCGGCAGGTCTGTCCGGTTCCATCGGCGGTATGGCTGACAGCTACTGGGGCAGAAATAAAAGCCGTTCTATGGAAGGAAAGCTGGAGAAGCTGACCAAATATGCTGCAATTCTGTGGCTGATCCTTGCATTAGTTTTGAATTTGAAATTCCTGTAAGGAACCTTTAAGAGGCTGTCGCGTGGCAGCGGGATCTGTTTCCTGAATCTGATATTTGCCGGTGGTTTCCGAGCAGATGCAGGGGTGAGAGGCAGAGAGCGCTGGACGTGGCAGCTTTTTTTCATAGGAAATGGCGCGAGAATGTGAATTAAGAAAGAGAAGTGAGATAGATTTGAACATATTTGATAAAATCATGGAAAAAATAAAGAGAAGCGAGGCTCAGAAATACGCAAAACAGCAGAAGCGCCAGGCGCAGATGCAGAGTGCGGCAGCTTCACAGAAAGAGGAAGGACAGAAAATGCCGGAAAATCGCAGGAGAGAAAGAGAGGCGTTTGAAAAACGTCAGCAGACGGAGATGAAGCTCTCGGATGAGATGCTGGAGACGATCCGGAAAAATGCAGAACAGCGGTTTGCGATGCGGAAAGAAGAAGCGCGGGAAGAGAAAATGTCCGGAGAAAGCCGGGAGAGCAGCGTACGGCGCCAGATTGACGGGGATGGGCTGATCGGCGAGTGGGAAGAGAGGTACGGAAAAAAGAAGAAAAAACCGGAGCGTGCGAAAGGTCCGAAAGAGGAATCGGTGCGCCAGAAAAAGGATAAAGCGGGAAAGAAAGACCGTGATCGAAAGCTTGAGCGTGAGATGGATAAGAAGCGCGAAAAGCGCGGCAAGAAGGAGCGTGAGGATGCTGGCGTTTCCGAGGAGGAGTTTACCCGCCGCTGCAAGATGATTCAGGATGTCATGAATGAACCGGCATACGTGCCGATGAAGCTGAAGGAGCTGGCACTTCTTTTAAATATTCCGAAGGAACAGCGCCGGGAGCTGCAGCGGGTTATCGATCATCTGCTGGAAGAGGGAAAAATCAGCATGTCCCGCAAGGGCAAGCTGGGACGCCCGGAGACATTTTCAGAGGCAGGTATTTATTCGGGACACCCGAAGGGCTTCGGTTTCGTGGCAATCGAGGGACGTGAGCAGGATGTGTTCGTTCCGCGTGAAAAAACAAAGGGCGCGATGCACGGCGATAAGGTGCTGGTTGTGATTGAGCAGGAGAGCGACGGCGGACGCAGAGCTGAGGGAAGTATCGTGCGGATCCTGGAGCACGCCAATCAGGAGCTGGTTGGTCTGTATGAGAAAAACGGCGGTTTCGGCTTTGTGATCCCGGACAATCCACGGATTTCACGCGACATTTTCATCCCGCAGGGGTGTGACGCGGGCGCAGTGACCGGTCATAAGGTCATCGTGAAGATCAAGGATTACGGAAACAGCCCGGATAAGAAGCCGGAGGGCGTGATCACCAGTATTCTCGGACATATGAACGATCCGGGAGTCGATATTTTATCCATCGTGAAAGCATACGGTCTGCCGGAAGAATTTCCGCCGGAGGTCATGGCGCAGCTTGAAGAGATCCCGGATGCCGTCCGCGAGGAGGACAAGGCGGGACGCAAGGATCTGCGTGAGCTGCCGACAGTCACGATCGATGGTGAGGAAGCGAAGGATCTCGATGATGCGATCACGCTGGAAAAGACGGAGCAGGGCTACCGGCTCGGTGTACACATTGCGGATGTGACCCATTATGTCCGCGAGGGCAGCCCGCTTGATCGCGAGGCATTAAAGCGCGGAACGAGCGTGTATCTGACCGACCGCGTCATTCCGATGCTGCCGCATAAACTTTCAAACGGTATCTGTTCCCTGAATCAGGGCGAGGATCGCCTGGCGCTGAGCTGTATCATGGAAATCAATGACAAAGGCGTCGTGATCGGACATGAGATTGCAGAGACATTGATCCGTGTCGATCGCCGGATGACGTATACGGCGGTCAATGCGATCATCACGGATGATGATGCAGAGACAAAGGAGAAATATAAGGAATTTGTGGATTTATTCCTGCAAATGAAAGAACTTTCGCAGCTTCTCCGAAAGAGACGCCAGGAGCGCGGTGCGATCGACTTCGACTTTCCAGAGAGCAAGATTTTACTCGACGCCAAAGGACGCCCGATCGAGATCAAGCCGTATGAGCGCAACGCGGCGACGAATCTTATCGAGGATTTCATGCTGATGGCAAATGAGACTGTAGCACAGGAATACTGCACAGAAGAGATTCCGTTTGTATACAGAACCCATGATAACCCGGATCCGGAGAAAGTGGAGAGTCTTCTGACATTACTTCACAATCAGGGTGTGAAGATTCAAAAAGCAAAAGAAGAGATTACGCCAAAAGAAATCCAGCAGATTATCGAAAGTATCGAAGGGCTTCCGAATGAAGCAATGATCAGCCGCCTGGTATTGCGTTCCATGAAACAGGCGAAATATACCACAGAATGCAGCGGTCACTTTGGACTGGCAGCGAAATATTATACGCATTTCACTTCTCCGATCCGCCGATATCCTGATCTTCAGATCCATCGGATCATCAAGGAAAATCTGCGGGGAAGGCTGACCGGGGAACGGATGGAGCATTACAGAAAGATTCTGACCGAAGTTGCATCTCAGTGCAGTCAGCGGGAGCGGACAGCGGAAGAGTCCGAGCGTGAAGTGGTCAAATTGAAAAAAGCAGAGTATATGCAGGCTCATATTGGTGAAGAGTATGAGGGCGTGATCTCCGGTGTGACAAAATGGGGAGTTTATGTAGAACTTCCGAATACGATCGAAGGTCTGATCCATGTTGCAGATATGAGGGATGACCATTATAATTTTATAGAAGAAACTTATGAGATGGTTGGCGAGCATACAGGAAAGACCTGGAAATTAGGACAGAAAGTACAGGTCCGGGTGACAGATGCTGACCGGTTGCAGAGGACAGTTAATTTTGAGTTTGTCTGACTGGCAGATGATTGAACAGAGAGAGGATGTAATACGAAGATGGCAAAGACAGAAAAAAAGCTGATCGCAAATAATAAAAAGGCATACCATGATTATTTTATCCTTGAAAAATATGAAGTGGGGCTGGTACTTCACGGAACGGAAGTCAAGTCTCTGCGTATGGGAAAGTGCAGTATTAAAGAGTCATTTATCCGGGTGGAAGATGGCGAGATGTATATTTACGGCATGCATATTTCTCCATATGAAAAGGGAAATATTTTCAATAAGGATCCGCTGCGTGTGAGAAAGCTACTTCTCCATAAAAAGGAAATTTTAAAGATTTCCGGCAAAATGAAAGAGCAGGGAATTACGGTAGTGCCGTTGCAGGTCTATTTCAGCGGAAGTCTTGTGAAAATGGAGATCGGGCTTGCAAAAGGTAAGAAACTGTATGACAAGCGTGATGATATCGCAAAGAAAGATCAGAAGCGGGAAGCCCAGCGGGAGTTCAAAGTGAGAAATCTGTAGGGCAGAGCAGGGGGGCAGGCTTTATAGCTGCCTGCACCCTGCCGGGATGATTCTTGAATGAAAAGCCGGTGGTATCTTTTGAAAAGTCCATGGCAGTTTTATCAGAAATCAATGGCATCTTTTACTGCCTGGATATCACCGGTAAAGATGATTCCGTCCATATCGGCATCTTTCGCTCCCTGGATATTTTTTTCAAGATCGTCAATAAAGAAGCATTCAGAAGGATTCAGATCAAATTTGCGGAAGAAATATTCGTAAATTTCTTGATCCGGTTTTGCCATGTGGATCGGAGCAGAGAACAGGATCCCGTCGAAAGGCTTCAGGATCTCGTGATCCTTCATATAATCTGCAAAGTAAGTCGGTGCATTGGAAAGGAGATAGACCGGGATTCCCCGCTCTTTCAATTCCAGGACAAATGCAAGCGTCTGTGGCAGTGGCTTTGCACAGCCAGGCCATTCACGGAAGAAAAGATTCACGGGATCATAAAGCCTTTCGGGAATCGTACGCAAAAATTCATTTTGATACTCCTGATAATCGATCGCACCGCTGTCCAGTTCAGCCCAGTGTGCATAGATCAGATCGCAGAGATAATCGACATCAGTCTCATCAGTAACAAAAGAGCGAATGATCTCTCTGCCGTTAAAAGTTCCAATCACATTTCCAAAGTCAAATACGATATTCTTATATTTCATAGTAAAGCTCCTTTCAGAAAATATCCTCATTTATCATAACAGTGTACAATAAATCGAATAAATTTGCAAAAAATATAGTAAAATCTACGAAACCATATAATACCTATTGACATAGTAGGTTAATAGGGTGTATCATACGCCTATCGAATCTGAACAGGATAAATTGGAGTGAACGATATGATTAAAGTAGAGCATACAAATAAGACCTTTTCAGGAAAATACGGAGAGGTACATGCCTTACAGGATGTAAGCATTCATGTGGAAAAAGGCGATATTTATGGAATCATCGGATTTTCAGGAGCAGGAAAATCAACGCTTCTGCGGCTGGTGAACGGACTGGAGACCCCGGACAGTGGAACAGTCATGGTACATGACCAGGATCTTGGAAGTCTGAAAAAGGCAGAGCTGAGAAAATTAAGAAGAAAGATCGGAATGGTATTCCAGCAGTTTAATCTTCTGGATTCCAAAACCGTTTTTCATAATATAGCACTTCCGCTCATCCTTGAAAAAGCACCGAAGGATGTGATTGAGGAGAAAGTAAATGAAGTACTGAGATTCGTAGAACTTGAAGATAAAAAAGATACTTATGTAAGCCAGTTATCGGGCGGACAGAAGCAGAGAGTCGGAATTGCAAGAGCGTTGACTACGACGCCAGACATTCTGCTCTGTGATGAAGCAACCAGTGCACTTGATCCACAGACAACCGAGTCGATTCTGAAGCTGTTAAAAAAGATCAATAAAGAAATGGGAGTCACGATTCTTCTGATCACGCATCAGATGCAGGTTGTGCAGATGATCTGTAATAAAGTGGCAGTCATGGAAAATGGAAAAGTTGTAGAGTCAGGCAGTGTGCTGGATGTATTTGGAAAGCCACAGGCACTGGTCACAAAGCGGTTTGTGCAGACGGTCATCAATGATCAGATTCCGGAGAGCATTGTCAGTCTTGTAAAAGAGCAGAAAGAACATTTCCAGGTAGAGCGTCTGAAATTTATCGGCAGCAGTGTAAAAAGGCCGGTTATCTCGGATATTTGTCAGGTAGAAGGAATTGTCGTCAATATTTTGGGAGCAACAGTACAGGAATTACAGGAGAACGTAATGTGCGTCTTTATTCTGCAGTTGATCGGATCGGAAGATAAGATCTGCGAGGCTGAAAAGCAGATTGATGCAAATGGTGTAATCCGGGAAAGAGTGGAGGTAATCTGATGGAACAGCAGTTTTTTGGAGTAGCTTTTAACCAGCGGAGGACAGACCCTGTATATGGTCGCTTTGGCACTGATCATCGGAACTGTGATCGGAATCGTGCTGGCACTGATCCTGGTGCTTTGTAAAAAAGGCGGTCTTGCAGAGAATCTGATCCTTTATAATATTGTGAGTATCTACATTAATATTGTACGAAGTATTCCGTTTGTTATTCTGCTTGTGGCGATCATGCCGATTACCCGTGCAATCGTTGGAACAACGATCGGAAGTACGGCGGCACTTGTACCACTGGTCGTTTATATCAGTCCTTATCTGGCACGACTGATGGAGAACAGTCTCCTGGAGGTCAATCCGGGAATCCTGGAAGCTGCTGAGGCAATGGGAGCATCGACCTGGCAGGTAATCCGCTATTTCCTTCTTCCTGAGACATTAGGATCAATCGTCCTTGCACTGACAACCGGAACGATCGGACTGCTTGGTGCATCTGCGATGGCAGGTTATGTTGGAGGAGGAGGTGTCGGAGACCTGGCACTGACATATGGTTATCAGAGAATGAACACCCCACTGATGATCTTTACCGTTGTCGTATTAGTAATCTTTGTGCAGATCCTGCAGCTTGCCGGAAATGCAGTTTCAAGAAAATTAAGACAGCACCGCTAAAGTAAAACTGACAAAGAAAGAGAAAGATTGAAAATAAAGCGAGATTAAAATTAACATAAAAATCGAAAATAAAGCGAGATCGAAAATAAACATAAAGATCAAAAAATGAAAAGGAGTAAGAAATTATGAAAAAGGTATTAGCAGGCATTTTAGTAGCAACAACAGTCCTTGGACTTGTAGGCTGCGGAAATTCAGGCACAAAGGATTCCTCCAAAGACAATGCAGACAAAAAAGAGATTGTTTATGGAAAATCCCAGGGACCATATACAGAGCTTTTTGAAGATGCGATCGTTCCGATCCTGGAAGAAAAAGGCTATACAGTGAAAGGTGTGGATCTGTCAGATCTTCAGACCGCAGATATCGCCCTGAATGATGGAGAAGTAGATGTCAACGTAGAGCAGCATACAGCTTATATGGATAATTTCAATAAGAGCTATGACGGTGATCTTGTAGCAATCAGCCCGATCCCGACTGTACCGGCTGGTGTATATTCAGATAAATATGATTCCCTGGATGATATTAAAGATGGTGCGAAAGTAGCAGTTCCAAATGATGCGTCTAATACAGCACGCTGCTATCTGATGCTTCAGAAGATTGGCTGGATCAAGATTGATGAGAATGCAGATCCGTCCACAGTTACGCAGGAAGATATTGTAGAAAATCCTTACAACATCCAGTTTACAGAGATGAACAGTATGACGATTCCGGCAACGATGGCTGATTTTGATTATGTAGCAATCACAGGAAGTGTTGTATACAATGCAGGGATTGATGCTTCTACAGCACTGGCAAATGAAGACATTCAGGATTACCTGGTTCTTCAGGTCGTTGTAAAAGAAGAGAACAAAGATGCTGACTGGGCAAAAGCAATCGTGGATGCATATCACTCAGACGAATTTAAAAAGTACATGGAAGAAAATAATGACGGATTATGGTGGATTCCTGAGGAACTTCAGTAAGTAAAGGAATTACCGTAAGGGAATCTGAGTAAGCAGAGAACGGAGAGGAGTGGCATACAGTGGATCAGACAGAAGCACTTATTATAGAAACGATCGACCGGCACAGAGAAGAAATCCTTGAATTTGCACGGGATATTTATTCCCATGCAGAGCTTGGATATAAAGAATTTCAGACTTCCGGGAAGTTTGTGAAAAAAATGGAACAACTGGGACTGCGGACTGAAAAGGGATTTGCGATCACAGGAGTAAAGGCGTATCTGAATGAGGATAAAAAAGAAAATGCAAGTCTTGCACTGCTGGGAGAACTGGATGCACTCCGTATCCCGGAGCATGCCTTTGCAAATCCTGAGACCAATGCGGCACATTGCTGTGGACATCATGCACAGATGGCAGGCGTGTTCGGGGCTGCACTTGCACTGACGGTTCCTGAGATCGCTGAGAAACTGGATGGACAGGTTGTCTTCTTTGCCACACCGGCAGAAGAGTATGGAGAGATTGAATTTAAAAACCAGCTCCGGGAGCAGGGAAAGATCCGTTACGGTGGTGGAAAATGTGAACTGTTGAGAATCGGTGCATTTGATGATATTGATCTTTGCCTGACACATCATATCCGTCCGGGAAATGAGATCCTCGTGGGAAGCGGGACAGGAAACGGATTCGTTTCCAAAGTAATCCGGGTACTTGGAAAGGCATCGCATGCCGCCGGGGCACCGGAAAAAGGAGTGAATGCACTTTCAGCAGCATCCCTTGGACTTCAGGCTTTGGGACTGAACCGGGAAACTTTCCGGGATGAAGATTGCGTGCGGGTGCATCCGATCATTACAAAAGGCGGAAACCTGGTCAATGTGATTCCGGATGAAGTTGTCGTGGAGACGCTGGTTCGAGGAAAGACGATCGAAGCATTTACAGATGCAGCCAAAAAGACAGACCGTTCCTTTAAGGCAGGAGCGATTGCAATGGGAGCAAAGGTTGAGATCAGTACTTTACCGGGTTATCTTCCGACGCTGGCAGAAGAGGCACTTCCGGAACTGAAGCATGCGGCAGAAATCAGTGCATCAGGTATACCGGTGATAGAAGCTTCCGGTCATGCCGGAGGATCAACCGATGTAGGAGATGTGCAGCATCTGATGCCGGTTTACACCTTCAATACCGGAGGCGTAAAAGGCGGACTGCATCAGATTGATTTTGAGGTGACAGATGAAGAAGAGGCATATATCGTGACTGCGAAAATGTTTGCACTGGCAGCGTATGGTCTTCTGAAAGAAAAAGCACAGCGTAGCAGAGAACTGGTGGATCAGTATGAGCCGGTCTTCAAAAATTCAGCAGAGTATGTAGAATTTATGGAACAGTTCGA
>OOIF01002151.1_pt1 | contig 14150 bp, 15 predicted proteins | sample 1691961 | NCBI WGS metagenome assembly OOIF01 (sample SAMN06348146, study PRJEB24527) | human gut metagenome | biome: human gut; feature: ankylosing spondylitis patient; material: feces | host: Homo sapiens | place: China | collected 2015-10 | reverse complement strand
CGATGGCCTTGAGGTACTTTGCCACCAGCCGGGCAATGGTGGTCTTGCCGGTGCCCGGGTTGCCGGTGAAGATCATGTGCATGGAAAGGCTGGCAGTCTTGAAGCCTGCCGCCGCGCGGCGCTGCTGCACCTGCAGGTTATCCGCCAGACCGAACACATACTCCTTGACCGCCCCAAGGCCCACAAGGCCGTCAAGCTCTGCGCGGACCGCTTCTGCGGCCCCCGTGTACTCGGCGGGCAGCAGGGCAGACAGCGCCTGCTCCCCGCCGCCGTTCAGGCTGAACCACACACCCTCCGGCTTTGCGGTCAGGGTGACGGTGCCGGTAAGCTTTGCATCCGTCTGCAGGCAGTATTCGCTCAGGGCGCGGAACATTTTATCACAGCATTCCGCAAGGCCCGCCGCACCCTTTTCCTTAGAGCACTGGGCGGCAACATAGTCCCGCACATCGGCCCCGGCAGAGAGGGTCAGCCCAAGGCGTGCGCTCACCTTCTGGGCCAGCGCATTCAGCTGCTGCGCCGCCAGCGCTGCAAGGTCCTCGCGGGCAAAGGCGCTGGTGGCGCACACATCGCCCACCGCCGCCACAAAGGGCGCACCGAACTTATCTGCCAGCGCGTCCCGGCCCTTGCGGGAAAAGAAGATGAGGTACTTGCCGCAGGGCGTGATACTGCTCACCGCTCCCGGTGCCAGCGCCGTGCCTGCATCCACAAGGATGCCCTCCTTGTTCACCAGATACCGGCTGGAAAGCGGTGCGCTGCCCTTCACAGCAAGGTCTGCAAGAGTCTTGAGGAAGGCCGCATGGCAGCTCTCGTAATGCTCAAAAATCACGATCTCCCCGGGGGCGTGCAGGGCCGCATACAGATCCTGCAAAAACAGCTTTTCCGCACCGGAATTGGGGTAGAGGGCAAGGTCCACCACCGCAGTTTTGTCGCTCTGCAAAAGGCCCCGCGCCGCCATGATGCGGGCGGTCTCTGCCAGCGCAAAGTGCCGTCCGGTGCCTGCACCTCCACAGATCAGGATCACGTTGCGTGCCGCCGGGCGCTCGGTGCCCAGTACAAAGGGCCGGCGCATGGCGCGCACCACGCTGTCCACAAAGGCATCCTGCCCGAGGACGGTCTTTTTCACCTCAGCGGCAAGGCCCTCAAAGCTGCCAAGGTGCTCTGCGGTCACATCGGCAGTGCCCTTGGCAAGCAGGCCGTCCGCTTCCATATCCCGCAGCATCTGGCGGCTGTCCTCCAGAGCAGACTGCACCGCAGTGTCCTGCGTTTTCAGCTGGGCATTCTGTTTTTTGAGCAGGGCATCCAGCTGCTTCTGGTTTTCCAGCAGGGCAGCATTCAGGTCCGGCACTGCGGGCGCTTTGGCCTTTAGCGTTTTGCTTTCCGGCTGAGCGGTGCCGCCAAAGCGCGGCCTGCCCCCTGCACCGAACACACCGTTCATAAGGTTTTCCCAATCGTCGGTATATGCCATGGTTTGCCCTCCGTTTTTGTCGTTTTCTTCCAGTATAGTGTACCCGGACAGGTTTTGCAATTCCCTCTTGCAAAAAAGACCGCCGGTGTTTACACTTATATCTGATAGGAAATCTGCAAGAAGGAATGAAGAAACTATGACCGTCAAAACGCCCGCCGAACTGAAAACGCTGTACGAGAGCATCTCCTTTGACCTTCAAACCACCTACACCGGCCCGCTGGGGCAGGAATATGCTGTTTCCGGCACCCATCTGCGCCTGTGGGCACCCACGGCGCAGAGGGTGGAGGTCAGCCTTTACCGCAAAGGCAGCGGCGGTGAGCCCATAGGCACTCTGCCGCTGGAGCGGGGGCAGCAGGGGGTGTGGAGCATCTATCTGCCCGGCGACCAGCACGGACGATACTATACCTATACGGTCACAGTGGATGGCATTTCGCGCCAGACCGGCGACCCCTACGCCCGCGCTGCCGGTGTGAACGGCACCCGCAGCATGATCGTGGACCTTGCCCGCACCGCCCCCTCCGGGTGGGAGCGGGATGTGCGTCCGGTCATCCCGCCGGAGCAGCGCGCGGTGTGGGAGGTGAGCGTGCGCGACTTCTCGCAGGACGCTGCCAGCGGCGTGCGCCCGGCATGGCGGGGCAAATTCATGGCCTTTACCCAGCAGGGCACCACCCTGCACGGGGACGGCATCCACCCCACCTGCCTGAATTATTTAAAGCGGCTGGGCGTGAAGTATGTGCAGCTGATGCCCATTTTCGACTTTGGCAGCGTGGACGAGGCAAAGCCGCTGCTGCGGCAGTACAACTGGGGCTATGACCCCACCAACTACAATGTGCCCGAAGGCAGCTATTCCACCGACCCCACCCGCGGCGAGGTGCGCATCCGGGAGTGCAGGGAAATGATCGCAGCCCTGCACGCGGCGGGCATCGGCGTGGTGATGGATGTGGTGTATAACCACATGTACCGCAATGCGAACCCGCTGAACGACACCGTGCCCTGCTACTTTTTCCGCCAGAACGAGGACGGCAGCTTTTCCAACGGCAGCGGCTGCGGCAACGAATTTGCCAGCGAGCGGCCCATGGCCCGGCGGTATATGATCGATTCCATCCTCTACTGGGCGCAGGAATACCACATCGACGGCTTCCGGTTCGACCTGATGGGCCTGTACGACGTGGAGACCATCAACGCGGTGCGCACCGCGCTGGATACGCTGCCCGGCGGGCGGGATATCCTGATGTACGGCGAGCCGTGGCAGGGCGGCGGCAGCCAGCTGCACCGGTACGAGGCCAACAAGGCGAACCTGGCCATGCTGAACGAGCGCATCGGCATCTTCTGCGACGACACCCGCGACGCCATCAAGGGCGGCTGTTTCAATGCCCGGGAGCCGGGCTATGTGGAGGGCAAGCCCAGCAGCTTCTGGGACATCGGCGGCGCGGTGGCCGCCTGGTGCCGCAGCGACCGTCTGCCGCCCCACGCCCCCAGCCAGATCGTAAGCTATGTGTCCGCCCACGACAACTTCACCTTGTGGGACAAACTGCTCTGCGTGCGCTACGAGCGGCCGGAGTTCACCGCATCTGACCCGGTGGCACTGGCCCAGAACCGGCTGGCCGCCGGCATCTGCCTCACCAGTTTCGGCCTGCCCTTCCTGCAGGCGGGCGAAGAGTTTGCCCGCACCAAAAAGGGCGTGGGCAACAGCTACCGCTCCTCCCCCGCCCTGAACCGTCTGGACTGGGCCCGCGCCAGGCAGTACCACGCCCTGGTGGACTACTACCGGGGCCTGCTGGCCCTGCGGGCCGCCTTCCCGCGGCTGGGCACCACCGACCGCCACGCCCCGGAGGCGCTGCAGTTCTTCTCGCTGGAGCAGCCGCTGGTGGGCTGGGCCCTGCCCGCTGCCCCCGGCGACGGGGCCTGGTGGCGGGCACTGTGTGTGTTCTACAACCCCACCGACACTGCCCGCACCGTTCCCCTGCCCGCCGGGCAGTGGAAACTGCTGAGCGACGGCACCTCTTCCAGCCTGTGGCGGGGGGCAAGCCGCGTTTTTACAAACAAAACCACCCTTGCACCCTACAGCGCCACCATTTTGGGTGCGGTGTAAAAAGCCGGGAAGTTCCGCAGAGCTTCCCGGCTTACTTTTTCAGAATGATTTTTTCGCGCATTATTTTGCCATGGTTGGCGGAAGAGAGCCGCTTGTTTCGATTGCTGGTCCAATTACATAATAGGACGGTTGACTCAGTTCCTGAAACCAGAAAAACAGCCCATGGGCAAACCAGAGCACTGCACAGGCGATCAAAACACCTGCCAGAACGATTGCCAGCACCCTGCGCCACTGATACTTTTTCAGGAGCTGCTGCACCTGCTTTGCATCCATCTCGTTCAGCACATTTTCGGCGGCCTGCGCAGGTGTGCCAAATACCCGCACAAGTTCCTGATAATCCGCTGTGGGATGCTCGTCCAGATACTCCTCTATGGATTCCGTCAGCTGTGCAAGCGTTCGTTCCCACAGCTCCGGCACACAGGCCAGAGCACGGCGCAGTTCCCGGCAATAGCGGCGGCAAAGCTTTTGCTTTTCCTGCTCTTTCTCACGGTACAATATCCGTCACCTCTTCCTGACAGCTGGTCAGAATTTCCTGTACGCCCTGCTGGACCGACATATACTCCGCAAAGATCTTTTGGAAATATGCCCGCCCGGCGGGTTCCAGATGGTAATAGGTACGCTTGCGGCGCTTGCCCACCAGCTCTTCCCGAGCCGAAATATATCCGTTGTCCTGTAATCGGTATAAGGTCGGATACATTGATGTTTCCAGCAGTGTAAACTTTTCGTGGCTTCGTTCCTGCATCGCCTGCGCCATCTCATAGCCATACATATCCTGTTGGCTTAAAAGAGCAAGCAGAACGATCTCGGTCACGCCGCGCTTTAAATTTTCAGAGACCCCCCTGGCATTTTCTCCAATTCCGGCATTGGTATTTTAATCATACCTACAAACTTATTTGTTGTAAATACTATTCGTTAAAGAATATACTTGACAAATATACTATACCCTGCTACTTTTAATACAGGTCGACCGTCCTTTATATTCTGTTCAAAAAAAACAAGGAGGCTTAACTATGAAACGAGTTCTTACTGCGCTGGCATCTTTCATCCTTGCTATTCCCCTGTGCGTATCTGCGTTTGCAGTAGCTCCGTATTCTGCCCGGGCTGGAATTTGTCCCAGATGCGATAAGCCCTCTCTCCACTCCCGGGAAGTTGGAACCGAAAGAGGTGTGCTAGAGCCTCGTCCTTGCATCCATTATCGCTATGGGGAAGATTATATCGTTGCGATTTATCGGGTTTATACAGAAGAATGTGGTTCTTGTTCTTATGAAAACACCTATAAAATAAAAGTCAGTGAGGATGTTACCTGCCATGGCTATCAGTAAACATCTTTCCTTCACTACGCACATCATTGCCTGTCTGCTGGTTTCTTTTCTGCTTTTTCTGTCCGGCTGCAACCAGTCAGATAATGCAGCCAGTTCTGTACCGGGTTCCGTCCAAGCAGTACAAGAACCTGCAAACCAGACAACACAAGCTCCTGTAAAAAAGAGTAAAACACTCACTCCTCAGGAAGAACTGGAAAAACTGGCTCCGATGCCGCAGACCGCACAATGTCCTATTTGCGGCGGAACCAATATGGAAGTAACCCTTGCGAGTTCTGAGGTGCAAAAAGGGAGTATGTGTGCACAGACGTGCATTCATTATCGCTATGGGGAAGATTATATTTACCCGCTGAGCCTCCGCGTGTATGATGCTTGCTTATCGTGCACGGATGCAGAGAACCCTTGGCATGGAGAGGAATATGATATTCTGATTGGTTCCAGCACCGTCTGTCATGGCTATCAGTAAAAATTCGCGTTTGTAAGTACAGAAACTCTCTTAGACCGCTTCGCGTCCAGCTCCCCCGAAGGGGGAGCTTTTTGAGGTGGCGGTGCAGTTTCCGGCTAAACCGTAAAGCTTGCGGGCGTGCTTGCTCCCCCCCGCGGAGCGCGGTATAAACAAAAAAACACGGGGCTGTTGCAAAACAAAAACGCGATAGCAACTTGCACAAAGAAATCGTGCAAAAACAGAAACCCGGAAACCTTTTTGAGCCGTTTTGGCCCTGAAAAGGTTCCGGGTTTTGTGCATATTTTTTTCAGAGAGCTATTTTGCAACAGCCCCTTGCTGTATCTATACTGTTTTCAGCTATTGGATGCGCCCTTTTCGCCCAGCGTAACATTGACCGTCTGCATCTGGCCGTCGCGGGCCACCGTGATGGACAGCGTGTCACCGGCTGCATGCTTCTGCATCAGGGTGCCCAGATCATCCTTGGCGGCGATCTCCGAGCCGTCCACGCTGACGATGCGGTCACCGGCCTTCAGACCGGCCTGATCGGCGGGGCCGCCCTTGGTCACGTCCACGATGTAGACGCCATAGGCGTTCACGCCCATCTGCTGTGCCGTCTGTGCGTCGGTCACAGCCAGGTAGGTGATGCCCAGATAGGGGCGGCCGGTCACATAGCCGTTCTCCAGCAGCTCCTGTGCCACCTTGATGGCATCATTGATGGGGATGGCAAAGCCCAGGCCCTCGGCATCGCTGGAAGAGGATTTTGCGTTCACGATGCCGACCAGCTCACCGTTCATGTTGAACAGGCCGCCGCCGGAGTTGCCGGGGCTGACCGAGGCATCCATCTGGATCAGGGACATGGTGTTGGTGGAGTTGGTGCCCTGGATGGTCACGCTGCGGTTCAGTGCGCTGATCATGCCGCCGGTCACGGTGCCGCCCAGCTCACCCAGCGGGTTGCCCACAGCCATCACGCTCTGGCCTACCTTCAGGCCGTCGCTGTCGCCCACGGTAGCGGGGGTCAGGCCGTTGGCGTCGATCTTGATGACCGCGATATCACTGGTGGTATCTTCGCCCACCAGCGTTGCGGTATAGTCCTTATCATTGATCGTCACGGTGATATTGGAAGCACCGTCCACAACGTGGGCACAGGTGAGGATATAGCCATCCGAGCTGATGATCACGCCGCTGCCGGCACCGCTCTCCACCTGATTCTGGCCGTACCACGACCACTGAGAGTAGACCACCTGCTCGGTGGTGATGACCACCACGCTGGGGCTGACCAGATCAGCCACCTGTTCAGTGGTCAGGCTGCTGCCGCTGCTGGATGCTGCGGTGATGGAACTATCCGAACCGGATGCACTGTCGGCCGTAGAGGAAGGTGCCACCTGCTGAATGACCACCTTGCCGCTGCCGCCAAACTTTGCCCCCACAAAGCCGCCCGCAAAGCCCATGGCTGCGGCCAGCACCAGCGCCACGGCGCTGCGTGCAACGCGCTTGCCATTGAACTTTTTCTTCTTTTTAGGGGGCTGCGCATCCTGCGGCTGTACCGGATGTACCGGCGGCGTTGCACCGCCTGCGCCGTTGTCTGTCTGCGGGGCGGTGTAAGCGGTCTCCGGTTCCGGCTGCGGGTCGTTGTACTGGTTGGCGGTGTTCATGCCGCTGCTGCCCACATTGGGATAACCGGTATCTCCGCTTTCGTTTTTATCCTGAGAGGAATAATCATATTCCCATTTGTTCTCATTGTCCATGCTGATACTTCCTTTCCGTAAGGGATACGTCCACAGGAGCCCTGTTCCGTTGAACTGCTCCTATTGTAACCATCAATTGTGAAAATCAATCGCGCGCGCCGTGAAGAAACTGTGAAAAAAAGACGCACTTTCCGCCCTTGACAGCGGCCTTTGCGCTTGCTATTGTAAAAGCGTAAATTCAGGAGGAACACACCATGGAACTGCACCGCACAGACGAGGGCTTTGCCCTCTATAAGGAAAAAACACAGATCGGCTTCTGCGTGCTCACGCCCGCCGCAAAGGGGGCTGCCATCACCTCGTTTGGCATCGAACCGCAGTGGCGGCGCAAAGGCTACGGCTCCTATCTATTAAAAGAAGCCTTGCGCGCCTACGCCGGATACGACCGCGAAAAGGCTACCGTATTTACCGCCCCGCTGCCCGCCGATGCCGCAGAGCTTGCGTTCTGGGCAAAGTTCGGCTTTGCGGCAGAAGGCAGGCAGCTGGTGCGCCGCCGCACGCCGGACCTGACCGCCGTCAAGTTCGTGCAGGACTTTCTGGCCGCGCGGCTGGCACAGCCGCGCCTTTGCATCGATGCTACCTGCGGCAACGGCGGCGACACGGCCTTCCTGTGCGGCATCACCGCGCCGGAAGGAAAGGTAGTCGGCTTTGACGTGCAGGAAGCTGCCATTGCATCCACCCGGAAGCATCTGGAGCAGCTGGGCGTGCCTGCCGCCCGGTATGAGCTGCACTGCCAAAGCCACGCAGACCTTTTACAGGTTGTGCAGCCAGGCACGGCAGATGCGGTGATGTTCAACTTTGGCTGGCTGCCCGGGGCCGACCACGCAGTGTTCTCCACCGCGCAGAGCAGCATCCCCGCCCTGCAGGCGGCTTTGGAAGCCGTTCGCCCCGGCGGCGTGGTGAGCGCCATCCTCTACAGCGGGCAGGTCATCGGCACGGATGAAAAGCAGACGGTGCTGGAATATCTCCGGGCACTTCCGCTCAAAAGTTTTACCGTTCTGGTGTGTGATTTTGCCAACTGGGCCGAAACCGCCCCTCTGCCCTGCATCATCCTGAAAAAATAACGAAAACACTTGCATTATGGAGCGTTTTCGGATAAAATAGGGTACGTATGTGTAAAAACGAACTCCTTCAGTCTCGCATTCGCTCGACAGCTCCCTCTGGGAGGGAGCCTTTGATGCTGCGGGAAGGCAAAAGCCTCCCTCCTTGAGAAAGACTTCCCCCGGTCGGGGGAAGATGTCACACAAGTGACAAAAGGGGGAACAGTGGCATCGCGGAGCGATGACGGAAGGAGTTTTATCCGTATAGGAGAAATACTAGTTTATGACAAATCGTGAAGAAATCGAGCGCCGCCGGACGTTTGCGATCATCAGCCATCCCGACGCCGGTAAGACCACTCTGACCGAAAAGCTGCTGCTGTACGGCGGAGCCATCAATCAGGCAGGCTCCGTCAAGGGCAAGCAGAGCGCAAAGCACGCCGTGTCCGACTGGATGGACATTGAGAAGCAGCGCGGTATTTCCGTCACCTCTTCTGTCCTGCAGTTCAACTACGCGGGCAAGTGCGTGAACATTCTGGACACCCCGGGCCATCAGGACTTCTCGGAGGACACCTACCGCACCCTGATGGCGGCAGACTCTGCCGTCATGGTCATCGACGCCGCAAAGGGCGTTGAGGCGCAGACCATCAAGCTGTTCAAGGTGTGCACCCTGCGCCATATCCCCATTTTTACCTTCATCAACAAGATGGACCGCGAAGCCCGCGACCCCTTTGAGCTGATGGAGAACATCGAGGAGATCCTGGGCATCAAGACCTACCCCATGAACTGGCCCATCGGCTGCGGCAAGGAGTTCAAGGGCGTGTTCGACCGCAACACCCGCAAGGTGCTGGCCTTCTCCAGCGACGGCCGCGCCAACGGCGTGAAGAAGGTCAGTGAGACCGAGGCCGAACTGGGTGATCCCGCACTGGACGAGCTGCTCACCCCCTACCTGCACCAGCAGCTGGTGGATGAGATCGAGCTGCTGGACGGTGCCGCCGAGGAGTTCGACCTGGACAAGGTGCTGCGCGGCGAGCTGAGCCCCGTGTTCTTCGGTTCGGCCCTGACCAACTTCGGTGTGGAACCCTTCCTGGAGAACTTCCTGCGGCTCACCCCCACCCCGCTGGCCCGCGTGGACAGCCTGACCGGCGAGACCGTGGACCCCTGCCGCGACGAGTTCTCTGCCTTCATCTTTAAAATTCAGGCCAACATGAACAAGGCCCACCGCGACCGCATCGCCTTTATGCGCATCTGCTCCGGCAAGTTCGAGCGCGGCATGGAGGCCTTCCATGTGCAGGAGGGCAAGAACATCAAGCTGGCCACCGGCACCCAGCTGATGGCGCAGGACCGCGCCATCGTGGACGAGGCCTACGCCGGCGACATCATCGGCCTGTTCGACCCGGGCATCTTCTCCATCGGCGACACCCTGTGCACCGGCAAAAAGAAGGTCCAGTTCGCAGGCATTCCCACCTTCTCGCCGGAGCACTTTGCCCGCATTGAGCAGAAGGACACCATGAAGCGCAAGCAGTTCGTGAAAGGCATGGAGCAGATCGCGCAGGAGGGTGCCATCCAGATCTTCCGCGAAGTGGGCGGCGGCATGGAAGAAGTGGTGGTCGGCGTGGTCGGCGTGCTGCAGCTGGAAGTGCTGGAGTACCGCCTGAACACCGAGTACAATGTGGAGATCCGCATGCAGCAGCTGCCCTTTGAGCAGCTGCGCTGGGTGAAGAACGACCCCGACACCTACAACCTGCGGGACCTGGACCTGACCAGCGACACCAAGGCTGTGGAGGACATGAAGGGCAACCGCCTGCTGCTGTTCACCTCCGACTGGGCCGTGCGCTGGGCCGAGACCCACAACGAAACGCTGGAACTGAGCGAGTTCGGCAACATTTAACTTGTCGGGGCAAGGCCCCTCCATCTCGCCTGCGCGAGACCGTTCGGTCGCTTAAAAGCCCCACCGGGGCTTTCATTGCTCCATTTCGTTACGCAAACGCGAATCTGTTTCAAGAGAGCTGCTGTGTGGGGCAACCCCCTGCGCTGCGGCTTTTTTTGAATAAACCAAAAAATACATCAAAGGATGCCAGCATTGGAATGAAGGATTCCCATTGCGGGGAACACTGCTGGCAGGAGGGTAAGTTATATGAAGAATCTCCAAATCGGCAAGAGCGGCATCGAGGTGCCGTTCCTCGGCATGGGCACCTGGGCCATCGGCGGCGGTGCCTGGTGGGGCGACAACGACGACAGTCTGTCGGTCAAGGCCATCCAGACCGCCGTGGAACAGGGCATCCGGTGGATCGACACCGCGCCCATCTACGGCCTGTACCACAGCGAAGAAGTGGTGGGCGAAGCCATGAAGCACATCGACCGCGACAAGGTGGTGCTGTCCACCAAGTGCGGCCTGGAGTGGCGGCACGAGACTCCCGTACTGCACAAGGTGGTGGACGGCGTGACCGTGTACCGTGACCTGTCGGCCCAGAGCATCATCGAGGATGTGGAGGACAGCCTGCGCCGCCTGCACACCGACCATCTGGACGTGCTGTACACCCACTGGCAGTCCCCTGACTTTGGCCTGTACCCGCTGGATGCCACGGTGGAAGCCATGATGAAGCTGAAGGACCAGGGCAAGATCCGCGCCATCGGTGCCTCCAACGTCACCGCCGACATCATCCGCGGCTACTGCAAGTACGGCCAGCTGGATGTCATTCAGGAAAAGTACAGCCTGCTGACCCGCCGGGTGGAAAAGCAGCTGCTGCCCACCTGCAAGGAGCTGGGCGTGTCGGTGCAGGCCTACTCCCCGCTGGAGCAGGGCCTGCTGACCGGCAAGGTGACCATGGACACCACCTACCCGGAGGGCAGCACCCGCAACTCCAACCCCAGCTTCCAGCCCGCACGCCGCGCCCAGGCCATCGCCGTACTGAACGGCTGGCAGGATCTGACCGAGAAGTATCACTGCACCATGGCGCAGCTGGTCATTGCCCTGACCGCCCGCATGGTGCCCGGCCTGTTCGTGCTGTGCGGTGCCCGCACTCCGCAGCAGGTGACTGATAACGCCGGTGCGATGCACATCCATCTGGACGGTGCCGACGCCGTGCGCATGAAGTGGGATGTGGATTCCATTTCCTGAGTTTTCCCCGCAAACACCAAGCCCCCTCAGAGCCGCAGCTCCGAGGGGGCTTTTGCTATGATACGGGATCGCTTCAGGTAGTTTGCAGCATCGCCTGCAATTTTGTTTTGGCGCGGTAGTAGGTCACCCGTGCCCAGGCGGCATTGTGGCCAAAAATGGCTCCGATGTCCTCAAAGGACAGCTCCCCGAACACCCGCAGGCTGAACACCTCTTTATAGGGTTCTTCCAGCGTGTGCAGGCACTGGTGCACCGTAAAGGCGGCATCCTTGTCCACCAGCAGCTGGGCAATGTCCGGCGTATCGGCGGCCTTTGTCTCTGCGTCCTCCAGCGGGGCGGCGTGCTTTGCCTTGCGGCAGTGGTCGTAATAGCAGTTGCGGGCCACCGTGAACAGCCACGCCCGCACATCCTGTTTTCCGTCAAAGTTCTTCAGACCGTCCAGCGCCTTGAAGAAGGTCTCCTGGGTCAGCTCTTCGGCCAGTGTCTCCGAGCGGGTCAGGCCCTGCAGAAACAGGTACACGTCCCGGAAATAGAGCCGGTAAATGGTTTCCATGTCCATAATCAGCCCTTCTTAAAGTCGTGCCCATATTGTTCCTCGGTGCCGTACCCGTACCGCACGGTGCCGTCCGGGTTCTCCCCCGCAATGAATCGTTCCACCTGCTGGCTGTCGCTGTAATAGCGCGTTCCGTCGGCGCACTCCACGGCCAGCACCTGGGTGCGGGAGACGGCGATCTCTGTGGACACGATCTCGGAGCCGGTCAGCTTTGTCAGCGCGGCATGGAGGCCGGGGAAGGTATACCGCATGGCCCGGACGGTGATGTATTCCTTGCCCCAGCTGAACCCGCCCTCGGTCTCCAGCCGGACATTCTCGCCCTGCACTTCCAGCACGCAGAGGTTTGCGCCATCCTCCTTTTTGTTGTAGAGCCAGATCCCGGCTTCCTCCGCCGTCACCGGCGTGCTGAGGTTGCCCATCCAGAACACCAGCACCACGGCGCACAGCACCGCCAGCACGGCGGCTGCGGCCGTAAGGATGCGCTTTTTCCGCAAAGCCGTGCGGATGCCCTTCAGCGGAGCATCCGGCTGCGGCTCCGGCTGCACCGGCACCGGCAGCTGCATCTGCTCCAGCTCAGTGCGGCAGGCTTCGCACTCCCGCAAATGCTCTTCCACCAGTGCCGTACTGGCCGGGCTTGCCATGTGCTCCGCATACAGCGGCAGTAAATCGCGGATGACTTCACAATCCAGTTTCATCGTCTTTTCCTCCTTTTCGGGCTGTTTCACCCCAATAACGCACAAAAGGAGAAAACGTTACAGGGTTTTTGATTTTTTCAACGATCCGGCAAACTGGAAGTTACCATTTTCCTTTAACGATTCGTCCACCGACCAAAATGGAAGAAAAAATAGCAGCGAAAATCAAAAGGGTAATCCAAATCGGGCTGAGTACCCATAGCCATGACCACGAAATCAATCCTGTTACTTTTAGTACAGCGAAAATCAAAACTAAAGCAACAATAGGATCCATCCTGGATCGGTGGGATTTCTTCTCCGTGCGCATAACAGAACCTCCTTGAATTCCGATTTATTTATCTTCTGAATCCAAGCCAAGTTCTTCCAGCTCTTTTTCGTTTTGGATATCTTCATTGGTTTTCTCTCCCGTGATAGCACGGTAAGCTTCTTTGATGCCGTTTCTCACTGCCCATTTGATAACGTAATACAGCGCGATCAAAATAACAATTGCGGTTCCTCCGCTGATGCCTAATTCATTCCACATGATTCGAGCCTCCCAATTCCGATTTGTTGCGCTAAGCCGAGTATACCACACCCGCCAAGGAAAGAACACCCCCGATAAGAGTGAAATTCTCGTCTTGCTGTTCCGGGCAGGCGAATGACACAAAAAAATCCCCAGACCATTCGGTCTGGGGATGTGGTGGAGCATTGTCAGCAGAAGTCGAACCTTTAAGCAGGCATATCGTTGCTGCGGTCAGAGCGCTTCAAACCGAGAAACGGCGGCACTTCGGAACGCTTCAGCCCTTGTTCGTGTGCTTTCTTCAGTTGGTATTCGTGCAGGGCAATGCTGTCCAGCAGATCACGCTGATTTTGGGAGGCTGCATAGTAATCGACGCCGAACCGTTTGCAGACTGCACTGAGTTGGTCAAGCATTTCAATAGCAGTAGGGGACATTCGTTTGACTTCGATATCCATAGGAGAACCACCTTTCAGGAAAGATATGTATTGAAAAGAGAAAGCGCCGCATTATCGGCAATCATCAACATGATCGGTCCACCGGACTGTTTGGCAAAGACCTGAATTGCGCCAAAATCCCGGATATAATGTTTTGCAAGTTCATCCGTTTTAGCTTCAAAGGTGACAACGCCGTTTTTACCGGAATCAATGGAAAGCTGGATGCCAAATGCAATCATCATGCGCCCAATATCCAGATATTTGCGTTTTGCAGTTAACGTAGGGTTACTTTCTGGGTGACTTTCGATGTATTCAATATACACGAACATACTGGCTTCTGTTTCGCGGTAAGCACCCAATGCTACGATTTCGCCGCTTTCGGTCTTGGCGGTATACTTTTCAAGTGCGGGGTCACCGATGAACTCGCTTGTCCAGTCGGTCTGCCAACTCTCTTTGGTTGCAGCAAGGTCGGCAGAAGTTGACTTTTCGATTTCAACCGGAATCTTATTGCCTGTATCGGATGCTGTGACAAAATATTGCAAAATCATTACGCCCACCTTCTTTCAATTTTATTATAACGAAAGAACGATAGACTTTCAAGAAAGAAAATCGCAAAGAGAGTGAAAGTGTGAGCGCAAGAACCGTCCCGTGGCCGCAGATTTTCAATTCTTGAAAATGTTGTGCCCCTCCGGGACAGCTTTCTTGTTGGGGCGTGCCTGCCCCAAACCCTGCTAGGAACGAGTACAGCAAACTG
>OOIF01002131.1_pt1 | contig 14327 bp, 10 predicted proteins | sample 1691961 | NCBI WGS metagenome assembly OOIF01 (sample SAMN06348146, study PRJEB24527) | human gut metagenome | biome: human gut; feature: ankylosing spondylitis patient; material: feces | host: Homo sapiens | place: China | collected 2015-10 | reverse complement strand
ACTACATCGACCGGCTCACCCGCAACCGCACCCCGCAGGAGGTGCTGGAGCTGTTCGACCAGTACGAGGAAAAGGTCGTTGCAGCAGCGTACCACCGGTTCAAGACCAGTGACAACCTGTTCAACTACCGCGCCTATCTCGAAGAGGGGCTGGACGACTGCGAGGCAAACTATCTGCCGCAGCTGGCGCTGGATTATGCCCGCGTGGAGCGCTGTGCGCCGAACGAGGCCGCCCCGGCGGTGCGGGCCCTCATCCAGAAGCAGCGGGATACGCTGGAAGAGATGAGCGGCCTGATGAAGCAGATCGACGCCAGCCACATCCGCTACCGCAAGCGGGCCGTGCAGCGGGCGCAGTTTCTGCTGCTGAGCGACCGCTCGGCGCAGGGCAGCGTCACGGCGCTGCTCCGCCGCTATGCCGAGGAGATCAAGACGCCGGACCAGCTGTTCGAACCGGATGACGGCCCGGTGGCAAAGCATCTGCACCTTTACCCGGTGCAGGTCTTCGGCGAAAAGCCGCTCTACCCGCCCGCCGCGCCCCGCAGCGAGGTGCCGCTCAGGCCGGTGGAGACCGGAACGCTGGACCCGCAACAGCTGCAAAAGGAGCAGCAGCTCCTGCTGGAATACGCCCGGATGGCCGTGACCGAAGAGAACGTGGCCCTGCTGGCGCAGCAGGCCCTTGCCGCCCGCAGGCAGGTGGCGGCGTCCACGCTGGCCGACGAATATCCCAGCGACTTTGCCCGCATCATCGGCCTGCACACCTACTCGCAGTCGCCGCGGCGGGACTATGACATCGAACGGACCGGGAAGTGGGTCGAGCGGGGCGGCTTCCGGTTCGAAGAATTTATCCTGATGCCCCGCAAGGAGGAACCCCATGGCCGAAACGAATAAACTGCTGGAAGAGACCGCAAACTATCTGCTCAGCCACTGCTTTCTGCTGGGCGGCGTGGAGGACCAGCGGTCGAAGTATCTCTACGTGCAGGACCACCTGAACGAGGTGCGGGCCGTGTTCGCGCCGCTGGGCTATGCGGTCCTGCTCTACCCGGCCCCGCTGCAGGCGGCGGCGCTCGTCAACGAGCACGAGGGCAGCCAGGCCCGGCTGCTGAAATACGAGAGCATCCTGCTGCTGGTGCTGCGCCTGCTCTACCTGCAAAAGCGGGAGAGCCTCTCGGCCAGTGCAGACCAGGTTTTGGTCACGGTGGAAGAAGTGCAGGCCGAACTGCAAAAAATGAACCTGCCCCGGCGGCTGGACCAGCTCACGCTGGAAAAGCTACTGCGCACCCTGCGCCGGTACAATCTGGCCCGGCCCGTGGGCCGTCTGACCGGGCTGGACAGCCGCATCGAGGTCTTCCCGACCGTGCTGCTGGCGCTGCCGGATGCCGACCTCGCCGATGCCGCTGCCGAGAGCAGCCGCACCCGGAACGAGCTGGCCCTGTACGAACGCCCGGAGGGCGAATCCAGTGCGGAGGATGAAGAATGATCGAATTAAAACGCCTGAAACTCATCAACTGGCACAACTTTGAGAACGTCACCTTCGACTGTGCCCGCCTGACCTATATGATCGGCGTCAACGCCGTGGGCAAGACCACCATCCTGGACGCCATCCGCTACTGCCTGACCACCAACCGCAATTTCAATGCCCTGGGCAATAAAAAGAGCGGCCGCACCCTGCAAGGCTCCGTCCACGCCAAGCAGCGTGGCGAGAACGCCTACCGCCGCCCCGGCCGGACGGTGGCCTATATCGGTGCCGAGTTCTGGGACGGCGCCAAGCGGACGCCCTTCGTCATCGCGGTGCGCGTCGAGTCCGAGGGGCCCATGCAGGAGCTCCACCCCGGCGACCAGACCTGGTACATCTCCGAGGACGGCATCACGCTGGAAAAGCTGCCCTTCCTCGACCCGCGCACCGGGGCCCCCAGCGCCAGAGAGGATTTCAAGCCCGCCGTGGGCCGGCTCTCCTATACCCGCAGCCCCAGCGAGGCGCGGGACCGCATCTGCCGTGCGCTGGGCATCGGCCGCGCATCCAGCCCGCTGGGCAAAAAGTTCAATGAGGTGTTCCAGATGGGCACCAGCATGGACGAGATCCCGAACTTCCGGGAATTTCTGTATCAATACATCCTGCCTCAGCCGGAACTGGATCTGGACGCGCTGCAGGGCGACCGGGTGGAGCTGGAAAACCTCCACGCCGTGCTGGCCGAGGCGCAGACCCGCGCCGCCGCGCTGGAACAGATCGTGGAATACGGCCGGGAAGCCGCATCCAGAGAGACGGACGCCCTGGTCAACCGGGGCGCGGCCCTGCTGGCCCGCGCCGAGGCCGACGCCGGAGAAGACGCCGTCTGGCAGGGGCATCTCGACGCCGGACGCCGCCAGCTGGCCGATCGGAACGCCGCCTATGAAGCGGCCAAGAACGCCGAGGCCGAGGCCCGCCGGGCCTATCTGGCCGCCCATGGGGCAGCTTCGGCCAGCGGCGAGGGCCGTGCGCTGGACGCCATGACCGAGGAACTGGCCCGCAGGAAGACCGCACTGGATGCCGCCGCCCGGAAGGTGACGGCGCTGGAACAGACGGCGGATGCCGTCACGAACCTGCTGACGGTGCTGGCCCGCAGCGGCTTCGGGGTCGAAAAGGCGCTCTGGCCGGTCGCTCTGACCGCAGAACAGCTGCCCGCGCTGACCGAAGCGCTGGACCGGCTCGAAAAGCCGCTGGAAGAGCAGTATTTTGCCGCGCGGCAGAACGCCGCCGACCTGGCCCGCGCGCAGGAAGAAAAGCGCGCCGAGCTGGACGCGGTTTCGGGCGGCAAGTGGGTCTACCCCCACGGCGATGCCGCCACCAGAGTCCGCGATGCCGTCAACGCCGAGCTGAAGAGCCGGGGCATGACGCCGGACGCAAAGATCTTCTGTGAGCTGCTGAACGTGGCCGACGAGAGCTGGCAGGACTGCGTGGAAGCCTGCCTCGGCGACCGCCGGTTCGATATCCTCGTCCCGCCCAACCACTACGCCGCCGCCAAGAGCGCCTTTGTGGCGCTGGGCGAAACGGTCGGGCCCATCAGCCTGCTGGATACGCCGGGCATCCGCACCGCCAACCGCCGCGCGGAGACCCGCCCGGCTGACAGCCTTGCCGCTCAGGTGGAGAGCGAGAACCCGCTGGCCGCACAGTATGCGGACACCATCCTCCGCCGCATCGTCTGCTGCGAGACGCCGGACACGCTGGAACACTTCCCGGACAGCGCTACCCGTGACCTGCTGCGCCACCATCCGTTCCGGTTGGAACGCCTGCGCCGACCCCAGCGGTATATCGGTCTGGACGCCCGCCGCGCCCGCGCCGGTGCGCTGGAAGAGGAGCTGACGGCCCTCGGTGAACGCCGCCGCGAGGCCGTGCAGGCCGAACGGTCGCTGAAAACGGCCTACGACCAGTACCAGAACATCCTGCGCGGCCGCGCACTGGAAACGCTGGCCGGGCTGTGGGAGGGCCGGGACGCCCTTGCTGCCGCCAAAGCCGACTATGCGGCACAGGCCCAGAAGCTGGCCGACTGCCGGGAGAACCCGCTGCTGCAGGAGCTGTATCGGGAAGAGGAGACCCGCGAAGCCGCCTGGGAAGCGGCCCGCAAGGCAGTGGAACAGGCAGGCGGCGATATCCGTGTCTGCGAAAAGCAGCTGGCTTCCTGCGCGGCAGAGCAGGGCCGGGCCGTGGCCGCAGCGCAGCAGAGCGCCGGGGCGGCCCAGACCTTCTTTGAAAAATATCCGCTGCTGGAGCCGCTGGCGCAGGAGCGCAAAAAGGGCCTCATGACCGGGGGCCGCACAGCCCGCGCCGCTGCCCAGACGGCCGAAAAAGCGCAGACCAAGCTGGACGACACCCTGCAAAGCTATCTCACCGCCACGCTGGAACCGGCCCAGAAGGCGTACAACGAGCGGTACGTCTGCGATTATCCGCTGGGCCTTGCGGGCATCGAGCAGTACCGCGCCCAGCACGAGAGCCTCGTCCGCATCGACCTGGAGCGCTACGCCGCCCGCCTGGACCAGGCCCAGCGCGACTGCAAGGACCGCTTCCGGAAAGACATCCTCTTCCGGATGAAAGACGACATCTTCAACGCCCGCCGCCAGTTCCGGGAGCTGAACAAGGTGATGGAGCAGCTGACCTACGGCGAAGAGGTCTACCGCTTCGAGCTGGAACCCAGCCGCGACCCGCAGCTGGCCGCGTTCTATCAGGTCATCGTGGACAAGGGCAACCAGCAGATGACCGACACCGACTCGCTGGACAACCTCGCCGCCACGGCCGACCCCGTCTATGAGCGGCAGGTGGATGAACTGATGGAAAAGATCATGGCCGACGTGGACGAGAACACCCGCGCCCGGCAGGAGGGCCGCAGCACCTCCGGTGCCACCTTGTCCGACTATGTGGATTACCGCACCTATCTGGACTACGACATCAAGGTCACGAACACGGTCTCCGGCCAGCAGGCGTATCTGTCCCGTGTCAGCCGCGATTCCTCCGGCGGCGAGAATCAGGCCCCGTTCTATGTGGCCATCTGCGCTTCGCTGCTGCAAATTTATCAGAAGAGCGAGAACAGCATCCGTCTGGTCCTGCTGGACGAGGCTTTCAGCAAGATGACCAGCGACCGCATCCGCCCCATGATGGAGCTGTTCCGCCGCCTGCAATTGCAGGTCCTGCTCATCTCCACCGTCGAGAAGAGCACGGCCATCCAGCCCTATTGCGACATCACCTATTCCATCGTGCGCCATGGCGACGCCAACGCCATCGCGCCGTTTTACCGGCTGACGGCCCCGCAGCCCGTGCCGGAGAAGGAGACTGAACCATGAGCGATACCCTTGCAAAATTCTGGCTGTTTGCCACCCACTGGACCAGGCTCGACACCTTTGACAACGAGGACGAGCTGAACGACGAACTGGAGCTGCTCCAGCGCCAGAGCCTGCCCACCAAGGTCCGCACGATGAAAAACAAAGAGGGGAAGGAAGAACTCGTCCTCTACGTCAAGCAGGCCGACCGCGATTATGCCCGCTACTGCACCGGCTGGCGCCCCGGCGGGATGATGTAAAAAGGAGAATTTATGCCAAAGCACCCCATCCAATTGTCCGATCACTTTACCTATTCCCGGCTGATCCGGTTCGTGCTGCCCTGCATCGGCACCATGCTGTTCACCTCCATCTACGGCATCGTGGACGGCCTGTGCGTCTCGAACTTCGTGGGCAAGACGGCCTTTGCGGCGGTCAACCTCATCATGCCGCTGCCCATGCTCATCGGCAGCGTCGGCTTTATGCTGGGCACTGGCGGCAGCGCCATCGTGGGCATCACGCTGGGCGAGGGCGATGGAAAAAAGGCGGACGAACTTTTCAGCCTCTTCCTCAGTTCGGCCCTTGCGGCGGGCATCGTGTTCAGCGCCGTTGGTCTGGTCATCATTGAGCCGGTGGCGGAGCTGCTGGGCGCAAAGGGGGAGATGCTGGACTATGCGCTGCGGTATGGCCGCATCCTGCTGGTCAGCCTGCCGACTTTTATCTTGCAGAACATGTTCCAAAGCTTTTTCGTTACGGCCGAAAAGCCCCACCTGGGCTTCGCTTTCACCGTGGGCGCGGGCTGCACCAACATGGTGCTGGACGTCGTGCTGGTGGGGGTGCTCCGCTGGGGCGTTGAGGGTGCCGCTGTCGCGACCTTCCTCAGCCAGATCGTCGGCGGCCTGCTGCCGGTGTTCTATTTCCTGGACCGGAACAACACCAGCCGCCTGCACCTGAGCCGGACGAAGTTCCATGGCCGCGTCCTGCGGAATGCCTGCATCAACGGCTCGTCGGAGCTGATGACCAACCTCTCCATGTCGCTGGTCAACATCCTCTACAATTACCAGCTCCTCCGCTTTGCGGGCGAGGACGGCGTGGCGGCCTACGGTGTCATCATGTATGCCGCCTTCCTCTTTGTGGCCGTCTTCGTGGGCTATGCCGTTGGCAGCGCCCCCATCGTCAGCTACCACTACGGTGCCCGCAATCACCGGGAGGTCCACAACCTTTATTTCATGAGCTTCCGCCTCATCGGCGTGGTGGCCGTCGGCATGACCATTGGTTCGATGTTCCTCATCCCGCATGTGGCCCGCATCTTCGTGGGCTACGATGCCGGGCTGCTGACACTGACCACCCATGCCTTCCGGCTCTATGCGCTGAGCTTCCTCATCATGGGCTTCAACGTCTATGCGTCGTCGTTCTTTACCGCGCTGGGCGACGGTGTGACGAGCGCCCTCATCTCTTTTCTGCGCACCCTGTTGTTTCAGGTGGCGGCGGTCTTTGCACTGCCGGCGCTCATGGGGATGGATGGCATCTGGCTGGCCGTCACGGCCGCCGAGCTTGCCGCACTGGGGGTGAGCGTGTATATGTTCGTGACAAAAGATCGGAAATTCCATTACCGTCATGTGTGACGCGCCAGGACAAAGAAAGCCGCCGGGGCCACCGGCGGCTTTCTTTGTCATTCAAATGTATACTCGACGAACTCGCAGTTCCGGATGCCGAAGGCGGCATACTCCTCGTTGGTCATATCGTAAAAGTAAGACCGCACCACGCGGGCGATGCCATTGTGGGCGACCAGCAGATAGGTCTTGCCTTCGTCGGCCCGCAGCTCGTCCAGCAGGTCGTAGATGCGCTGGGCCAATTGCAGCATACTCTCGCCGCCGGAGTAGCGATCGGCGAAGTGGGTCTTGGAGACTTTGAACTCGGCCCCATCGCGGGGCGTTCCCTCGTAGCGGCCAAAGCACTGCTCCCGCAGGCGGGGTTCCGGGCGGGCCGGGATGCCGGTGGCCTCGGCGATGGCCAGTGCGGTGTCGGCAGCGCGGGACAGGGGAGAATACAGGATCTCGTCAATGTGGACTCCGCTGTCCCGGACATGGGCCCCCAGCGCAGCGGCCTGCGCCCGGCCGCGGGCGGTCAGCGGGCTGTCGGTCATGCCGCAGATCTTGTTTTCAACGTTCCAGACGGTCTCGCCGTGGCGGGTGAAATATAAGTTGTGCATATAGGCTCCTTCAGAGTTTGATGAGGATATGGTGGTCGAGCCGGACGGTGTCGCCCTCGTCGATGCCAAGGTGGGTCAGCTCAGCATCTGGGTAGGCGATGACCCGGCGTTCACCGGTCTCGTCCTCCAATAAGACATCGCAGCAGACGGGCTGCCCTTCCGGCAGCTCCTCACAGCCATACAGCTGCTCGTCGATGCGCAAAACGCGGTATGTCATACGATCTTCCTCGAAAAATACAGTGTTCTCGTTTTACAGATGATTCTCCCGGCAGGGGAGAACGTGGTATTCTTATTATAAAGCCCCGATGCGCTGCCGTCAACTTGACAGCCCGGCGCCGGGGCTGATACAATAGGACAAAATGGTTCCACACGACGCCAAAAGGAGAGAAGAGCTTGAACATTACAGAATTGCGCTATCTGGTCGCCATCATGCAGTGGGGGTCGGTGAGCGCTGCGGCAAAGCAGCTGTATGCGGCCCAGCCCAACATCAGCAAGGCGCTGAAAAATCTGGAAGAGGAGTATCACATCCGCATCTTTGAGCGCTCCTCCACCGGCATGATCCCCACCGAGCAGGGGCGGCGGTTCATCGAGCAGGCCGAGCGGGTGCTGGAAGATGTGGACCGCCTGAGCCGGAGCGTCGAGGAAGAGCAGGAGCGCTGCGCGGAGCTGCGGGTGATGCTCCCCCATGCGACCTATGCGTCCTATGCGGCGGTGGATTATCTGGAACAGGCAGTGCATCTGGAGCGGGTGCACATCCACATCCGGGAGGGCGGCTCGATGGAGGCGCTGGATTTCGTGCTGCGGCGGGGCTATCACCTGGCGCTGCTGCGCTATGCGGTGGAGGACGATGAACACTACACCCACTACTGCGCCCGGCGGGGGCTGAAGATGGAGCCGGTGATGGACTTCGAATATCAGCTGCTCACCAACCGGGACGGCCCGCTGGCCCGGCACGAGGTGCGCGACCTGACCGAACTGAACCAGTATATGGAGATCCGGCACGACGACTTTCAGCTGCCCGGCGAGGAGGGCGGCGACGGTGTGCGCTGGCATGTGAACCAAGCCCGGCGTATCCATGTGTATGAGCGGTGCAGCCAGTTTTCGATCTTGCAGCGGCTCCCGTCTGCGTATATGTGGGCGTCACCCATGCCCCGCAAGGCGCTGGAACAGTATCATCTGGTGCTGAAGAAATGCCCGGCCCAGCGCCAGCAGATGCGGGATATCCTGGTCTATCCGGACAAGGGCGGCCTGCGGGCGGAGGAACAGGCGTTTGTCGATCTGCTCCACAAACAGGCGGCCCAGACCATGAAATGAGAAGCCGCCGGCAAAGAAGCGGCTAAAGTTTTGGCTCCGGAATTGATAAAAATAGAGAAATGTGGCAAAGAAACGAAACCGAAAATTCGGTTTCGTTTCTTTTTTGCTGGCTTTTCGACAAAAAACGGACCGGACAACGGTAAAAATTCTTAGCAGGTATATCGGATACGATATACCCCTATGCTGGAAAAATATTGTGCAGATGATGAAAAATATGTTACCATGAGGCCAGAGATCGGGAGCTGCCCGGCGGCGGAATGGGGCCGCGGACAGCACCGAAAAAAGGAGGTTTCTGGTATGATCAGTTTCTTGCTCTGTCTGGCGCTCTTGATCGTGGGCTACTTCGTCTACGGTAAGATCGTAGACAACACCTTCGGCCCGGACGACCGCGAAACTCCGGCTGTGCGCATCAACGATGGCGTGGACTATGTCGTGATGCCGCAGTGGAAATTGTTCCTCGTCCAGCTGCTGAACATCGCGGGCCTCGGCCCCATCTTCGGCGCCATGCAGGGCGCTCTGTGGGGGCCGGTGGTCTTCCTGTGGATCACCTTCGGCACGATCTTTGCGGGCGGTGTCCATGACTACTTCTCCGGCATGATGAGCGAGCGCAACGACGGCGCTTCCATCGCCGAGATCACCGGCAAATACCTTGGCCCGGTGATGCAGAACGTGATGCGTGTCTTCTCCGTGGTTCTGCTCATCATGGTGGGCACGGTGTTTGCGGTCGGCCCTGCGGGCCTGATCGTGGAGCTGTGCAGCCAGAGCGGTGCATCCGGCGTGTTCACTTCGCTGCTGTTCTGGCTCATCATCATCCTGGTGTATTACTTCATCGCAACCTTTATCTCCATTGACGCGGTCATCGGCAAGATCTACCCCATCTTCGGCATCTGCCTCATCATCATGGCCATCGGCGTCATCTTCGGTATCTTCACCAACCCTGCCTATACGATCCCGGAGATCTGGGATCACTTCGGCAGCATGCACCCGTCGGGCACCCCGATCTGGAGCTTCATGTTCATCACAGTCGCCTGCGGCGCGATCTCCGGCTTCCACTCCACCCAGTCGCCTCTGATGGCGCGCTGCATGAAGAGTGAGAAGCAGGGCCACTTCGTTTTCTACGGTGCCATGGTCTGTGAGGGCGTCATCGCTCTGATCTGGGCCGCAGCCGGCTGCTCTCTGTACGAAGTCACCGGCGGCCTGAACACCGGTCTGGCACAGGCGCTGGCCATGGGCCAGTCCAAGGCCATCTACGATGTCTGCTCCAAGACCATGGGCGGCGTGGGCATTGCGCTGGCCATGGTGGGCGTCGTCGTCTGCCCCATCACCTCTGGTGATACCGCCTTCCGTTCCGCGCGTCTGACGCTGGCCGACTGGTTCAAGATCGACCAGGACGGCTACGCGAACCGCCTGAAGCTCTGCATCCCCGTTCTGGGCGTGGGTGCGTTCCTGGGCATCGGCAACGCGCTGGGCTTCATCAATTACACAGTCATCTGGCGTTACTTCAGCTGGACCAACCAGACGCTGGCTATGATCGTCCTGTGGGCTGCTTCCATGTACCTGTTCAAGGAGAAGAAGAACTTCTGGATCACCGCCGTGCCTGCAACCTTCATGAGCGCTGTGTCCTGCACCTACTTCGTGCTGGCTCCCGAGTGCCTGGGCAAGATGATCAACACCTATGCGGACGGCAAACTGGTGGCTTACAACACCGCCGTTGCTTACCCCATCGGCATCGTCTTTGCCATCGCAATGCTGGCTCTGTTCCTCCATGCTACCAAGAAGAGCTCTACTTCCAAGGCATAAGGAACTGACGGCTCCATATTTCCGTAAGTAACCTGCGCCCGCCGCTGCCTGACCGTACAGCGGCGGGCGCTGTTTTTTAAAAATCAAGGCTTGCAATTGCCCCCGCCCCGTGGGAAAATAGGGGCGTAGAATTTAAAGCAAAGAAGGGAACTACCCATGATTTTCAAACCCGCACAGCTGGGCATGGCAAAGCTTGACCCGCAGGAGCTGGAGGCAGACAAAAAAGCCTGCCGGAAGATCGGCCCCTGCGGCGTAGGCAAAAAGGCGCTGTACCTGAACAGCTTTTACATCGACCGCCGCTATTATCTGCCCTACGGCAGTATCACCCGGGTGTTCAAGCGGGTGGCTATGAGCTCCGGCGGCTTTTCCGGCAAGGGCGTGTTTGCCTCCATGGCCTATCTTGTGGTGGAGTACGACGGCGGCAAGCAGAAGCAGTGCAACTTCAAGGACGAGCGGGACGTGGACGCCCTGCTGGAAGTGCTTGCCAAGGAGCAGCCGCAGCTGCATCTGCTCAGCGCCGCCGGAGAGCAGGCGCTGGAGAAAAAGGCTGCCGAAAAGGCCGCCCGCAAGCTGCCGGAGCTTTCCGAGGACGCGCAGCACAGCCTTACCGTGCTGCGCCGCGCAAAGGAGTATCTGGACGCAAAGCCGGAGCTTTCCGCCGAGCTGAGCGCTGCCCAGCGCCGCAAGCGTGCGCAGCTGCAAAGCAAGCCGGTGTACCGCTATGTGGCACTGGCTATCTTTGTGCTGGGTGTTGCGGCGGCGGCCTACGGTCTGTACTCCGTGTTCAGCCACACCGGCAGCTACGGCGTGTACTTTGCACTGTTCGGCTTTGCGGCTATCTTCCTGTTTTCCAGCTACAATATGCTGCCCACCGCCCACAATAACAACAACGCCATCATGAAGCGTGCGGACAAGGCCGAGGCAGCCATGGCAGAGTATGTCAAGCACTACCCCCACGGCGCTTTCCCGGTGAAAAGCTGGTACGCCCACCCCATCGTGCTCAAGCAGATGATGGACGCCGTGGAGGAAGGCCGCGCCGTCACCGTGCCCGAGGCGCTGGAAGCAGTCAAGGCGCGCCTGAAATCCTTGAACGCGGACGTGCAGGTGGAGCAGGAGGAATATGACGAGGTGGTGGTCATCAAGGCCCTGTTCCTCAACCACGATTATCAGTAAGAGACCCTCGCTTGCAAGGGAGAAAGCGGAATGCCGGAGAGGTGTTCCGCTTTCTTTTTTATGCCAAAACCGCCCTTTTGCCATGGGCCTGGAATGTTGCACAACCAGCCCGGGATGCTGTTGTGCAGATTGCATAGTAAAAAATGGATGAATATTGAAACTTTTGCAGATTATGCAGGGAAACTGACAGATTGTGAAAAAAATGATATTTTTCCCCGGAATGTGCTATCCTACCAGCAGGACCACGGAGCCTGAGGCTCCGCACAGCAGGAACCATACAGAAAAGGAGACTATCATGAACAAGATCTCTCGTCGTCAGTTTCTTCGCACCGGCGTAGCAGCCGGAATGCTCAGTGCGGCAGTGGTAAGCGGCACCACCTCCGCCAGTGCTTGCTATAAGCCGGAGCTGAGCCTGACCTGCACCCAGACCCCTGTGGTGGAGGGTTACGATTGGGGCCCCGGCGTCAAGGCCACCATCCTTGCCTTTAACCGGGTGCTGGCCCCCCGCAGCATCCGGGCAGAGGATATCCTGTCGGTGGTGGAGCATAAGGAGTCCATGGACTGGGCAAACATCGGCGGCCCCCACATCGTGGCCAGTGCCCCCCGTACCGTTACCGCAGCCTACCCCTGCACCAAGGAAGGCAAAAAGCTGGAGGCACCCTCCCGGTATCTTTGCCTGGAGATGCCCTGCGACCCCAACACCGGCAGCCCCTTCTGCTACGATTTTCTGGTGGGCATGAACAACTGGTGCAAGCCCTATGAGCTGGAGATCACCCTGAAGGAAGACGCAGCCCTGGCCACCATTCTGGGCCAGAAGATCATTGCTACGGTGGACCCGGTAGTGGACCATCAGGACGCTGTGATCCCCCAGATGAAGCACTTTGTCACCGATGGCGTGTTCCGGGGCACCGACGGCAAGGAGCTGACCTACGGCTACTACGCCCCCAAGGGCCAGAAGCTGCCTTTGGTCATCTGGCTCCACGGCGCAGGCGAGGGCGGCACCGACCCCTCCATCGCTTTCCTGGGCAATAAGGCCTCGGCCCTCCTCGGTGAGGAGTTCCAGCAGGCCATGGGTGGGGCAGCCTATGTGCTGCTGCCCCAGACCCCTACCTTCTGGCTGCAGTACAACGAGGCTGGGGATTGGGGCAATAACCCCGGTGTGCCCTCGGTGTACACCCAGACCCTGAAGGAGCTTATCGACAACTTTGTGGCAGAGCATCCGGCCATTGACCGGGACCGCATCCTCATTGGCGGCTGTTCCAACGGCGGCTACATGACCGTGAATATGGCCATCCAGTACCCCGGCTACTTTGCTGCCGCCTACCCCATCTGCGAGGCCTACAAGGACAGCGGCATCACCCCGGAGCAGCTGGATACCCTGAAGGATCTGCCCATGTGGTTCGTCTATGCCGAAAACGACACCACCGTGGACCCGGCGGTCTACGAGGCCCCCACCCTGGCCCGGCTGAAGGCTGTGGATGCCAAGGTCCACACCAGCATCTTTGCAGATGTCCACGACACCACCGGCCTGTATAAGGGGGATGACGGCCAGCCCTACCAGTACATGGGCCACTGGAGCTGGCTGTACTTCTTCAACCGTCAGTGCAAGGACGACATTACCGGTCAGGACCTGTGGACCTGGCTGGGCCAGCAGAGCAAATAAACCCATAACAAAAGGACCTGCCCGGAACATCAGTGTTCCAGGCAGGTCCTTATTTTTATAGGGGAACCTCAGGCGGCAGCTGTCGGCTGGTGAAAGATCTTCATGGCACGCTTATAGCAGCTGGCAAAATAGGCGATCTCTGCCAGCGCGGTCAGGATCCAGCTGCACGGATACAGCAGGTACAGCGCCGGGATGGTGTGGAAGTGGGCAAAGATGGTGTACACCCAGATCACCCGGAATACGCAGGAGCCCAGCACCACGATGACGGTGGGGACCACCGTCTTGCCCAGCCCGCGGGAGGCGGCAATGGTGCAGTCCATAAAGGCCGAGACGCAGTAGGCAAAGGCCATCACAGCTACGCGCTTCATGCCGGCGTCAATGACCGCCGCTTCGGTGGTGAACAGCGCAAGGAAGGCCGGCCCGCAGAAGAACAGCGCCGCGCCCAGCACAAGCCCCACGCCGAAGGAGTAGCCCAGACTGATGAAGTAGCTCTTCTTCACCCGGTCAGGCCGTCCCGCGCCGTAGTTCTGGCTCATAAAGCTGGCGCAGGCCATGTAGAAGGCCGCCATGCAGTCGTAGATCAGCCCATCCGCGTTGGCGGCGGCGCTGTTGCCCTTGACCATCAGAGAGTCAAAGGAGTTGACGCCCGCCTGAATGAACAGGTTGGCAATGGCAAAAATAGCATTCTGCAATCCGGCGGGCACGCCCAGCGCAAGGATGCTCTTGGCCTGCACCGGGTCCAGCTGTAATTTGTGCGGGTCCAGCGCGTAGCAGTCCTGCACCCGGGTCAGCGCCCGCAGGATCAGAAACGCGGAAACGCACTGGCTGATGGCGCTGGCCAGCGCCACGCCCACCACGCTCAAATTGCACACGATGACAAAGAACAGGTTCAGCGCAATGTTCAGTGCACCGGCAATGGACAGATACATCAGCGGTTTTTTGGTGTCGCCGATGGAGCTGAACACCGCGTTGCCGAAGTTGTACAGCGCCAGCGCCGGCATACCCAGAAAATACACCCGCAGATACAAAATCGCGCCGGGCAGCAGATCCTCCTTGGTGTTCAGCAGTCGCAGCATGGCAGGAGAACCCAGCAGGCCGATGAGCAGCAACGCCACACCGGCAACGGCGCTGATGATGGCCGCCGAGTGAACGGTCTTTTCCACGTCCTTGGGGTGGCGCGCGCCGTAAAAACGCGCCACCAGCACGTTGATGCCGTTGCTCAGGCCGATGAGAAAGCCGGTGAACAGGGTCACCAGCGTGCTGGTGGAGCCCACGGCACCCAGCGCCGTAGACCCGGCAAAGCGCCCCACCACCGCCACGTCCGACATATTGAACAGCACCTGCAGCAGGTTGGAAAGCGCCAGCGGCAGACTGACCAGAAAGA
>OOIF01002125.1_pt1 | contig 14342 bp, 9 predicted proteins | sample 1691961 | NCBI WGS metagenome assembly OOIF01 (sample SAMN06348146, study PRJEB24527) | human gut metagenome | biome: human gut; feature: ankylosing spondylitis patient; material: feces | host: Homo sapiens | place: China | collected 2015-10 | reverse complement strand
TGTTATTTTTTCGTTATTTGTCTGTAAATTTTATTAAGTAAGTCCACAGTTTTCTCAAATATCATCTCACGATCCTGCACCCGTCAGAAACATCAATTCCAAACTGATCCTCGATCTCCTCCGTCATCAGATCATAAACCACCACATTGACTCCGGAATCCACCTTCCGGTAAGAGACCCTGTCACAGATGATCTGGTTTTCCATCTGCCCGTCAGCACCGGCCATTCTCTGAATGCAAAATTCCTTCGGCTTCTTCCGGATATAGATCTTAGCGGTACCTGCCCCAGTGGCATTTAAGATTTTCCCCTGAGATGTCAGCCATACTCCCGCCGAAAAGCCGTTTTGTAGTGCATCCCCAAGACCTGCCGCGCCAAGAACCGCCACAATCGAGGCGCTGTCCATGCCAAGCTGCCCTGCAATCATAAAAAGCAGGAATACATTCATCACAAACTGGGTCAGCGCCCGCAGGAAACGGGTCACGCCCACATCCATACCGGCATGCTCCATCGAGCGGGACAGCATCTTCTCGATCATCGAAATGACCTTACGTCCAATCAGGAAAATGATGAGCGCCACCAGTACCTTCTGTCCCAATGCCATAAGCCCCGGACCAATCTGGTGCATGATCGCGGTCATCGTATCCACGTTCAAATTTGCCGGATCCGATAGCGACTCTGCTACCGCCGCGATCTCCTCGCCTGTCAGCTCTGCCGCTGTTGCCATCTATTTCATTCCTTCCTGTACTTACTCTTTTCCCACCTTTTTATCCAGACCTTCTTCCAATCCCGCCTGTCGTCTCGCAATCGAGGACAGACTGATAATCTTGGAGGAAAGCCCCGCCTTCGCCTCTGCCAGCTTATCTGAAATACCCGCCAAGCGTTCCGCTGCCGCCGCAGCTGTCTCCCCGGCTTTTCCATTAAATACCGCCGCTGCCTCCGCCATCATGCTCTGGAGATCGGCTTCTGCCTTTTTTGCCGGTGCATTCCGTTTCGCCGGCTTCTCTGCAGGTTTTTCCGCCTTTTCTTTTACACTCTTAGTGCTGTGGGTCGTCTTTTTCGCCTTCGCCGGTTTTTCTTTCTTCTCCGGCTCCGTCGGCGTGCAGTTGAAGACGCTGATGCCAAGCGGCGCCAGCTGGATCGTGATGGAATTTTCCTTTCCATCACATTCCTCTGCCTTCGAGGACTTCATACGCGGATTGACCTTTCCGCTTCCGCCGAACTTCTCCGCATCGCTGTTGAAAATCTCTTTGTATTTTCCCTTAAACGGTACGCCGACCATCAGCTTCTCATGCAGCTGCGGGGCAAAGTTGCAGACAAAGAGCAGTGTCTCATCCGCGCCGCGCCGGAGAAATGCAATGATATTGTCCGCTGCATCCATGCAGTTGATCCACTCGAAGCCTTCCGTCTGATAATCTTTCTGATAGAGTGCCGGATGGCTGGTATAAAAGTGATTTAACTCCTTCACATACTCCTTCATCTGGCTGTGGATTGGATACTGCAGCAGCTCCCACTCGATCGATGCATTCTCATTCCACTCATCCATCTGGGCGAAATCCTGTCCCATGAAGAGGAGTTTCTTGCCCGGATGTCCCATCATAAAACCGTATGCCGCCCGCAGGTTCGCAAACTTATCCTCAAACGTCTGTCCCGGCATCTTATTGACCAGGGAACCTTTTCCGTGAACCACCTCGTCGTGTGAGAAGACGAGGACGAAATTTTCACTGTAGGCGTAAATCATGCTGAAGGTCAGCTCATTGTAGTGGTGGCACCGGAAATATGGATCCTGCTCCATATAGCCCAGAAAATCGTTCATCCAGCCCATGTTCCATTTATAATCAAAGCCAAGACCGCCGTTCTTCACGTCACCGGTAACCTTCGGCCATGCCGTCGATTCCTCGGCAATCAGAATCGCGCCGTCCTTGCGTCCCCTGAAGACAGAGTTCAGATGCTTTAAGAACTCGACCGCCTCCAGATTCTCATGACCGCCGTACATATTGGCAATCCATTCACCCGGATTCTTACCATAATCCAGATACAGCATCGACGCCACCGCATCAAACCGGATGCCGTCCGCGTGATAGCGGTCCGCCCAGAACATCGCATTCGCAATCAGGAAGTTTGAAACCCCCGGTCTGCCGTAGTTGTAGATCAGCGTACCCCAGTGCGGATGCGCCCCCTGTCTCGGATCCTTGTGCTCATAGAGGCAGCTTCCGTCAAACTGCGCCATGCCCCATGCATCACGTGGGAAATGTGCCGGAACCCAGTCAAGGATAACGCCAATCCCCTGTCCGTGCAGGTAATCCATAAAATACATGAAATCATCCGGTGTGCCGAAGCGGCTGGTCGGTGCGTAATATCCCGTCACCTGATAGCCCCACGAAGCATCCAGCGGATGTTCCATGACCGGCAGAAGTTCCACATGGGTATACCCCATTTCCTTCACATATTCCGCCAGCTTGACCGCGATCTCACGGTAATTGTAAAACTCCGATCCGACAATCTCGCGTCCTCTCTTATCCACCTCGGTCGGTTTTCGCATCCAGGAACCGAGATGCACCTCATAGATCGACATCGGCGCCGTCTTCGTGTCGAGCGCCGCCCGTTTCTTCATCCAGTCCTGATCGTTCCATTTATATTCGTCCAGATCCCAGACGATGGATGCCGTGTTCGGTCTAAGTTCCGCATAGTTCGCATACGGATCCGCCTTCAGCGCCGGGTCGCCGTTCTTGAACTTAATTTCATATTTATAAACAGCGCCCTTTTTTAGCTCCGGGATAAAAATCTCAAACACGCCTGAATCTCCCAACCGCCGCATCTGGCTGCGTCTGCCATCCCACAGGTTGAAATCACCGACGACACTCACGCGCATCGCTTCCGGCGCCCAGACTGCAAAATAGACGCCGCTCACACCTTTGACCGTCATCGGATGCGCGCCCATCTTATTATAAATGCTGTAGTGGACGCCCGCCTCGAATTTCTTCAAATCCGATTCCGTAAACTGCGGTGCAAAGGAATACGGATCGTGTATCTCGCTTAACGTACCATTATCATAAAACACAAGGAGGGTATAATCCGCCAGAGTCTTGCGCGGAATCAGCGCCGCAAAAAAGCCAGCCTCGTCCGCCATCTCCATCTGGTACTGCTTGCCGGTTGCCGAAAGTTTGACCGTAATATCGCGCGCCGTCGGAATAAACGCCTGTACCAGCATTCCCTCCGGCGTCATATGGGCTCCCAGCATCCGGTGCGGGTTTGCCGCTTCCGAATAGACAATTTCTTCAATTCCAGCCCAGTCCATCAGATCGTATAATGTTTTATCCATACATACGCCCCCTTGCGTTCCTTTGTGGTTTTTGGTTTTAGCTTCATTTTAGCATCCCGCGCCCAATAATACAATCATACACTTCAAAACATTTATGAATTTTCCCGAAATTTCGTGAAAAAACTTGATAAATCAAGGCATCTCATATACACTATTATGTCAGAAGGTTACCATTTACAGTAGCCTATTACTGCTCATGCGTTGCACAAACGTTACTGCCGTAGCAGACACCTTTGGAACTGAAAGTGCCATAAGATAACGTCACACAGACAGCAACAGCAGAGAGAGGAGATATATATGGAAGATCAAGATAGAGACCATATTTCGTCCCGAAGCCATTTCTCCGGGCGTTCCGATCAGGAACTGGATGAGATGCTCGATGAACTCCGCGCCGGAAAAATCGGCATCAACCAGCCAGGCCAGAACTCTTCGGAACACGATTCGGAAGATACGCCCGAAGAGAACGACAACGCTTCAGGTACCGGAAATGCCGCAAAATCCAAGAAGGGCAAGAGCCGCAAGGAGGGCTTCAATCTCAAGGACGAGATCATAAGCTGGATTCAGGTTCTGATTGCCGCCGCTATTATCGCATTCTGCGTCAACCATTTCATCATCGCCAACAGCGAAGTCCCGACCAGCTCGATGGAAACAACCATCATGGCTGGCGACCGCGTCATCGGCTCACGGTTAAGCTACAAATTCGGAGATCCGCAGCGGGGTGACATCGCCATTTTCATTTATCCGGATGATGAAGCGAAAGGCATCAAAACGTACTATGTCAAACGTATCATTGGTATGCCGGGCGACACGATCGACATCGTAGACGGCAAGGTATACTTAAATGGTTCCGATACACCGCTCGACGAGCCGTATCTGCATGAACCGATGGAACCGGAGGAACCGCAGCACTACGAAGTGCCGGATGGCTGCTATTTCATGCTGGGCGACAACCGGAACTATTCCAACGACGCCCGCCGCTGGACGCACAAATACGTCAAGCGCGACAAACTGGTTGCCAAGGTACTGTTCCAGTATTTTCCGAAGATCCAGAAACTGAATTAACCCAATATTTACTTTAGGAAGGAACAAAGAACATCATGAAGAAAGTAGTAAAGTTTGGCGGAAGTTCCCTCGCCAGCGCAAAACAGTTCAAAAAAGTCGGAGATATTATCCGTGCTGATAAATCCAGACGCTACGTTGTACCGTCTGCTCCGGGCAAACGCAACAAAAATGACACCAAAGTAACCGATATGCTCTATGCCTGCTACGAAGCAGCTTCCACCGGCGCAAGCTACGGCAAGCTTCTCTCCGCCATCAAAGAGCGCTATGAGCAGATCATCGACGGTCTGGAGTTGAATTTAAACCTCGATTATGAGTTCAAGACCATCGAGGAAAACTTTATCGCAAAAAAAGGCAGCGATTACGCAGCTTCCCGCGGTGAGTATTTAAACGGTATCATCATGTCCCATTACCTGGGCTATGAGTTCATCGATGCAGCCGAGGTAATCTTCTTTGACGAGAATGGTACATTCCTGTCCGAGAAAACCAATGAAGAGCTGTCCGAACGCCTCGCGCACACTGAGCGCGCCGTTATCCCAGGCTTCTACGGGTCCAATCCGGACGGTACGATCCACACCTTCTCCCGCGGTGGTTCGGATATCACTGGCTCCATCGTAGCCCGCGCGATTCACGCAGACCTCTACGAGAACTGGACCGATGTATCCGGTTTCCTGGTAACCGACCCGCGCATCGTGGAAAATCCGGTTCCGATCGAGACCATCACCTACAAAGAACTGCGTGAACTGGCTTACATGGGTGCAAGCGTCCTTCATGAGGATGCCATCTTCCCGGTACGCCGTGAGGGCATTCCGATCAATATCCGCAACACCAACAAGCCGGAGGATCCGGGTACACTCATCGTCGAGAATACCTGCCGGAAGCCGAAATACACCATCACCGGTATCGCCGGAAAGACTGGTTTCTGCTCTGTTACCATCGAGAAAGCGATGATGAACTCCGAAATTGGGTTTGGGAGAAAAGTTCTGGGTGTCTTCGAGGACTGCGGTATTTCCTTCGAGCATATGCCGTCCGGAATCGATACGATGACCATCTTCGTACACCAGTCCGAATTCGAACAGCATGAGCAGTTCGTTATCTCCAACATCCACCGCGCGGTACAGCCGGATTCCATCGAGCTTGAGTCCGATTTAGCACTCATCGCCGTCGTAGGACGCGGCATGAAGTCCACCCGCGGCACTGCCGGACGCATCTTCTCCGCCCTGGCACACGCCCGCATTAACGTCAAGATGATCGACCAGGGTTCCAGTGAACTCAACATCATCATCGGCGTGAAGAACGCAGATTTCGAGGCGGCTGTGAAAGCGATTTATGATATTTTTATTACGGCGGAGCTGTAAGAGCAAATTTTAAAGTTATTAAGATAAAAAGTCATCTTTGAGACAAACAAAACATCTCAAAGATGACTTTTTATAATTTTATCTTTATGATATACTAATACAGCTACCACCCCTAGACAGGTGCAGAAAGGGGGGTGTGCCATTTTGAATATATTTCTGTCTTTTCTTGTGTCCGTCGTGGCAAGTGTAATCGCCTATTACATATGCAAGTGGTTGGACGGACATCGTTAGGTAGTCAGCCAGAGGCTTAAGCCACCTCGCCCAAATGGAATAAAATCCCTCAGGTGTGCCCGCACCTGAGGGATTTGTTTTTGTGCCACTTTGAACACTTTTGTCTTTTCGCCTAATGGCATTATAGCATATGCCAAATATAATTTCAATATGCTCTTTACTTCCGGTTCGCCTTCTCCATATGCACGTTCTTGCCCTTGATCTTCGCACCGCGCATCGCCTGCAATACAACGTCCGCATGCTCTCTCGGCACCTCGACGAATGTGTAATTATCGAACATATCGATACTTCCGACCATACGTCCCGGCATGCCGGATTCTCCGGCGATCGCACCGAGGATATCGCCCGGACGGATGCCCTGGTTCTTTCCGATGTTGATGAAGAGACGCGCTACGTCCTCATTTCTGCCACGGCTTCCTCTGCCGTTTCTTCCACCACGGCTGCGGCGGCTCTCATCCTCGAGATCCTCCAGCTCACGCAGCGGGCGGTTCTCCTCTAAGAGCTCCTCGCCCTCTTCGCCCATCATCATTTTGAGCAGCGCTGCTGCCAGATCGAGCGTCGTGTAGTCCTCTTCCAGCACACGTTTTTCTACAATATCGATCACCTTGCTCAGATCGCTGTCCTGCAGCACCTCGCCCACCTGGTCGAGAATCTTATCTGCCTTGATAGAGGTCACATCGTCCAGAGACGGAATCGCCTGCGGAATGATGCGGGTCTTGCAGTAGCGCTGGATCTCGCGCAGCTTGTAAACCTCTTTGCCAACTACGAGGTTAAATGCCTTGCCCTCGCGTCCGGCACGGCCGGTACGTCCGATGCGATGTACATAATACTCGTCATCCTGCGGTACATCATAGTTGAATACCGCCTCAACATCATCGACGTCGATACCGCGGGCTGCCACATCCGTTGCCACCAGAATGTCCGTCCGTCCGGTACGGAATGCACGCATGACACGGTCACGCTGCTCCTGTTTCAAATCGCCGTGAAGCCCTTCTGCAAAATAGCCGCGTCCCTGTAAGCCCTGTACCAGCTCATCGACCTGCTTTTTCGTGTTGCAAAATACCACTGAGAGCTTCGGATCATAGAGATCCAGCAGACGGCACATAACCTCCAGCTTATTCTTCGGTTTTACTTCATAATAATACTGGGTTACCTTCGGAACGGTCAGCTCTTTCTTGACCACGCGCACAATCTGCGGATCTTTCTGGAAGTTCGTCGCGATCCGCTGAATCGCCTGCGGCATCGTCGCTGAGAACATCAGCGTCTGTCTCTCCTCCGGCAGTGCGCTTAAGATGGTTTCCATATCCTCTAAAAAGCCCATGTTCAGCATCTCGTCCGCCTCGTCGAGGACAACCGTGTGGATCTGATCCATCTTGACGGTTTTGCGGCGCATGTGATCCATCACACGCCCCGGCGTACCGATGATAACCTGCACACCATCCTTGAGGGAACGGATCTGACGTCCGATCTCCTGTCCGCCGTAGATCGGCAGAACCTTGACACCGTGCATGTATTTTGCCAGGCGGCGGATCTCCTCAGATACCTGGATGGCAAGTTCACGGGTCGGGCAGAGAATGATCGCCTGCGGCTTCTTATTCTTCGGATCGATCTTCTGTAACAGCGGAATACCAAACGCAGCCGTCTTACCGGTACCGGTCTGTGCCTGTCCGATGATATCCAGTCCCTGCAGTTCCAGCGGAATCGCCTGTCCCTGAATCGGAGAAGCCGCCTCGAACCCCATATCGGTGATCGCACGCATGATCTTTGCATCTAACTCTAAATCTTCAAATCTGATTGTTTCCATTCTATTCCTTTCATTGTCTGATTAACGGTCTGCACATTCCGGAGATACATTTCATATATCATATTAGTTATCTTTTTTGCATTCTTCCGGAATATTTACAAAAAAAGAAAGAGGCAGTTTGCCCCTTTGCAATACGCATAGCTATCACTATACCAGATCATAGTGTGGATGTCAAACAGATGGAGAAAAATTTGACATCCACCCCATTTGGGACTACACTAACAGTTGATTTCATACAGTTGCTGCATGCTCTATGAACCTGCCGGACTGTCACTGCATTTCTTATTTATATACACCCGAAGTTTTGTTGCACCGGATTTTCTCAAAACTTCCAGACATACATCACAGCAGAAAGGAGGACAGCGCCGTTCTTTTTCCAAAAGGTTTTTGATACAGGCGCCTGTTATCATTATGAAAATCATTGATTCACATTTGCACTTTTGTCCCGGTTACCCGCATTTCGATGAGATTGCCATCGAAGCCGGTCATATCAATAATGAAGAGCATCTGCGGGAATACTTTCAGAAATATAATATCGTCGGCGGCATCGTCATGGGAAACCGCGGCGTTCACCCGGATAATCACACATACCCGGATTTTCTGCGCTATTGCGTCGGCGTCGAAGCACGAAAACTGACGCCGGAAAAGATTCAGAAGACATGCGATCTTGTCGAAGAAAACTTAAAACGGAATACCTGCGTCGGCATCAAACTCTATCCGGGATATGATTCCATCTACGTTACCGACGAGCGCTTCGAACCGATCTACGACCTCGCCAAGGCGTATAAAAAGCCGGTTGCCATCCACACCGGACAGACCGCCGGTTCCAAAGCATTCATCAAATACAGCCATCCGCTGACCCTCGATGAAGCCGCCGTCCGCCATCCGGATGTCCAGTTCGTCATGTGCCACTTCGGCAACCCGTGGCTGATGGATGCCGCCGCCGTTGTCGAGAAAAATGAAAATGTCGCCGCCGACCTCTCGGGGCTTTTAGAGGGCAAATTTGACATTCCGGAGTTTCTGGAAGAGCAGAGCGGGTATATCAGCACCCTGAAAACCTGGCTTGCCTACATCCGCGACTATGATAAGCTCATGTTCGGCACCGACTGGCCGCTCGCCAACTATGAAGATTACATCGAAATTACGAAACGGCTGATTCCGGAAAAATACTGGGAAACTGTGTTCTATCAGGCGGCGGAGCGGATTTATCATTGCAATTTTTAATGGATTTTTAGAAATCATAGCTCTTTTAAACCATAAAAAAGATACTGAAAACGGCTTATTTCAGGCTGTTCCCAGTATCTTTTTTATCTCAAAACATCATTCTTTCCCGGCACCTGTCACGTCTAAAAACACATCCGCCACTCTTTCCATCCCCAGATACGCATACGGCAGCAGCAGCATAAAATACACCACCGAATACTGCCCCTTCGCCTCCCAGACCAGATGGAACAGGAATCCCCCAATAAACACGATTCCCGGAAGCAGCATCCCCCATCTGTCCGGTTCTCCACGTTCCTGCCTCTCCCAGACCGTTTCCATTCCCTGTTTTTTCACAGCTTTCACAGTTTTTTCTGCCTTTTCTGCTTCTATCCTCTTTTCCCATGTTCGTTTCATCAGGACATGCTTACTTCGGCTTCCTTTGGCACTCATCCCGGCAATCACCCATACGCATGCCATCGCATACACAAACGTCTGCACCAGATTCGCCGCAAAAACATAGAGCCGGTTCAGACCCCCTTCTTCCTTGAAAAGCTCCCATGGCGGGCTTCCCTCCGCCCAGGAGGTATTTCCCACCTCCTGGATCCAGAGACTCTGAAAGGTCGGTTCCGCCCAGATTGACTCGATCTTCCGAACAAAGAAATCAGCGGCTTTCGCCGGTTCCTCTGCCATATCTGAAATCGTTTTCCGCAAATCTGCCTGCGCCCATGCGGCCGCCAGATCCGCATCCCCATCTGCCTTCTGAAAGAGTTTTACCTGATAGCCATTGTACCAGCCCGGTCCACGTTTGCTCTCCTCCAGCCCCATCTGCACCCAGGCAATCATCGGCGCACCGTCCGATACCGTGTGTCCGGTCACAGAAGAAATTCCTGTCTGAATCCCCCGGTTTCCAATCACATACACTGTAATCAGAAGCACCGCTGCCACCAGCAGGCGTGCTTTCCTTCGAAAGACTCCCGAGGATGCCAGATACAAAAACAGCGCCACCAGCACAATCTCATAATTCGACTTGAGGATCACCGCCGCCGCTACTGCTGCCGCGCCAATCCAGAAGTCTCTTCCCCGCCCCTCTTCTACATACCGCACCAGACGTTCCATCGCCAGACACGAAAGTCCAAATCCTGGCATCGTGCCGTACACGAAGAGGATATAGAAAGAAAATGGCAGACAGCACGCCATCCACAAAAGCAAGCTGCACCTTTCGTTTCCCCGTACCGTCATCCGCTGCAGGCTCACGATTCCCAGAATAAAAAATCCGATATTTAAAATCTGGAAAACTACATACGCCGCATCTCCAAAGAAAAATGCCAGCACTGCCATATAGAGAATCAGCCCGTTCTGAGACGGGTAAGTGTACGCATACCCAAGCGGTCCTTCCGCTGTCCCATACGAATACGCCACCGGCTCCCAGGCGCTGAAATCGCCCTGCAGAAGTCCCTGCGCGGACGCCATACACTGATGAGAGTCAGAACCGCCCCAGGACGGGACAAGGAGAATCCAAAAAAGATAGGCAGCAGCCGATAAAAGAAGCCACTGGTTCTTCCGGCACTTTCGTTCCTTTCTCCTCCTGTAAAACACCGTCAGTCCAATCACACCCGCACCAAAAAACAGGTGCAGAAACAGACTGTCCCTTCCATACTGTACAATCTCAGAACCTCCATAGACCCGGCAGGTCACAACCGCGCTGAGCAGTGTCAGGAAAAAAAGAATTCCTCCCAACAAAATCCGCACCAGCCCGACACAAAATTTTTCCAGCATTTCCTTCCTCTCTTCTGTCATTTCTGTCAAATTCAGGTTTCATCATTACTGTTCAAGCATCGTGCCCAGCAACTTTTTATCCCTTTTTCATTCCCATCTGCCCTAAAACTTTACTCATTTTATCAAGTCATTTGCCAAATGTCCACTCTTTCCGGCACTCTTTTTGTTACTGTGAACAGCTACGGACTTGAACTGTTACCTCTTCCCCAAAATATAGCTTGACATTCCTCTTCGGTTCTGATATATCTTAAACATAGCAGTCATACAACTGACGGATAAGTGGATCAACCACATGAAGTATGACTGGAAATTGCCGACCGTCTGGGCGTCACAGCACAGACCGTGGGTATTTTTTTTACTTTTTTTCACTCTCACTGTCTCTGCTGGGATCGAAATTTTTCAACCAGGAGGGAAACACATGTCTGCTATGTATCAAACATTCCAAAACACACCTATCTTTCAAACAGCCTGGAGAGGTTTTCTGGGCTCCAAATGGACCGACGAAGTGAACGTCCGCGATTTCATCCAGAACAACTATACGCAATATGATGGCGATGAAAGCTTTCTCGCTGCCCCAACCAGTGCCACTCATCTGCTCTGGGAACGCCTTCAAAAGCTTCAGAAGAAAGAGCACGAAAAGGGCGGTGTGCTCGAATGCGAAACTGAAATCGTATCCAGCCTGACCGCCTATGGTCCGGGATATATCGATCCGGAGCTTAAAGATCTGGAACGCATCGTCGGACTTCAGACCGACAAACCACTCAAGCGGGCTTTTATGCCGTTCGGCGGAATCAAGATGGCGGAGGAAGCCGCTGAAACCTACGGCTACCATGTCAATCCAAAATTTCATAAAATCTTTACCGAATACCATAAAACCCACAACCAGGCCGTCTTCGATGCATATACCCCGGAAATGAAAACCGCCCGCCACTGCCATATCGTCACCGGGCTTCCGGATACCTATGGACGCGGCCGGATCGTAGGCGACTACCGCCGGATCGCCCTGTACGGAATCGATTTCCTAATTCAGGAAAAGAAAAAGGATCTGGAACGCTGTGGAAATGGCGCCATGTTTGATGACATCATCCGCCAGCGGGAAGAGATCGCCGAGCAGATCCGCGCTCTAAAGGGCATTCAGGAGATGGCTGCCATCTATGGTTTTGATATCTCCCGTCCGGCTTCCAATGCCAAAGAAGCCGTCCAGTGGCTCTACTTCGGTTACCTCGCTGCCGTTAAGACCCAGAACGGTGCCGCCATGAGTGTCGGACGCATTTCCACCTTCCTTGATATCTACATCAACCGGGATTTAACAGAACAAACACTGACCGAGATCGAGGCGCAGGAATTAATCGACCATATGACAATGAAATTCCGCATGGTAAAATTTGCCCGGATCCCATCCTACAACCAACTTTTCTCCGGCGATCCGGTCTGGGCGACGCTGGAGGTTGCTGGTCTGGGACAAGACGGGCGTCCGATGGTAACGAAAAACGATTTCCGCTTTTTACATACGCTGGAAAATATGGGACCGTCCCCGGAACCAAACCTGACCGTTCTTTACTCTTCCCGCCTGCCAGAGGCATTTAAGAAATATGCTGCCAAAATCTCCATCAACACATCCTCGATCCAGTATGAAAACGACGATGTCATGCGTCCGATCTGGGGGGACGACTACAGCATCTGCTGCTGCGTCTCCGCCACCCAGACAGGCAAGGAAATGCAGCTGTTCGGCGCCCGTGCCAATCTTGCCAAATGCCTTCTCTATGCCATCAACGGAGGCAGAGACGAGAAATACACTACCAAAGACGGACGCCCGATGCAGGTTGGTCCGGCGTATGCGCCGATCACATCCGAATACCTCGATTATCAGGAAGTCATGCATAAATACGATCAGATGCTGGACTGGCTGGCGGGCATTTATGTGAATATCCTCAATTTGATTCACTATATGCACGATAAATATTACTATGAGTCCGCTGAGATGGCGTTGATCGACACGGATGTCCGGCGTACCTTTGCCACCGGAATTGCCGGTTTCTCCCACGTGGTCGATTCTCTCTCCGCGATCCGGTATGCAAAAGTGAAGGTCATCCGTGATGAATACGGCATCGCCCGCAAGTTTGAGACAGAGGGCGATTTCCCACGCTACGGAAATGATGACGACCGCGCCGACGAGATTGCCGTATGGCTGTTAAAAACCTTTTTACATAAAGTAAAAAAATACCACACCTACCGGAATTCCGAGGCAACCACCTCCATCCTCACGATCACCTCCAATGTTGTATATGGCAAGGCAACCGGCGCACTTCCGGACGGACGGCCGGCATTCACCCCGTTTGCCCCGGGCGCAACTCCTTCCTACGGCGCAGAGCAGAACGGTCTGCTCGCTTCTTTAAACTCGATCGCAAAACTTCCATATGAATATGCGCTCGACGGCATCTCCAACACAGAAACGATTGCACCGGGGGCGCTCGGTCACTCCGAGACAGAGCGGAAAAACAACCTGGTTCACGTCCTGGACGGATATTTTGATCAGGGCGCGCATCATTTAAATGTAAATGTCTTTGGAATCGAAAAACTGAAAGACGCGATGGAACACCCGGAAAAACCAGAATATGCCAACTTCACCATCCGTGTTTCCGGATATGCCGTTAAATTTATCAATCTGACCAGAGAACAGCAGCTCGACGTGATCGCCCGTACCTGCCACGAGGTGCTGTAACGATGCATACCGGTTATATTCATTCCATCGATACCTTCGGCTCCGTAGACGGTCCCGGTGTCCGCTTCGTGGTATTCATGCAGGGCTGTCTCATGCGCTGCCGCTACTGCCACAATCCGGATACATGGGTACTGCCAAAGGGACTTCCCCTCCCGGACGCCTTCCCCCACACTTCCGGCACATCCGCTCTTTCCGAAGGCGTTTCTTGCCCATCTAAACACACCGGTTCGCAGGAAATCACCCCGGAAGCACTTCTTCGCCAGGCACTCCGCTACCGGAGTTACTGGCGCGGGGGCGGCGGCATCACCGTCAGCGGCGGAGAACCGCTCCTTCAAGCTGACTTTTTATGTAAATTTTTCCAGCTTGCCAAAGAACAGCACATTCACACCACACTGGACACCGCGGGACAGCCATTTACCACCGCCGAACCTTTCTTTTCCCGCCTGACCACGCTTTTAGAGCACACCGATCTTGTTATTCTGGATCTGAAACACATCGATCCTGAAAAACATCGTCTTCTGACTGGGCACTCCAACGAATCCATTCTTTCCTTTGCCCGGTTTTTAGACCAGATTCATAAGCCCATGTGGGTCCGGCATGTTTTAGTCCCCGGCATTACCGATGCTCCGGCCAACCTGCATGGAATCCGTGCATTTCTGGACACACTTTCAAATGTGGAAAAGGTAGAAATTCTCCCCTACCACACACTCGGCATCTATAAATGGGAAACGCTTGGCATTCCCTATTCCCTGTCCGACATCCGTATCCCGGACGAGAACGATCTGAAGCGGGCAAACCAAATCCTGTTGGGATGAAAAAGAATGTGCCTTGGCACATTCGGGCGTCTCGCGCGGTCGCTTGCGACATGTT
>OOIF01002124.1_pt1 | contig 14361 bp, 8 predicted proteins | sample 1691961 | NCBI WGS metagenome assembly OOIF01 (sample SAMN06348146, study PRJEB24527) | human gut metagenome | biome: human gut; feature: ankylosing spondylitis patient; material: feces | host: Homo sapiens | place: China | collected 2015-10 | reverse complement strand
CAGAGGCATCCGTGGCCGGAGCCGCCGAAAAGGACGATTCCATCGTGTTTTTTAACTTCGTAAGATGCCCTTGACGCTGTGCCGCTTGCTTCACCGGCGACACGAAATCATCCTCAACCGCCCTTGGTTGCCGGAATGGAGAGGCAAAAGCCGGGCGCCCGTAGCGTTCACGGGCCGAGGCGAATGCATCTGAAGCGCCGGCATCCGAAGGCATATCCAGATACTTAGCGTCTATATCCTTCAAGAAACGGCTGGGCGTACACATATCCGTCTTCCCATTACGATAGCGGCTCTTCGCATAGCTCAATACGCAATTTTGCTCCGCACGGGTAATCGCCACGTAGAACAAACGACGCTCCTCCTCTACCGCTCTCGGGTTATCTTTCGACAGGGACGAGGGGAATAGGTCTTCCTCCAAGCCTACCACGAAAACATTCGTGAATTCCAATCCCTTGGCGGCATGTACGGTCATCATCGTGACCTTATCGGAGTTTTCCTCTTTATCGTTATCTTGATCGGTGAGCAAGGATACCTCCGCCAAGAAGTCGGACATGGCGACTTGCTCCATGCCCTCCTCACGCCGGATCTCGCAAAACTCAGCGATACCTTTCAGCAACTCCTGCAAGTTCTCTTGCTTGCTCACGCCCTCTACGGAACGGTCTTGAAACAGGTCGGAAACGATGCCGCTACGCTTCACCACCAAGGTAGCCAATTCCTCTGCGGAGAGTTTTTTATTCTCTTCAATGAAAACTTCAATCAAACTACGGAAATCGCTCAGTTTCTTAGCTGTACCATTATTTATCGGTAGCGAATATTCCAAGGGGGCTTGAAGCACGGTCCATAGACTTACCCCGTATTCAGTAGCGGCGCCAACAAGCTTACCTACCGTCGTATCCCCGATTCCCCGGGTGGGATAATTGATGATTCGCTTCAAGGCCTCCTCGTCGTGCGGGTTCACGATCAGGCGGAAGTAAGAGATCACGTCCTTGATCTCTTTCCGCTGGTAAAAAGACAAACCGCCGTAAATCTTGTAAGGGATGCCCCGCTTTCGCAACGCCTCTTCCAAGATACGGGACTGGGCGTTGGTACGATACAAGATAGCGAAATCAGCATACGAGAATTTCCCTAATATCCCGTGCATCTCATTGATTCGGGCGGCTACGGTGTAGCCCTCCTCATAATCGGAGTACGAGGTGAAAACACTCACCTTGTTGCCCGCCTCCTTCTCGGAATAGACCGTTTTGGGTATCTGACGTGTATTCTTGTCGATCAAGCTATTGGCAGCGTTCACGATATTCTGGGTGGAACGGTAATTCCGTTCCAGCTTGAAGATACGGCAACCGGTATAAAGATTCTTGAATTGCAGGATATTATCTATATTAGCGCCTCGGAAGGAATAGATGCTCTGGGCGTCATCCCCTACCACGCAGATATGGCCGTGTCTCTCGCAAAGCCGTTGCACGATCAAGTGTTGGGCGAAGTTCGTATCTTGATACTCATCCACCAATACATACCGGAAGAAGTTCCGGTATTTCTCCAAGACGGCCGGATGATCCCGGAACAGGATATTGGTTTGCAGCAACAAGTCGTCGAAATCCATCGCTCCCGCTTGCAGGCAACGGCTCTGGTAACGTTTGTAGATTTCCCGAAGCAAGGGGACCTTGGCATTCATATCGCTTTCCACGAGCTCTTTATTTTGCTCGTAGGCCGTATAAGTTATCAAGGAGTTCTTCGCGTTGGAGATCCGGCTCTGCACCATTCCTAGGCGGTACACCTTATCGTCCAATTGCATTTCCTTGATGATGGATTTCAGTAAGCTCTTGGAATCAGTGGCGTCATAAATCGTGAAATTGGAAGGATAACCGATATGCTCCGCCTCGTTCCGTAAAATACGGGAGAAGATGGAATGGAACGTTCCCATCCATAGCCGACGGGCCGTTTGGTCACCGGTGATGGCCGCAATACGCTCTTTCATCTCCCGGGCCGCCTTATTGGTAAAGGTCAGCGCCAAGATACTATAGGGAGGCAATCCCAATTGCAATAAATAAGCGATCTTATAGGTCAGTACCCTTGTCTTACCGGAGCCAGCCCCGGCCACGACCAAGGATGGCCCCTCATTGTAAACCACCGCTTCCCGCTGGCTCTCATTCAGTTGATTCAAATACTCTTCCACATTCATCCGTTTTAGGGATACAAAATTAGGGAAAATAAGCGATTCCACATAAAAAAGTTGGGCAGGTCGCCGATAATATATACATTTGCCTACATATAATCAGTAGTATTAACCAAAACAAGGGACTATGGGAAATTGGGAGAGACAACAGACAATGAGGAAAGAACGGGACAAGGTCCGAAGGGAGACTTTAGGGAAGTTCTTTTTTGACTTGGCTAAATTAATGTTTACGACGATGGTATTAGGAGAAATGCTCCTATTAGCAAAAGACATCGGCGACATTAATAATTGGGGTATGTTAAATATAGGGATTTTAGGTACTTACCTATTAGCCCGAGTTGGAAATAGAATATTAAAATAATATGATCATGATAAAAGATTTAAATGGATTGACAGTGTTGATGCTCGTTGTTACCATTTTAGCCGCTATCTTCTTAGCTTGGCTTTACACAAAGCCCGGCAAGAAATGGTTGGATGAGTTATGATACCGTAGGTGGTGTGCCATATTGTGGATCATGGCACACCATCTTCTTTATTTAGCGTCCAACAGATCATCATTCCTTATGCTCCTCCCCGCCTTCTTCACGCTCGCTTTTAAATCACCGATCCGGTAGCTAATGGCGATGCCGAAACCACGACTAAACATACGCTCGGTCTGCCGGATATGAAAGTCCGGATATCGCTCGTTAATCTGTATCGTCTTATGATCTCCCAGAAAATCTTGCGCCCGCAGCGTACAAGTCAATTTATCCTTCAAGAAGCTCTTTACCACACTCAAGCCGTAAAAATAAAAGCCGTACGAGTCCATCCCCACATTCGGCTCGGAACGCACGTACCCACCCGACAGGACAAAACGCCACCCGTACTTAAACTTCTGCGAGAAATCGACAAAAGCAGAGCCACAAAAGCCGGAATTACGCACATCCGTATCGTAAACCTCATTCCCCTCCTGCGCCCGTAAATCCAGATAATGCAACATGCTGTTCAGCGACACGCTTGTCCGGGGCGAAGGATTATAGCTTAGATAAAGGTTTCCTCCCGCTGCTTTCACGTCCACGAGATTATCATACGTACTATTCACCACATTCGCCGAATCAATGAACAGATACTCATCAATCACCCCTTTTCCCAAGGTGCAGAGCACGGAAGCTTGCACATTCAATTTCGTTCCGTAATAACTGTATGACGCCGAAAGACGATGATGTTTCTCCGATACCAATCCCGGATTTCCATACGAGATAGAGGTCCCAGACACGAACACCGTAGGATTCAAATAGCTGATATTCGGGCGACGTAAACGTAAGTTGTAAGCCAAGCGAAACAAACTCCGGTCATCCAAGCGGAAAGCGGAGGTCCAAGAAGGAACCCAATCCGTTACACGATAATTAAAATCCTTGCCTTCGCCTTGTTTATAAGTCACGTCCTGCCAAGTATGTTCCATACGAATGCCCGGGTTCAAGCTCCATTTACCATACTTAAATCCATATCCCGCATAGGCGGAGCATATATTCTGCACATGCCGATATTCCACCAAAGGTTGTAAATCAGCGGGTAACCAGACACCCTCACCCAACTCCTTTACCTCCGAAGTAGCGTGGCTCGTACTGTTACGCCGAATCAGCTTCAAACCGCCCTCGATGGAATGCGTACTTGTAAAAGGATTCACGTAATCAAGCTGGGCCGTATGCTCATGGGTGCGGGCATGACTGATTTGCCGGGTATAATCGGCCTCCAGTTGGGGTAACGAGACATTACCCATCTTATCCTTATCGTAAAACACGCTATAGATATCGTTCGGGATATAATCATACTGATAGGAAAGCGTTAGCATCTCTTCCTTATTTCGTTTGAATAAACGCTGATAATCCGCTTTTAAGGAGGCGCTACCCCATTCGTTCTTTTTACTCATATCCTCGTTATAAGCATAGATTTCTTCCCCCTCTTTATCAAGCCTGCTATAATGGCTATTCCAAATAGAGTTGCTATTTCCGATATTCAAGTTTCCGGACAAGGAGATTAAATTCAATGTATCGATCTCGAAACTGCCTTCCAGACTTCCATAATGAGCCGGATATTTCACGTCTACGTCTGAGAGCATCCGGAGCTTCCCACCGTCTCCCGACTGAGTACGGAGATAATCCGACTCGCTCTCGGACGATTGTTGGCTAAACGTATAATTTCCGGAAAGCGATAATCGGCCATATTTCAGCGTAGCGAAACCACCGGCACTCTTAAATAAGTTCATCACCGTAGTGTTTATACTCGCGTTATATCCCTCGAACTCCGCTCCTTTCGTCACGATATTCAAGATTCCGCTGACACCCTCCGCATCGTAACGGGCACCGGGATCTGTTATCACCTCCACTTTCTTGATCATGCTGGCGGGGATACTACGCAAGACCTCCTTGGGATTATTGGAGAACATATTCGAGGGACGCCCATTCATATAAATCTTAAAACTGGATTGTCCGTTTACCTTCACGTTATCCTCGCCATCCACGGTCACTAGAGGGACTTTCCGCAACATCTCCAGCAGGGTATAGGTTCTGGAATCCGGGTCCTCGGCGATACTGTAAGTAGTCTTATCCGCCTCCGCCTTTATCAAGGGTTTCACGGCAACAATGTTTATCTCGGGTAAGTCCTCGTTCAAATACAATGAATCGGGAGAGACGAGTTGGGCAGTCAACGTCGAGTTCCAGTTTCCCACAAGCCCTATCAAGGCCATCATCATCAGAAATCTTTTCATATCCGTATCTTATTTGATTTGTTTTCGGGCAAAAGTAGAGGCAACAGACAACAACAACGTAAATAATCGCCGGATAAGTAGCTGACATTTCCATGACATTTCCATGACATCCGGTCATTTAGCTGGATTTATGTCTATTTCATCCCGAATCCTATCGAAAAGGATACTTTCCTTCTACAATATTTAGTACCTTCGAACGTTCTTTTTATGTTAATTCTAATCTAGCGAATAATGAATACACGACTATCGGCCAATCTATCCGTTTTGGGTACCTCCTTAATGCTGATCCTCTCGTTCAGCTTCGGTTTCCATAGTTATACGGAAGCTAAGAAAACGATCGTGACAGACTTGAACCAAGCGTTGCAACAAACGATCCTGCAAAATTCCCACCAATGGATGAGCCAAGATTCCATACGCACCTATGACAATCTATCCAAGCATTTCGGCAATCCGGTATCCATAGAAAGTTATAACAAGGACTTTTCCGACGCATTGAGTTATACGCCCGACAAGAAGAAAACGGGAATCGTGATCCACGTACTCAATAAAGATCCTCAAACCGAAAACGCTCCCGCTAATGCCAACAAGAAACTCAACGAATATTATATCGCCAGCGATACGATTATCTGGGCATCATCCATAGCGAACAGCCCCAATGCTACCACGGATCATATCGGGATCTCATTCCAAGGGTACGCCAATTGCTCCACCTTTGCGGTTATCGGGCTATCGGACAAATCTTTGCCCGGCCTATTCCTCGGGCTTGCCTTTTTATCCGCTACCCTGCCCTTATTGCTTAAACGTTATAGAAAGGAGCTGATAATGCCCCAATCTATCCATCCGGAAAAGACCATCTCTTTCGGTAATTTGAACCTTTCTTGCGAGACCGCCTCCTTCTATAAGGAGAATGAGGAGAAACTAAAACTCACCCCTCAGCAATATGCCTTGATGGAGATGTTTTTCCTATCGCCTACGCATATCTTGAACCGCTCGGATATCTGCGAAAGTTTATGGCCGGGAAAGATCAACGCCGACGAGACCTTGAACACCTTGATCCGAAGGCTACGGCCTTTAGTGGAGGAAAACAGTAACCTAAAGATCACGACAGACCGTGGACGAGCCTATGTGCTTGAAATAAAAAAGAGCGACCATCTCTGATCGCTCTTCCATTTTTATCTAGATAGAATTAATATCTTCCACCATCCCGGTTAGAACCATAACCGCCACCTCTGTTAGAGCCATAGCCACCGCCTCTGTTGGAACCGTAGCCGCCACCTCTGTTGTTATTGAAACGACCACCTCTGTCGCCTCTATCCTCTCTAGGTCTGGCTTCTGTTATATTGATGACTTTGCCGTCATAACTTGCTTGGTTTAACTCCTCGATAGCCTTTTTAGCTAGCTCATCATCGCTCAGCTCAACGAAACCGAAGCCTCTTGAACGGCCAGTTTCTCTATCCATAATAACTTTTGCTGAAGTAATCTCACCGTAATCAGCAAATAACAGTCTTAAGTCCTCATCAGAGATGTTGTAACTTAGATTTGAAATGTAAAGATTCATTTTGTAAACTTTAATTAAATGGTTAATTGAGCTGAGTATGTCGACTAAAAAAGTTTACCTAACAAATCAAGTTGTGAGCAAATACTTTCTAATACTAACTTAAATCAATCTCAAATATGCTGCGAATGTAATGGTTTTATTCGAGCATACAACTATAAATCCAATAAATTTCGAAAAAATATAAGGGCGGGGTCTGCCCGCCCCCCACGAAATTAGAATACGGTAACTTCTTGTCCTGCGGTATTCGCACGGATTAAATAATCGTACATCGCCTCGCAATACACCGGAGGCAGGTAGAAACGGCCCGGGTAGACTGCGCAAGTTACCTGCATAAGTCGCTTGCAGTCTGACAGTGAATACTTTTGTTTCACCACGACGCAAATTGAAATAAGTTAGTACCCGGTCGTCACGAATATCCTGATAATTCACTCCGGCGCTCAAGCTGTCCGTAGCGGACTCATTCAAGAAACGGGTATTCAGTATTTCCCATCCAGCAGGGAAGATCTCCGATAATACCAAATTATTATATCCCCGGGCCGAAGGGTTCTTTACCGTAACCACGGCGGAGAAATTCATACCTTGCTCCAATTGGGCGACATTGACCGGACGTCCGTTCAAGTCCACATAGCTAACCGCCAATGAGACACCGTTCGCATACGCTTTTTCCTCTCCCTGCTCCGGTATTCCCTCGGTTATGATACGGGCGAAGAGCGTAGATTTACCCGTGTTCTTCAACTCGACGCTCGCCGAGGTCCCCGCCTTATCCAATAAGGTCTCGGACCATATATTCTTATCTGTTTTCACCTGTCCATCCTTTCCGCCACAAGCATACGTGAAATCCATGGCCCCGTCTACCCGATATTTAGCTAGGTAGTCCGACAAGGCAACTAAAGCGAATGCCGTAGATTGTGTGCTCAACCAATCATCCGAAGAAAGTTGTTTGGACAATTCTTCCACCAAGGTAGCGGCCTCCTTGCCTTTATCCAACAAGCAAAGCGTCATTAACTGGATGGATTGATCCCGGACATCACTGCCGAACGTCTCGTCATACTCGGAATAACCGGAAGGAAGAGCCGTCGTCTTACTGATCAAGTCTTGAGCGACATCCTCACGGCCGACCAAGGCATAGGCGGAAGCTAGCGACCAGCGACTCATGGAGGTCAAATCTTTCATCTCTTTCAAGCGGTTCATGGCACCCATCTCCGGCGACCCGGCCAAAGCCAATACATACAGGCGATAGGCTTGGGTAGCCTCTTCCGAATCTTTATAATAAGAGGTAACCGGCTTCCAATTACGGGCTACCCGGCGTAGATTATTCAATACGCTTTGTTTCATGGCCTCGGGAACCAAGTAACCTTTCTTCGAGGCTTCCAGCAAGAAATGAGTAGCGTAAACCGTACCCCAGCCATTGCTGCTCGTTCCACCCGGCCAATAGGCGAAAGCCCCATCTACGGTCTGGTAAGAGCGCAGACGGCGGATCACCTCTTTCACGGCCTCCTCCGTGGATTTCGCCTGTTGCAGGGTCAAATCCGTAAACGAGGAGATATAAAGCTGTGGGAATCCTTTCGAGGTGATCTGTTCCAGACATCCGTGCGGATAACCCAACAAATAAGATAGACGTGAGGATACGTTCACGGGGGCGATATCCGACACTTCTAAGGTCAACTGGTTCGTACCCGTGGCACCCGGCATCGCAACCGTCTCTTTCCAAGACTTGCCGACCTCCAAGGTAGCGGCGGTAACTTTCACTTGCGGGCGGCGTACCGTACGGATCTCCAGTTCCGTCTCATAAACGGATTTATCCCCCTTGCCCGCAGCGGTTATCGTTACCTTCCCGATACCCGGGTTCTTCTTCACCCGGATACGGAACAAGGCTTGCTGATCCCCTTTTCGCTCGAAGCTCAAGCTCCTCGTCGTCTCGCCGACCACTTCCATATTCGAACTGCAAGCGATAGATACATTCACGGCTCCTACGCCATCCTCGGTAGCGAATACCGTAGCGGGTACTACCATCTCCTCGCCCACGCCAATCACCCGGGGCAAGGTTCCTAGCAGCATTACGGGCTTACGTACCATCACGCTCTTATCGGCATGTCCATAAGCCTCCCCGTTTCCGGCTACCACCATGATCTTGACACGCCCGTTATAATTCGGCATCTGATAGGTATGACGGGCGGTCTTCCCCTTCTTCAGCAAGAATGGGCCGTCAAATCGCACCACGGGCTTGAAACGGTTCACGATCGCTTTCGGGCCTTTGTTCAGCGCATCGTCGCCGCCGATACTGAACAATTGCTCGATACGGCCGCCATAAGCGCCAACCACGTAGTTATACAAATCCCATGTATTCACGCCCAACGCTTCCCGGGCGTTAAACGCCTTCCAAGGCTCCGGCGTACGGAAACGGGTCAGGTCCAGCAAGCCCTCATCCACGATCGCCAGCGTGTAAGCCATCTCCTTTCCATTCTTCTCGGAGACGGATATGGTATAAGAGGCATCCGGTTTCAACTCGGCGGGAGATTGGATAACCGGGGTCAGATGGCTCTCCGGAGAAGTTACCGTGAACGGGACCACGCCATACAAGCGGATCGGCAAATCGTTCTTCGTAATGCCATGAGGCTGCAATAAGGTGATATAGACGTAAGCGTTCGGCTGCATATCTTTCGTCACATCCAGCCTCACGGTCGTTTGTTTATCCTCGCACGTATGTTCCGTCAAGGAAAGGACACGCACGCCGTTCTCTATACTGATAATCGCACGGCTTCCTTTCGTAGAGGGGAAGGTGACTACCATCTTCTCGCCGGGCGTATAACTATCCTTATCGGTCTTGAAACTAAGCATCGTGGCGGACTCGCTGCCATCGGTGTTACGTCGGCCCTCGTTATAAGGCCAGTCGAAATAACTCATCACTCCCGTAGAGTGCTTGCTCTCCTTATCTTTCACGGAGATGAAATACGTTCCCCACTCCTTATCCGGAAAAGAGAGCTGGAACGTACCCCGGCCGTCCCCATCCGTACGGACGGTAAATGTCTTTACCGGCTTATTGTAGGAATCCGATACGTAATTGGCCAGACCGCTACTGTTGGAGTCCCACCACCAATACCAGTAGACCTTATATACTTTCACGTCTAATTCCGTATTCGCTTGCGGTTTCCCTAAATAATCAACAGAAGCGACCTCGTAGGTATAATTGGCTCCGGTATTTAGTTGTTCCTTATCTTTCTGCGGAGATTTGATACCGGCATACCGGCGATAAGGCGAGTAAAGCATCCGATCCGCGTCGATACTGAAATCGCCGGATTCCTCATATACCCGGGTCACTAGGTTTGCCAGCAACATTCCGGGAGCGGTAGAACCCAGCTCGAAGCGGGCTTGTACCGTGGCATCGCCCCGCTCATTGGTAACGCCGGAGATCAGCTTGCTCTCTTCCGTATTAAATACACGGGAAGGATCGTCGAAATAGAACCCCTTATACCCCTCGAAGGTAGTCGGGGTGGCGATAAAGGTACCTTGTATATCATATTTCAAGTTACGGGCAATAGCTCCTTGCAGCCATTCCACATGCAGGCGGGCATCCATAGGTTCACCACGCAACAAGGTCTTCTCCGGCATGGATAAGGCGATCTTCAGGCGGTTCGGCTTGATGGACTCGATGCGTAAGCGCTTCGAGAAAGAGACCCCACCCACTTGTGCCTTCACATTCCACGCACCCGTGGGGGCATCCGCCTCGGTAACGAAATCGAAGGCGTAAAGCCCCAGCTCGCCACGGGTCTGCGTCTTACGAGCATACATTTGCCCTAACGGGTTGTACAGCTCCATCACCACCGGATGCTCTGCCGGCAATTGCTTCGCCCGGTCGTTCAGCATAAAGCCCAGATGCAACGTATCACCCGGACGCCATACGCCTCGCTCACCATAGATAAAGCCCTTGATCCCTTTCTGGACGACCTCGCCCGATACATCGAACGAGCTGAGCGAGAGAGCCGATCCGTTATCCACCCGCAGATAGGAACGTTGGGTTCCCTGTGAGGCGATCAGGTAGAACGGACGTCCCGAGGAGATATCCAGCCGTACCTGTCCCTTGTCATCGGTCGTGCCCGAGGCCAACGCTTGGTGTTGGTAATTATAGGCGGTAACCGTAACTCCTCGCTCCGGCTCCGTACTCTGTATGTTATGCACCAACACGGTCATATCATTATCCTGCCCCATCAAGGCGACCAGTCCTAAATTAGTAGCCAAGACATTCTTTCCCTCCACCTTATTAAAATAATAACTGTCCGAGCAAGGATCATCCCGTTTCTCCCAATTATAATCAGACCAATCATACTGGCGATAATAGTAATACCCTCCCTCGTCAAAACGGGCGGACTCTTCCTTGAAACGGATCTCATCCGAGGCCAAGATCTGTTCCTTCGAGAGGACCACCGTATCATTCCCGCAAGGATAAACAGACAAAGAACGGTCAAACGAAAGCTCCAGACGGTAGATAGCGCCCGGTTCCGGCTCGATCAATCGTTTCAAATCGATCGCGAAGGTATTCCACCGGGATAAATCAAGACCCTCTTCATCCAAGAAGATCGTCTTACGGGCGATCAAGCGCCCGACACGCATTAACTCCCCGGACTCATCCAAGTTGTTCGATTGCAGGAACTGACCGATATTCTGCTCCAATATCTTGATAACGCTCACCGTAACCCCTCGCAAATAAATCGCTTGGAAAGGAACGGATAATTGCGTGGATTGCGGGATGATCACTCCTTTCCCGATAAAACGGACGTTAGGTTTCTGCTCGTTGGCTACCACTTGACGCACGACGGCCTCTTTTAGGTTCAAGCCGCTCTTACTGCGGATGCCTTGGTTCAGATGGATGTTCATCGCACCCTTCTCCCGCAAGTCGGCGTCCGGATATAGGCGTAGCTTGTTGCCATCCACGTTTACGGTCTCCGAGGTATTTCCGGCGATAAAAGCCAAGCCTCTCATATCTTGGGCCGAGTCCAATAATTTCGAGAAAGCGACCTCCACGTAGCATTCCGGCTCAGATACATATACCACGTCGTATACAGAGAAATCATTCTGATCCGGAATGTTCACCGTCACTACATCGGCCTTTTCCACGCCTAGTTTATTCGAAGAGACGGAAAGCCTAAGTGTCCGTTCCCCCTCCATCCCGGCGGAGACATTGAGTAAGGTCACCTCATGTTTCTTCCCATCCGGGCTGTGTTGCCAAGTAGCGTCTACCTTCTCCGAGAAATCCACCAACGACTCCACGGTCCCCGGAGATTCCTTATCCGGCGTGAAAAGCACGGCTGTCAGATCGTACCCATTCTCGTTTTTCTTATTGATATCCATCGACTCCAGATTCCCCCGAAGAGCTAAAGGGAGCGTGGTAAAACCGAAAGCGAACCGCTTATCCTTACCTTCCGCCTCAAACCATTCGGACAAATCGGCGTTCACCTGATAAGAGGTGTTTCGCTCAAAGCCTTTCTCCGGCTTGAATACCAACGTCCGGTTATTCTCGAAAGCCCATCGTCCCGGCACATCGGGCTTGAGGCGCACGAGTTTCCCCAATCGGTCCGCCTTTAACCGCTCCGCCGGGATCTCTTGATTAAAGATCAAGTAAACGGGAGAATACCGGGAAATCTTCCCGGTAGTGAACGCCTCCACGTTCGGATTATAAGGAGGAAGATCTTGATCCGTGGAGCTTGTCGTATGACAACTTGTCAAGATAGACAAGAGACAAAGTACGCAGAATAAACCGATAGACCGTATCATACACATGAATGTTTAAATGGTTAATCCACAAATGTACATAAATAGAAGGATTTCTCTCCTATACTTTCAGACAAACTGATATTTTTCGTACATTTGTCTTAAATATGGAGCGACCTGTATGCCACCAAAGAAGTACAGGAGTCGCTAAACAAGAGGAAAGAATAGTATATGGCGAAGAAATTCGAAATTCGAAATAGCACGGCGGAATTCCTTATTTTCATGCTAGAAGGCAAGGAAGATGGCATACAGGTAATGTATCATAACGAAACCATCTGGTGCACGCAGAAAGCGATGTCTACCCTGTTTGACTGCTCTACAGACAATATCGGATTACACCTAAAGAACATCTTTACATCCGGTGAATTACGGAAAGATTCAACTACCGAGTTTTTCTCGGTTGTTCAAACCGAGGGCGGACGGCAAGTATCCCGAAAAACATTGTTTTATAACCTTGATGCGATCATTTCTGTCGGTTATCGTGTAAACAGCGTTCGTGCTACACAATTTCGCCAATGGTGCACATCGGTCATCCGTCAATTCGCTATCCGTGGTTATGTGATAGACAAGAAGCGTATGGAGAACGGCTCTTTCATCGGTGAAGATTATTTTGAACATCTACTAGCCGAGATACGGGAGATACGGTTAAGCGAACGTCGCTTTTACCAAAAGTTGACCGATATCTATGCTACCGCTATTGACTATAATCGTGACGCACCAACTACCCGCCTCTTTTTCCAAAAGGTACAAAATAAGATACATTATGCCGTACACGGTCATACCGCCGCCGAGTTAATCGTGAACCGAGCCAACTCGGAAAAAGAACATATGGGACTGACCACATGGGAAAATGCGCCTAAAGGGAAGATCGTAAAAACAGATGTGGCCATTGCCAAGAACTACCTTAACGAGATGGAGTTGGACGACATGGGACATTTAGTCAACGCAGTTCTGGATATGGCAGAGCGGATGGCTAAACGACATATACCCATGACCATGGAAGACTGGGCAAAACGTATCGACCTGATACTCGAAGCCGGAGGTAATGACTTATTGACCAACGCCGGCAAGGTGACAACCGAATTAGCCAAAGCTTTCGCAGAAGCCGAGTTCGAGAAGTATCGGGTCATTCAAGACCGTCTCTTCCAATCGGATTTTGACCGTTTCGATAGCGAGACCTTGTTCCCGACAGATTTCAATCCCGATAATACATAAATAGCAACATCATGCCCAAGAAACTACACAAGGAAATCCCCATCGACTACGCCGTCTGCCAGCAACAAGATTGCCCTCGGGCCGAGAAGTGTCTGCACCAGATCGCCTACCGGCCGCTCATCGAACAACCGGCAACCGTATTACGGCTGCTGAACCCCACCCTCTGTACCCGGGATGAGGCTTGCCCCTACTTCCGAGACTCCGCTCCCGTCACCTACGCACGGGGTTTCACCGGAATGCAGAGCCGGATGTTCCCGGCGCAATACCAGCAATTCATGTCGATACTCATGTCCCATTTCGGACGTAACCCCTACTTCGAGCGGCGAAGGGGCGAATTTCCACTCTCACCTAAAGAGCAAAGGATCGTGCTAAACGCCTTGCGAAGGGTCGGAGTGACGGAAGAGCTAAGGTTCGATCATTATGAGGAGAGTGTCAATTGGTATGATTGAGGCAGTACTCCTTATAAAGTACCGCAATACTCAGCCGGACAGTACCGCAGTACTTCGTAAGGAGTACCGCAGTACTTTGCGCACAGTACTACAGTACTTCCTACGGAGTACTGGCAGATACCTCAGCCATCTATCCAAGTCGCTACTACCGAGGCCGGGACGAGTGCCATGGCGCCTCCTCGCATCCCTCTTGGGGATCGGCGTGGCGGCGTGGTGTGTCATGTATGGCATCGTGCCCCGGCAATTATTTCCCGCCCCCTGCTCTACCTTATTATATTCGGCCGAGGGCGAGCTTTTAGGCGCACGTATCGCACCGGACGGGCAATGGCGTTTCCCGGCGGCGGATAGCTTGCCTGATAAATTCGTGGATTGCTTGCTCACGTATGAGGATAAACGGTTCTTTTACCATCCCGGTATAGACCCCGCCGCCATCTTCCGGGCGATCCGCTTGAAC
>OOIF01002113.1_pt1 | contig 14420 bp, 9 predicted proteins | sample 1691961 | NCBI WGS metagenome assembly OOIF01 (sample SAMN06348146, study PRJEB24527) | human gut metagenome | biome: human gut; feature: ankylosing spondylitis patient; material: feces | host: Homo sapiens | place: China | collected 2015-10 | reverse complement strand
GGAAATCTCCCGCGCTCATCGGTTCCATCCCGTGATACTTGCGTTTGGCATTGATGGCCGCACGCATGAAGTTGACCATCGACACACCGGGAATCTCCACCGGCTGTTGGAAGGACAGGAAGAGTCCTTCGTGCGCCCGTTCTTCCGGTTTCATGGCCAACAAGTCCTTGCCATTGAACGTCACGCTGCCACTCGTCACCTCGTATGCGGGATTTCCCACCAATACATTGCTCAACGTACTCTTTCCGGCTCCGTTCTGCCCCATCAGGGCATGTATCTCCCCCGGATTTACCGTCAGGTTGATACCCTTCAATATCTCTTTGCCATTGATGCTGGCATGCAAATCTTTTATCTCTAACATAATGTCTGTCTTTTAAGTTTGTCTATCCTACCGTGCCTTCCAATGACACATTCAGGAGTTTCTGCGCCTCTACGGCAAACTCCATCGGCAGTTTGTTGATTACATCCTTGGCATAACCGTTCACAATCAGTCCCACGGCCTCCTCGGTGGGGATGCCGCGCTGGTTGCAATAGAACAACTGTTCTTCCGAAATCTTCGACGTGGTGGCTTCATGCTCCACGATGGCCGTCTCGTTACGTACGTCCATATAGGGGAAAGTATGCGCCCCACATTCGCTGCCTAACAACAGAGAGTCGCACGAGCTATAATTGCGTGCCCCGTCGGCTTTCGGCGCCACACGCACCAACCCACGATAGGAATTCTGGCTTTTGCCGGCCGATATTCCTTTACTGATAATCGTACTCTTCGTGTCGCGCCCCAAGTGAATCATCTTTGTGCCCGTATCGGCCTGTTGGTAATTGTTGGTCACAGCCACACTGTAGAACTCAGCTTGGGAATGGTCTCCGCTCAAGATGCAACTGGGATATTTCCAAGTAATGGCGGAACCGGTCTCCACCTGCGTCCACGAAAGCTTGCTGTTCGCCCCGCGCAGGTGCCCGCGCTTCGTCACTAAGTTCAGCACGCCGCCGCGCCCTTCGGCATCGCCCGGATACCAGTTTTGTACCGTACTGTACTTCACCTCTGCGTTTTCGTTCACCACGATTTCCACAATGGCTGCATGCAACTGGTTCTCGTCGCGCATCGGTGCCGTACAACCTTCCAGATAGGACACATAGCCCCCGTCATCGCACACAATGAGCGTACGTTCGAATTGTCCCGTATTCCGCGCGTTGATTCGGAAATAGGTGGAAAGTTCCATCGGGCAACGCACGCCTTTGGGAATATAGACAAAGGACCCGTCACTGAACACTGCGGAATTCAACGCCGCAAAATAGTTGTCACGATAAGGGACTACCGAACCTAAATATTGCTTTACCAAATCCGGGTACTCACGCACGGCTTCGCTGATGGAACAGAATATGATGCCGCGCTCCGAAAGCTTTTCCTTAAAGGTGGTCTTCACGGACACGGAGTCCATCACGGCATCCACCGCCGTACCGCTCAGTGCCAGACGTTCCTCCAACGGGATTCCGAGTTTATCGAAGGTTTTCATCAACTCGGGGTCTATCTCATCCAAAGATTTCGGCCCGTCCTTCTTCATGCCTTTCGTCGGGTCGGCATAGTAGGAAATGGCCTGGTAATCTATCTCCGGCATCTTCAAGTGCGCCCACGATGGCTGTTTCTGCGTCTGCCAATAACGGAAAGCCTGCAAACGGAACTCAAGCAACCATTCCGGTTCTTCCTTTTTGGACGAAATGAGACGCACCACATCCTCGTTCAGGCCACGCTCTATGATTTCGGTCTGCACGTCGGTACTGAAACCGTACTCATATTTCTTATGCGCCACCTCACGGACAAACTGGTTTTTCCCTTCGTTCGGCCCTTGTCCGTCCTTAGGAATGTCCCCACTTCTCTTATCTTCTTCTTTCTTGTACATTTCTTTCATATCTCTCACTTATAGCCAAAGAGAGGAATGCTCCATAAGTACACCTTATGACCGCATTCCTGCCCTTCATCGTATTATGTAATAAGGTAATAGCTACCTTAACTGCTTTTTCGGGTCTTGCCCGCAGGCCGGTGAAGCCGCATCTTCCACAACCCTGACCACATGGGTCTTGCACACGTCGAACAGCTTATCGGACATGGCACGGACCGGATGATACAGACGGGAATGCTCGCCCGTCGAGCCGGAAATCAGATGTATCCTGAACGCGACATTCAACGCACAACTCAGAAACACCATGTATTTCAATCCGCCCAACAAAGCTCCCCCCAAACGGTTCAGCCCTCCTAATTTCACGGTTTCCACGGCTTTTGTCAGCATATACGCCAACAGCGACAGCCCGACCGGAACACCGATCCACAAAAGGATAAATGCCAACGCCCGTCCTACGGATACGTCGCTTCCTATATAGGGAGCTATCCAATCGCCCAATGCGGAATAAAGCATGAAGGCCACCCACAGCCCCGCTAAAAAACCCACAATAGAGACAACCTGACGAAAAAAACCGCACATCAGTCCCTTGACAAAGCCCACTAAGACCACGGCCAGAATCAGGATATCCAGCGCATTCATCACCTTTTTACAGCTTGGCCTTGACCTCCACCTCTTGATAGGTTTCAATCATGTCGCCTTCGCGCAAATCGTTGTAGTTCACCAGGCTGATACCGCACTCGAAGTTCGTACCCACCTCTTTCACATCATCCTTGAAACGTTTCAGGGCATTGATTTGTCCGGTGTGTACCACGATACCGTCGCGAATCACACGAGCCTTGTTGCTACGCTGCACTTTGCCGTCGACCACGTATGCACCGGCTACCGTACCCACCTTGCTGATATGGTAAACCTGACGCACCTCCACCGTAGCCGTCACTTCTTCTTTTACTTCGGGAGCCAACATGCCTTCCATGGCAGACTTCACCTCCTCTATCGCGTCATAAATGATAGAATAAAGGCGAATGTCGACACCTTGCTGTTCGGCCATTTTGCGAGCCGAAGCCGAAGGACGCACCTGGAAACCGATGATAATGGCCTCTGAAGCCGCAGCCAGAGCCACGTCGCTCTCGGAAATTTGTCCCACGCCTTTGTGAATCACATTCACGGCTATCTTTTCCGTAGACAACTTGATCAAAGAATCGCTCAAAGCTTCGATGGAACCGTCCACGTCTCCCTTCACGATGACGTTCAACTCTTGGAAACCACCCAAAGCGATACGGCGACCCACCTCGTCGAGGGTCAGAATCTTCTGCGTACGCAGACCTTGCTCACGCTGCAACTGCTCGCGCTTGTTCGTGATTTCGCGGGCCTCTTGTTCCGTATCCATCACATGAAACGTATCACCGGCTGTCGGTGCACCGTTCAGGCCCAGAATCGTAGCTGCCTGAGCCGGGCCGATTTCTTTCACACGCTGGTTACGTTCATTGAACATGGCCTTCACACGACCGTAGTTCGTACCGGCCAACACGATGTCGCCTACACGCAACGTTCCGTTCGACACCAATACCGTAGCCACGTAACCGCGTCCCTTATCCAAAGAAGACTCGATGATGGAACCGGTTGCCTTACGGTTCGGATTGGCTTTCAAATCGAGCATCTCGGCCTCAAGCAATACCTTCTCCAACAACTCTTCCACACCGATGCCTTTCTTGGCTGATATGTCCTGGCTTTGGTATTTGCCGCCCCAGTCTTCCACCAGGAAGTTCATGGCCGCCAATCCTTCTTTGATCTTATCGGGATTGGCTGCCGGCTTATCCACCTTGTTGATGGCAAACACAATAGGCACGCCTGCTGCCATGGCATGATTGATAGCCTCCTTCGTCTGCGGCATGATGTCGTCGTCCGCCGCAATAATGATAATGGCAATATCCGTCACTTGTGCACCACGGGCACGCATGGCCGTAAACGCCTCGTGTCCCGGAGTATCCAAGAAGGTGATATGACGCCCGCTTTCCAGCGTCACGTTATAGGCACCGATATGTTGCGTGATACCTCCGGCTTCTCCGGCAATCACGTTCGTCTTGCGTATATAGTCGAGCAAAGAGGTCTTACCATGGTCGACATGCCCCATGACGGTCACAATCGGCGCACGCGGTACCAAATCTTCCTCATCGTCTTCTTCCTCATTCACCGCTTCGGAAACTTCCGCACTGACATATTCCGTCTTGAAACCGAACTCTTCGGCCACCAGATTGATGGTCTCGGCATCCAGGCGTTGGTTGATAGAGACCATGATGCCGATACTCATACACGTACTGATAACCTGAGTGACCGGCACATCCATCATCACGGCCAATTCGTTCGCGGTAACGAATTCGGTAAGTTTCAGCACCTTGCTTTCTGCTGCCTGTTCTTCGAGCTGCTCTTCCATGGAGGCACGGGCATTCTCCCGTTTTTCCTTACGATATTTGGCGCCCTTTCCGGCTTTGCTCTTGTTCGTCAGACGAGCCAACGTCTCTTTTACCTGCTTAGCTACGTCCTCGTCAGAAACCTCTGCCTTGATGACCGGCTGCTGGCGGTTCTTGTTCTTATTATGTTTACCGCCACCCTGCTGGTTGGCCCCGGGAGCATTATCCCGTTTCTTCCCATTCTGCTGGCCCGCTACGGCATTCACATCCACACGTTCCTTGCCGATACGGACACGTTTCTTCTTGCCTTCGGACGCATTCTGCCCCGTTCCGCCCTGGCGCGAACGGTCTCCGCCTGCCTGGCGGTTCTTTTCTTCGCGCTCCTTGCGTTTCTCTTCCTTCGTCTTTTTCTTAGGACGGGTAGACTGGTTCAAAGCCGCCAAATCTATATGTCCCTTCACTTTGAGCTGGGGAGCAGCCTGCGCCGTATGGTTCAGACGGAACACACCGTCCGTTTCCGTACCGATGGCTTTGCTCTTCTCCTGCAGGCGTACCTCCTTCTGGCTCACGGGGGTCTCCGTCTCTGCCTGAGGCTTCTCCTCCTGTTTCGGAGCCGGTTCCGCTACGGGAGCCTCCGCCTTCACCTCAGCCGGACGGGCGGGAGCCGGAGTCTCCTTTTTCTCCGGAGCCGCAACCGGTTTGCGTGCCCCCAGATTATCCAAGTCGATGCGTCCTACGACTTTCGGCCCCTTTCCGAGTTTGGCCTCGGTCGCGGTCTTGATCTCCACCGGCTTCTCTTCGGGAAGCGCGATGGTCGCTTTCTTTTCTTTGTGTTGCCGCTTACGGCTGATGACAGCAGCATCGTCCCTCAACCCCTTGTCCTTCTTGAACTCGGCCACCAACATCTGATACTGTTCGTCAGAGATTTTGGTGTTGGGATTGGCTTCCACGTCGCTGAAACCCTTTTTCTGCAGGAACTCGACGGCTGTCTGAAGCCCTACATTACATTCTTTGGTTACTTTATTCAGTCTTATACTCATACGTTACTTATTCTTCCTCAAATTCTTCTCCTAAGATTCTCAATACCTCGTCCACGGTCTCTTCCTCCAGATCGGCACGGGATACCAACATTTCACGCGGCGCATTCAATACGTCTTTTGCCGTTTCCATACCGATACTTTTCAGCGCGTCTATAATCCACTGGTCGATGTCGCCCACGAACTCGTCCAGATAGATGTCGTCACCTTCTCCTTCGGCTCCCTCTATTTCACGGAACACGTCTATGGTATATTCCGTCAGCATACTGGCCAGTTTGATGTTCAACCCGCTCTTTCCGATGGCCAGCGAAACCTGGTCGGGATTCAGGTAGACTTCCGCCTTGCGCTCCTCTTCGTGGATACGCACGCTGTTCACCGTGGCCGGACTCAACGCACGGGTAATGAACAGCGAGATGTTCTGCGTGTAGTTGATCACGTCGATGTTCTCACCGCGCAACTCACGCACGATGCCGTGCACACGGCTTCCCTTCACGCCCACGCAGGCTCCCACTGGGTCGATGCGGTCGTCATAGCTCTCCACGGCTATTTTGGCACGTTCTCCCGGCATGCGTGCAATCTTGCGCACCGTGATCAGGCCGTCATGTATTTCCGGCACCTCGGCTTCCAGCAAACGTTGCAGGAAGACGGGAGAGGTACGGCTCAGGATAATCTTGGGATTGTTGTTCGTATTGTCCACGCGGGCCACCACGGCACGCACGGCCTCACCCTTGCGGTAAAAGTCGGAAGGTATCTGTTCCGTCTTGGGCAATATCAGTTCGTTGCCCTCGTCGTCCACCAGGAGCATCTCTTTTTTCCATATCTGATATACCTCCGCGCTCACGATCTCGCCCACACGGTCCTTATACTTATTATATAAGCTGTCGTGCTCCAGCTCCAGAATCTTGCTGGCCAGCGTCTGGCGCAGGGTCAGGATGGCGCGGCGGCCGAACCCCGCAAAGTCCACATTCTCGCTCACCTCTTCGCCCACTTCATAATCCTCGTCAATCTGGCGTGCCTCCGTAAGGGAAATCTCCCGGTTGTCATCCTTCACCTCCCCGTCGGCCACGACCGTACGGTTGCGGTAGATTTCAAAATCGCCCTTGTCCGGATTCACGATCACGTCGTAGTTGTCGTCCGAGCCGAAGAGCTTGGCGATGACGCTACGGAAACTCTCCTCCAACACGCTCACCAACGTGGCGCGGTCGATGTTCTTCGTCTCTTTAAACTCTGCAAATGTATCAATCAAACTGATGGTTTCTGCTTTCTTTGCCATGATTCTATTTAAAACTTATTGAATACTTCGTGTACTTTACTTCCGTATACCGCAGTGTAACCGCTTCGTCCACCAGGCGGGGACGCTTCTCCCCCTCCAGCTTCTTCTTGACCTTCATCGTCACCTCGAAATCCTCCGGGCCGGCGGCCGTCAACACCCCGTGGAGCTTGCGCCCGTCGGCTGTGAGCACGTCCACCTCGCTCCCCACATGGTTCACGTATTGCTGCAGGACCTTGAACGGCTGTCCGATACCGGCACTGCCCACTTCAAGTTCATAGTCCTCTTCCTCACGGCTCAGGCGGCTCTCGATGAAACGGCTCAGCTCCACGCAGTCTTCTATCCATACCCCTTCGGCGTGGTCTATCTCCACCACGATACGGTCGTCCGAGCTCACGCTCACGTCCACCAGAAAGTAATCCCGGCCCTCCAGCCATTCTTCCACTAACCCTTTTACAATGCTCTTTTCTATCATGCGATTACACTATTAAATGCAAAGTGAGGAGCCTTGTCAAGCCCCTCACTTCATCATACAACTGCAAAAGTAGGCAAAAAGCATCAATCCGCCAAGCTTTCAAACAGTTATTTTATATCATTTGAGAAAATCCGGTTCAAAAGGCTTCCATAGACACCGTTTCGTCATGGTTTCGCAACACGACACGCCCGCCTTCCGAAGGCAATTCGAACGAACTGACTGCATCTGCCTCCGGACGTACCACCATCAATAAATTCTCTTCATCGGGTACCGCCACAACGACTTCCAATGAATCTGTAGCCACCCTTCGGCTAAACACCACGCTGTCATTGATTTGAAGCTGCACACTATCGCCCCGGAAACCTTCATCCAACGATATCCGATACTCCGTCCGCGTCTCTTCCGTTCCATGCGTCCCGTCGGGGAAACACCACATCCAGAAGAACACGACAACCGCCAACACGACTATGGCCATAGCCATGATACCGAACATGATGCCCTTGTTGGGATTCGCCCTTTTCTTTTTCATTTTTTCACCGGTTTAAGCAAACTTTCATAGCGTTCCGTATCCGTCAAAATCTCTAAAGCGGTTTTCAAATCCTTATCCGCTTTCAATTGCTGTTGGACCACCCCGCGCCTGAAATAATAACGGGCTACGATATCACTTTCCAATACCGACTTGATTTCCTCCTTGTTTTTCGGAAGCTCCAAATCGGCAGCCACGCCGCCCTTCATCTTTGCAGCCAATGCCTCAAACTCCGGCTTGGCCCCTTCATAGCATCCCTCGAAGCGAGCTGTCCGCTCCAACAATTTCATCATTTCCTCCGTACGACGCTTATAAGTAAAATCACTCTCCTCCACCATCTTCACAAAATCAGCATAGTCCGCATCCGTCAAGGAAAAATCCCCGGCCGGTGCAATGGTGGCGTGCGTCTGCACATAATGGTTGACGTAGTCCAGCAACACGTCGGAAGTGGCTATGTCATAAACGATGGACGGAAGACTGTCCGGCGTAATCACCACGTCCGGCTTAATGCCGCCACCGTCGCGAACCTCACGGCCACCGGCCGTCTTGAACGCTTTCGTCAGGCTGTCCGGCAAAGTCTTCGCAGAGCCGTCCGGATTCAAATGACGGTAGTCATACGCCTGGATACAGCGTCCGCTGGGAATATAATAGCGGCTCGTCGTCACCTTCAGACTTCCGTGATAAGGCACTTCACGAATCATCTGTACCAACCCCTTACCGTAAGTACGCTCACCGACTATCACGGCACGGTCCCAATCCTGCCAAGCTCCGGAAACAATTTCGGCCGAGGATGCCGTAGAACCGTCCACCAACACAGCCACCGGAATATCCACGTCCAAGGGTTCTTTCTTCGTGTAGTGTTCCGAATTGACCGAAGCCAGCTTGCCTTTCGTGTACACGACCTTCTGCCCGCGGGGCACAAAAAGGTTCGTCACCTCTACGGCCTCGCTCAACGGTCCGCCCGGATTGCCACGCATGTCTATCACCAACGCCTTGGCACCCTGCTCCTTCAAATCGACCACGGCCCGGCGGACATCGCGCGAACAACCGTCGACAAAACGTTCGAAATAAATATAACCGATACCGTCTGCCACCATTCCGTAATAAGGCACGGGAGGCATCGCGATATTCCGGCGTGTAATCTTGAACGACAAAGGATGTTCCACTCCGGCACGTTTCACGGTCAGCTCAAAAGTCGTACCCGCATCGCCCCGCAAGTTTTCGCTTACTTCCTGCGTGCTCTTTCCTTTCATGTCCTTTCCGTCGATGGACAGAATCAAGTCGCCTCCTTTCACTCCGGCTTCTATGGCCGGGCTGTCTTCCTGGGGTTCAATAACCATCACCCGGTCTTCTTTCTTATAGAACCGGATCACCGCCCCGATTCCGGCATATTTCCCGGTAGTCATCTCTTTCAGCTCATCCATTCCTTCTTCCGGATAATACATGGTAAAAGGATCCACCTGCCGCAACATGGCATCTATTCCCCACTCTATCACTGTATCGGCCGACAAGGAATCGACGTAGAACATATCCAGTTGCTTATAAATGTCATTAAAGATTTCCAGATTTTTTGAAATCTCGAAGTTATGGTTACTGTCCTTCTGGGCGGACACGGGAATGGCCGACATGCAGCACAGCCCCGCAGCTAAGAATATCTTTTTCATACCGCAAATTTAATCATTTCAACCGTACGGTGGCAAAATATGGAGACAAGTATTCCTTCGGCTTATGATTTTTTCATTTTAAAGTCATTTTTTTCACCAATAAATTGCATATTTCAAAAATATCCGCTACTTTTGCATCGCAATTGAGGGGAACGCCCCAAACTGCTTCAGTAGCTCAGTTGGTTAGAGCACCTGACTGTTAATCAGGGGGTCGTTGGTTCAAGCCCATCCTGAAGCGCAAAAAAAGGAGACTTTATAGTCTCCTTTTTTGTTTTTATCCACCACAACAGTATGACAAAACGTCAAATCATCCCCTACAAGAATCCCTTATTTATTTCTCAAACCGGAAGCACAAGGAAATATGCGATTCTCGCTAATTGGAGAATGAACAATCTGTCAACTGTCCAAGACTTCTGCCTTTCACAAAACACAACGAAAGGGCACGGCATCCGCAAATACAAAAGAGGGAATGTAAGCATAAAACAAGATTCACAGGACAATCTGCCAATCCTTTTTAGGCCAATGAAACGACCCAAATAGAGTAAAAACGAGCCTCGGAAGCGCATCGCCGCACCGTTTTCAGGAACATTTTCAACCCACGAGAGGAGAGTGTCCGGACGACATGCGGACAAAAAAAATGTTTTCTGCTCCAAACGAAAAATCATTCGGCTGAGATTGAAACGCCATTTGGCTTAAGGAAAGTAAAAAAACGACCGATTACTCCATAAAAGGTTAAAAAGAATAAAACAAAAACGACTTCCGCCACGCTATTTGCTTTCCGCTTCAGACATCCGGTTTGACAGTTTGTAAACCGGAAACCCCAACAACGGCAAAAATTAGGGGGCAGCCCCCGAAACCGGAAACCACCCCCACATCCCACGCCGAACCGGGATCAGCGGATAACCTCGCCTTGAGGTATCCGGTGTTTAGGTCGTAAATCTTCCACCCGCAAGCCGGACATATGCTTTTCCGAACCGTCGAAATTAAAACGCGACTCACCGGAAGGTATAAAGAAATCCACGGTCTTCACTTTCTTGGGAAGCGGAGGGAAAACCAATACGAAACGGACAAACTTGTCCCTGCTGTCCTTTATCCAAAAACATGTATCCGTAGGATAATACTCCACTTCGCGCAACATGTAACGGTCGCCTCTCTTGTTGTCGATAATGGCCCATCCTGAATTGAAATTAAAAAACCACCAGTCCTCTGGGCAACGGTAAGTGGCTGTGACATAAGTCGCGTCCTTCGTGCGGTAAAGCTCATAAGCCCCCCTACCGAAAAGCACCTGCCCCTCTTGCTGATTCACCGTATAAGGTGCCTTATAGATAGGGAACGTGTGCTCATTGTCCATTCTGTAATAGGGCGAAGCCTTGCGCTCCTGATACAGCGCGGCACGGTTCTCCGGACGCATATCGTAGGCTCCTCGCCGACTTGCGGCACATGAACTCAGCCCTAACACAGCCACACATATTCCTAAAAGACTTTGTACACTATTCACCTTCATGGCATGTCTTTTTGATGTCACCTTGCAAATATGACGCATTTCTTATAAATAACCAAATATTTTCCCATAAATTTGAAAAGAAATGTATAAGTGACTACAAACAAAAAAAGCTGTCCGCAGGATAGCAGACAGCCTTTCGTTATCATTTTCGTTGATGAAACAATTTATTCTCCCCTCTGTTCGTCATTGCGCGGACGACGTTCGCGACGCTCACCTCTTTCGGGACGCTCGCGACGGGCAGGACGCTCTACGTAGCCTTCCGGCTTTTCGAGCAACACGCGACGAGACAACTTGAATTTGCCTGTCTTTTGGTCGATATCCACCAGTTTCACCTGAATGTGGTCACCTTCTTTCAGACCGGCTTCTTCCACCGTTTCCAAACGCTTCCAGTCGATTTCGGAAATATGAAGCAAACCGTCGCGACCCGGCATGAATTCCACGAATGCACCGTAAGGCATCACGCTGCGAATCACACCGTCATACACCTCACCGACTTCGGGCACAGCCACGATAGACTTGATTTTACCCAAAGCTGCGTCTATCACGTCCTTATTTGCGCCGCTCACTTGTACGACACCTACGCCGTCTGTCTCCTCGATGGTAATGACAGCACCGGTTTCCTCTTGAATACCCTGGATAATCTTTCCGCCCGGGCCGATGACAGCACCGATGAACTCTTTCGGTATCGTAATCTGAACGATACGAGGAACGTGCGGCTTCAACTCGGCACGAGGAGCCGGCATACATTCGGTCAGCTTGCCCAAGATGTGTTCACGTCCGGCTTTCGCCTGCATCAGCGCCTTCTCCAGAATCTCATAACTCAAACCGTCGCACTTGATATCCATCTGGGTGGCAGTCAGACCGTCGATAGTACCGGTCGTCTTGAAATCCATATCGCCCAAGTGGTCTTCGTCACCTAAGATGTCGGACAACACGGCGTATTTCTCTTCACCCGGGTTTTTAATCAGCCCCATGGCAATACCGCTGACAGGCTTCTTCATCGGCACACCGGCATCCATCAGTGCCAACGTTCCGGCACAAACCGTAGCCATGGAAGAAGAACCGTTGGATTCCAGAATATCGGAAACGACGCGCACCGTATAGGGGAAGTCTGTAGGAATCTGGCCTTTCAGGCCGCGCCATGCCAAATGGCCGTGACCTATTTCACGACGGCCCACGCCGCGTTGTGCCTTAGCCTCTCCCGTGGAGAACGGCGGGAAGTTATAATGCAACAAGAAACGCATCTTGCTTTGGTCGAGCACTTCGTCGATAATCTTCTCGTCCAACTTCGTACCGAGCGTACAGGTAGAGAGCGACTGGGTCTCGCCACGCGTAAAGATGGCCGATCCATGAGGACCGGGCAGCGGACTTACTTCGCACCAGATGGGACGGATGTCTGTAGTGGCACGTCCGTCGAGACGCTTGCCTTCGTCCAGCACGCAACGACGCATGGCATCGCGCTCCACATCGTGGTAGTAACGGTCGATCAACGCATTTTTCTCTGCCAGTTCGTCTTCCGACAAATCGGCGTGTGCTTCAGCATACGACAGTTTGAAGTTTTCGCGGATCTCCATGAAAGCATCCTCACGGGCATGCTTGTCGCGGTTGCCTTCCTGAGCGATACGGTAAGCCGCATCGTAACAAGCTTTCTTCACTTCTTCGCGCAAGTCTTCGTCGTTCACCTCATGGCAATACTCCCGCTTCACTTCCTTACCGGCTTCTTTCTCCAACTCTTTCTGGAGACGGCACATCAGTTTGATGGCCTCATGAGCCACCTTCAGGGCGTTGAGCAAATCCTGTTCGGTCACTTCCTTCATCTCGCCTTCCACCATCATGATGTTCTCTTCCGTAGCGCCCACCATGATGTCCATGTCGGCCTGCTCCAACTGGGCGAAAGTGGGATTGACCACATATTCGCCATTCACACGGGCTACGCGCACCTCGGAAATCGGGCCTTCAAACGGTATATCGGAAACTGCCAATGCAGCGGATGCGGCAAAACCGGCCAATGCATCCGGCATGTCCACGCCATCGGCAGAATACAAAATCACATTCACATAAACTTCTGCGTGATAGTTGCTGGGGAACAAGGGGCGCAACGCGCGGTCCACCAGACGGCAGGTCAGAATCTCATAGTCAGACGCTTTACCCTCACGCTTGGTAAAACCTCCGGGGAAACGGCCGGCAGCGGCGAATTTCTCTCTATACTCCACCTGCAAAGGCATAAAATCTGTTCCGGGAACGGCATCTTTGGCGGCACAGACAGTGGCCAAGAGCATCGTGTTGCCCATCGTGAGCATAACGGCTCCATCGGCTTGTTTGGCCAATTTCCCGGTCTCGATGCTGATGGTTCTTCCATCAGGCAATTCGACTGTTTTCTTAATTACGTTCATTTGGTTTCTTAAAATGTTTCATCAATAAATCGGGCAAATGTACGCATAAATATTGATAAATCAGATTTTAACCCTATAAAAAATCGCACAATCCGTCTTTTTTATGAAAAAACTATGGTTTATTCCTCCGGTGAAAGCTGAAAGCCCTTATCTTTGTAAACAGTTTGTAAATACATGATGCCGAGATGAAAAAAATGATATGTGCCATGGCCGCCCTCACGATGCTGGCCACGGCTTGTAAGGACAAGGGAGAGCAGTTTGAAATCAACGGACGGATTGCCGAGGCCGACGGCAAGACGCTCTACTTCGAAGCCGTCACCTTGAACGGGATAGAAGCACTCGACTCTACCCGTCTGGACGAAGACGGCCAATTCCGCTTTCAGGGCATGCGTCCGTTCAATCCGGAATTTTACCGCCTGCGTATTGACCGGCAAATTGTCAACTTGTCCGTAGACTCTACGGAGACCATACACGTGGAGGCCGAACTTCCCGACATGGGCACCGACTATGAAGTGGAAGGATCCGGGAATTGCCAGACCCTTAAAGAAATCAACAGCAAACTTATCGCCTTACAACAATCCATTAAGGACATCACGAACGACAAAGCCCTGACGTTGGGGGAACAGGAACGCCTCGTACATGAAAAAATAAACCTTTATAAGAATGAAATGAAGATGCACTATATCATGGAAAATCCGGCCTCTGCTCCAGCCTATTTCGCCCTGTTCCAGACCGTAAACGGAAGCCTCATCTTCAATCCGATAAGCAATCCGGACGATATCAAGTTCGTGGGAGCCGTGGCCACGGCATGGGATGCGAACTATCCGGGCACCAGCCGCACGGAAAACTTGCATAACATTGCCATACAAGGTATGAAGAACACCAAACGCCCCACTCCCGTATCATTGGAAGACATCGAGCCGGGCAAGATATCCGCAGCCGGTATCATCGACATAGAATTGCCGGACATACACGGCAAAAACCGCAAGCTTTCCGACATCAGAAACAAGGTCGTACTGCTGGACTTCACAGCCTACTCCCTTCCGTCTTCACAAGAACGTATCATGCAGATGAGGGGATTGTATGACAAGTATTCCTCTCTGGACTTCGACATTTACCAGGTATCCATCGACCCTGATGAACATTACTGGAAAACGGCATGCGAACATCTGCCCTGGACTTGCGTCTATGAGAGCCGCGGAGAAGCCTCCGGCTATTTGGGCTCTTATCTCGTACGCCGCCTTC
>OOIF01002109.1_pt1 | contig 14433 bp, 14 predicted proteins | sample 1691961 | NCBI WGS metagenome assembly OOIF01 (sample SAMN06348146, study PRJEB24527) | human gut metagenome | biome: human gut; feature: ankylosing spondylitis patient; material: feces | host: Homo sapiens | place: China | collected 2015-10 | reverse complement strand
GAATTCTAAGTTACTGGCGTATCCGCCGATATTTAGTCTTGCCGTTTAAAACGGCCGAGAAGCATGTGACTTTAGCCATGTGAGGTTCACCCAACGGCAGATCAATTTTGTTCATAAGATTATTAATCATATGGAGCAGAATGGGTATATGGAGAATGTGGCTGTTTTGCAGAAGCCTCCGTTTGATAAGCCAATTAGTTTTTTAAAGCTGTTTGATGTGAGAACGAGAACAGCGCTTATGAAAGCGATTAATGATGTCCGGGAGAATGCGGTTACAGTGGCGGGATGATGAAAAAATGACAGGAGACTGCGGAGGCAGTCAGTATAGAAGAATGAAAGAAGCGAACGACTGCGTATTGTGTTAGAAATAGACAGTCGTTTGCTTTTTAAACGTTATTTTTTCTTTTTAAAATATCGCAGTGCCACCGCATACCCATAGAGCACCGCCGGTATAACGATCGTGCAGAACAGCGATGCCAGCAGCAGATTTTCTGCCAGTGGACTGTCCATCAGGGCGAAGATGATGGAAGAGACGTAGAGGGCGATTAGGATAACAGCACCCGTCAGCGCCAAAATGCGTTTTGATTTCATATATGGTATCCTTTCTAATTTTATAACTCTATAAAAAAGAGTGATTGGAATTTGTAATCATTTTTATATTGTTTCAAAGGCAGATTGGATATTGCTGTCTTTGATGAACTGTCTTTTATTTTATTATTATAAAGGATGTAAGAATTTTTTTCTATACTTTTCATTTGCGGTGCGGTAAAATAAGAAGAGATGTGGCAACTGTTTACAGTTTTTTGCTTAATTATGAACAAGAAAGGGGAGGCACACGATGAATTGGAAGAAAAAATTTATGTGGGCAGCATCCTTTTTAGTATCCCTGTTTGTTTGTGGGACAGCGCTGGCGGCAGGTAACGATGCGTCTGCGGACACCCCGGCGCAGGGCAAGGAAGAAAATCAGGTTTACAGGTTCGGCACCGAAAATAATGCCAATGATATAACGGAGACAGAGGCATCGGCGGCAGAAAGTGGCGCGGCTGGTTTGGAAAATAAAGAAATGTATCTGTATGAGGGCGAGTGGGTCGGAGACGGCGAGGACTGGCAGTACCGCCTGACGGATGGCAGCTTTTTGAAAGCGTCCTGGCTGAAATCGAATGGTCACTGGTATTATCTGGGAAAAAGCAGCTATATGCAGCGGGGACTCCGGAAAATCGGCACAAACCGTTATTATTTCGCCGAGAGCGGCGCGATGATGACTGGCTGGATTTATGAGGAAGAGACGGATCAGTGGTATCATGCAAACGAGGATGGAGCACTGACGACCGGCTGGTATCAGGCAGGAAATGCCTGGTATTGGTTTGATTCCAAATGTGTTATGTTCAGCGGCGGAAACCGGATGGTAAACGGGCATAAATATTATTTCTTTGACAATGGTCAGATGGCGGCGGATCAGTACGTGGAACTCAACTACTACGATGCAAATGGACTGCGCGACCGGACGCATGATGTGCGTTTGATGGGAAAACGGCGTCCGTCGGACAGTGAAAAAGAACAGATTACGAAAGAACTGGCAGGCGTGCCAAGAGAGTGGATCAAACGATTTGCAGAATCAGGCTGGGAGCTGATGTACTACACAGACAAGGCATACTTCTCAGCGCCGAAAACAGAGCAGGGTATCTATTTTATCAATTATGATACAGATGTGCATTACAAGAAAATCAAATTTTCTAAACCGCAGGGACTTGCGATGGCATTCGGCGAGTTCGCTGCGTCGGAACTAAGCGACGAAGAAACCTCACGTGCCCTGACGGATTTCGAGCGATATCTGGCTGGCAGTGGACTGGTGCAGCCGCTTCCATCCTACTTTGACGATAAGCCGGAGATGCAGTTCGGCAGCTTTTTCGCCGCCTGCTGTGACGAAGATGTCCGAGCTGACATCCGAAAAAACAGTCCGGAATTATACAAATATGTCGTAAAGTTAGGATTCTGGCAGGAAGGACAAAAACCAGACGAAGCCGAAGGGGTCGAGATGAACTCTGATCCGGAATTTGCCGGAAATGGAGCCGGACCGGCTGGGGATGAATCTTTAAAGGCTAAGAGTGGTCCGGCATCGGAAGTGCCGTAAGAAAACGTGGTGGCAGCAGGAATTTGCCGTATGTAAATGCAAAGCCGCGGCAAATTCCGTTACTGGGCACGTATGCGTGAACAGTAACCACTACTCTGCCAATTCCTCCCACTTCTCATACAATCCTTCTAACTTTGCATTCAGTTCTTCCTTCTCTTTATTCAGTTCCATCAAACGCGGAACATCGGAAAAGACAGTCTCATCGCAGAGAAGCGCATCGATCTCCTGATCGCGGGTTTCAAGGGTGTGGATTTCTTCCTCGACGCGTTTCAATTCATTCTGTTTCTTACGAAGCCGCGTCTGTTCTTCCTTCTGCTGTTTCCAGTCCAATTTGCCGGAGGAAGCGCTGGCTGCCGCCTGAACTGCAGCGGTCACGGCAGAAGCGGACGAAGCAGCAGAGGTACCAGTGCCATTTCCAGAAAGAGCAGTCGGATTTGCACCTGCCGCAGCGGTCGGATGGCTGGAAGTCCCTGTGTTTCCGGCTCCGGAAGATTTTGCAGAGCGGTTGGTTGCCTGTGCGGCGGAAGCCAGATAGGCTTTCTCCTGCGTCTCCTTCTTTTCCAGATAATAATCGTAGTTTCCAATATAATTAATCAGTGTTCCCATCGTCAGATCGAGAATCCGGGTCGCAGTTTTGTTGATGAAATATCGGTCATGGGAGACGTAGAGAACGGTTCCGGTGTAATGAACCAGCGCGTTTTCCAGAATCTCCTTCGAGGCGATATCCAGATGGTTGGTCGGCTCATCGAGGATCAGGAAGTTCGCCTCCGAGAGCATCAGCTTCGCCAGGGAAACACGCCCGCGTTCGCCGCCGCTCAGATCACGGATGCGCTTAAAGACATCGTCGCCGGTGAAGAGAAATGCCGCCAGCACATTTCGGATCTGCGTGTTGTTCATATCCGGGTAGGTGTCCTGCAGCTCGTCAAAGAGCGTCTTGTCCATGTGCAGAACCTGGTGTTCCTGATCGTAGTAACCGATATGCACCTTGGAACCTAACCGGATCTCGCCGTTGTCCGGGGTCAGAAGACCGTTGATCATCTTGAGGATTGTGGTCTTGCCGGTCCCATTGTTGCCGATGATGGCGATGCGCTCGCCGCGTTTTACCTCAAAGTTCAGATTCGTGAAGAGTGTCATGCCGTCGAAACTCTTGGCAAGCTCACGGACGGAGAGAACGTCATTTCCGCTGGTAACGCACGGTTCCAGCGTAATATGCATCGCGTCGTTGATTTCGGTCGGTTTTTCCAGAAGATCCATCTTGGAAAGCATTTTTTCACGGCTCTCGGCGCGCTTGATGGATTTCTCACGGTTAAAGGATTTGAGTTTGGTGATAACCTCCTCCTGATGGCGGATCTCCTGCTGTTGGTTTAGGTAAGCCTTGAGCACACCGGCGCGGATGATCGCTTTTTTCTCGCTGTAGGCGGTGTAATTGCCCTGGAAAGAGGTGGCGATGCCGCCGTCCAGCTCGACAATCTTGGTCACGACGCGGTCCAGAAAATAGCGGTCGTGGGCGACGATGATGACCGTCCCGGCGTAGTTCATCAGATAGGTTTCCAGCCACGCGATGGATTCCATGTCGAGGTGGTTGGTCGGCTCGTCCAAAAGGATGATATCCGGTTTGGAGAGCAGGAGCTTACCGAGGGAGACGCGCGTTTTCTGACCGCCTGAAAGTTCGGAAACCGGTTTGGAAAATTCTTCCTCGACAAAGCCGAGTCCCTTTAAGACACCGGTGATCTCGCTCTGCCATGCGTAGCCGTTTAAAAGTTCAAATTCATGGTTTAAGCGGCTGTAAGTGTTGAGCATCGTCTCGAGCTTTTCGCCCTCGGCGTGCTTCATCTGGAGTTCCAGCGTGCGGATCTGCTGTTCCATTTCCAGAATCGGACGTTTGACCTCCAGAAGAGAGTCATAAATGGTGGTCTGGCTGTGCAGATCCTGGTGCTGTGCCAAGTAACCGAGGGTTTTGCCCTTGGTGATGGTCACGGAGCCCTCGTCTGCTGCGAGTTCTCCGACAATTATTTTTAAAAGAGTCGATTTACCGGCTCCGTTGATGCCGACGATGGCGGCTTTTTCGTGATCTTCTACATGAAACGATACGTGTTTGAGGATTTCCTCCGTACCGAATGCTTTTGAAATATTGCTGCAAGATAAAATCATAGATTCCTCCTGTGGTTGTATCCATGTATTTCGGTTAAAAAATATACCGTCAATCTTAAATTATAATATAAATAAAGAAGCAATGCAAGAATGAGAACGGTTAATGGCTGTTTCTGGTCAGAAAATTTTGCGAAATACAATGTAAAATCCCTCATATGAAATAAAAAAATTGACAATTATTTATCATATGACTATAATAAATTTATCAGATTGTCCGAAGGTTTGCGTAAACCATATGGACAACGTTATAGGAAAGAAAGGTGGAAGAAAGCCGTGGAACAGAAAGAGATATCTAAAGCGGTCATTTCTAGGCTACCCAGATACTATCGTTACTTGGGCGAATTGCTCGAGGAGGGAGTAGAGAGAATCTCATCGAATGATTTGAGTATCCGCATGAAGGTGACAGCGTCCCAGATTCGTCAGGATCTGAACAATTTCGGCGGATTTGGTCAGCAGGGATATGGTTATAATGTAAAGTATTTATATTCGGAGATTGCCCGGATTCTGGGAATTGACCGTCAGCATAACCTAATTATTATCGGTGCGGGAAATCTGGGTCAGGCGATCGCGAATTATACAAATTTTGAGCGGCGTGGTTTTTTAATCAAAGGCATGTTTGATGTGAATCCGCGTCTGGTCGGTCTGGTAGTCCGAGGAGTGGAGATCCGCGGTATTGAAGATTTGGAGCAGTTTATCAAGGACAATGAAGTGCAGATCGCAGCGCTGACGATTCCGAAGTCGAAAGCGCCGGAGATTGCGGATCGGCTTGTCAAAGCCGGAATCAAGGCGATCTGGAATTTTGCCCATACAGATTTACAGGTTCCAGATGACGTTGTGGTGGAAAATGTCCATCTGTCGGAGAGCCTGATGCGCCTTTCTTACCGCGTATGCAGCATGCAGGATCAGAAAGCGAGAGAAGAAGCGCAGAGAAAGCAGGAAGAGGCAGCTGGTGCCGGAGAAACAAAATGATCGTCGGAATTGGTACGGATCTGATAGAGATAGAGCGAATCAAAAAAGCCTGTGAAAAAGAGGCTTTTTTGGTGCGTGTATATACAGAAGAAGAGCGTCGGCAGGCTGGGGGGAAGGTGTCCCGGCTCGCCGGCGATTTTGCGGTAAAAGAGGCAGTCTCGAAGGTGTTTGGAACAGGCTTTCGGGGCTTTGGACTGCTGGATATAGAAGTGCTCCGGGACGAGCTTGGAAAACCGTGGGTGCGGCTTCACGGGGGAGCAAAGAAACTTGCGGACAGCCTAAAAATCACCCGGATTCACGTGTCGATCACGAATACAGGCAGTCTGGCATCTGCTTACGCAGTCGGAGAGGGGGAATGGAAATGAGACGTCTGGTGACAGGAAAACAGATGAAAGAGATAGATGGATATGCAATCCGGAAAGTGGGTATTCCCTCTCTGGTACTGATGGAGCGCGCGGCGCTGGCGGTTGCAGACGAGATGGAAAAACGGTATGGGAAGCTTTCAGGGCAGAGGCTTCTGGTATTTTGCGGAACGGGCAATAACGGTGCGGACGGCGCGGCGCTGGCTAGGATTCTCTTTCTGCGCGGCGCGCTTCCGACGGTGCTCACGGTCGGTGACAAGGCACACTGGACGGGGGAGATGACCTGTCAGGTGGCGATTGACCGGAATCTGGGGATCCCGGTGGAGGCGTTTGAAAATTATGTGCCGGGGCATGTGGAGATCATGGTGGATGCGATCTTTGGTGTGGGTCTTTCCAGAGAGGTCGGCGGTGAATTTGCCGAGGCGATCCGTTTTATGCGGGAGCAGGAGCCAAAGGCGGTAGTTGCGGTTGATATTCCGTCCGGCGTCAGCTCAGAGACGGGGGAGGCGCTTGGCGAGGCAGTTGAGGCGGATCTGACCGTTACTTTCGGCTATGAGAAGCTGGGAATGGTGTTCTATCCGGGACGGAAGCTGTGCGGCGAGATTGTGATTGCCGACATCGGGTTTCCGGCGTATACAAAATATGAAGGGCATACCTATTTTGCCTATGATCCGGAGGATCAGAACCAGATCCCGAAACGGCGGGCAGACGCCAACAAGGGAACGTATGGAAAAATCCTGATCGCAGCCGGTTCGGAGGGGATGTGCGGCGCAGCGTATTTGAGCGCCCTGGCTGCGTACCGGATGGGCGCGGGACTTGTGAAGATCCTGACCGTCCGGGCAAATGTGCCGATTCTGCAAAATCTCCTTCCGGAGGCGATCCTGACGCCGTATGATCCGGAACAGGCACAGACAGATCCGGCAGGTTTTAAGAGCCTGGTGGAACAGGAGTGCGGCTGGGCGAGCGCGATCGTGCTGGGACCGGGACTGGGAAAGGAAGCCCATGTCGCAAGTCTGGTGCAGAACGTGCTGCTTTCCGCCTATGTGCCGATCATTGTGGATGCGGATGGATTAAATGCTGTCGCACAGCATCCGCATTTGTCCGGGTATTTTACGGAAAATGTGATCGTTACTCCGCATCTGGGAGAGATGGCGCGTCTGACGGGACGCTCGATTGAGGATCTGAAACGGGATCTGGTCGAGTCAGCGGTGCGGTATGGCGAAGAAAAAGGCGTGACCTGCGTGCTCAAGGATGCCGTGACGGTGACGGCGGGGCGCGATGGCAATGTGTATATCGGCGACAGCGGCTGCGCCGCGATGGCAAAGGGCGGTTCCGGCGATGTGCTGACCGGTGTGATTGCCGGGCTTCTGGCGCTGGGATTTTCAGAGGATGAAGCGGCGGCGCTCGGCGTGTTCCTGCACGGAAGAGCTGGGGCGGCAGCTGCCTGTAAAAAGGGAGAGCATTCCGTGCTGGCAAGAGATATCGCGGACTGTCTGCTTGAAAAGATAGATTGAAAATAAAAAGGAAGACAAAAAGATGGAAAAAGCATATACAATGGCAGAAGAACCATATACTCGGATTTATGCGCGGATTGACCTGGATGCAATTGTGAAAAATATGGAGGCGATGCGCGAAAATCTTCCGGCAAAAACGAAGATGATCGGCGTGGTTAAGACGGATGGTTACGGTCACGGGGCTGTCCCGGTGGCGAAAACGATTGCGCCGTTTGTCTGGGGCTATGCGGTGGCAACCTTGGAGGAAGGACAGAACCTGCGCCGCCACGGCATTGACAAACCGATTCTGGTGCTTGGCAGCACGCACCCGCGCCATTTTGCGGAATTGATTGAGGACGATATCCGTCCAGCGATCTTTGAGGAAGACAAGGCAGAGCTGCTCTCAAAACTTGCGGTTTCGATGGGAAAGACGGCGAAAATGCATATTGCGCTCGATACCGGCATGGGACGAATCGGATTTCACCCGGATGAAAATAGCCTGAAAGAGATAGAGCGGATTGCAAAGCTTCCGGGCATTGAGATCGAGGGAATGTTTACACATTTTGCGCGTGCTGACGAGGCGGATAAGGCATTTACCCATTTACAGTATGAGCGGTACCAGAAATTCTATGAAGGTCTGGAAAATGCAGGCGTTCATATTCCGATGTGCCACTGTGCGAACAGCGCGGCGATCATGGAACTGCCGCGGATGGGACTGGATGCGGCGAGAGCCGGTATCACGGTATACGGTCTGTATCCGTCGGATGAGGTAGAGCGGAACATGAAGATTTACCCGGCGATGGAGATCCGCAGCTTTATTACCTATGTTAAGGAAGTGGAGCCGGGCACGCCGATCAGCTACGGCGGAACCTTTGTGACGGATCGTCCGATGCGGATCGCGACGATTGGCGCCGGATACGGCGATGGCTATCCGAGAAATCTCTCTGGAAAGGGTTATGTCCTGATTCATGGACACCGCGCACCGATTCTGGGACGCGTCTGCATGGATCAGTGCATGATCGATGTGACCGATATCCCGGAGGCTGCTGAGGACACGCGGGTAACGCTGGTCGGACGCGACGGGGACGACGAGATCACGATGGAAGAGCTGGCGGAATGGAGTGGCGGTTTCCACTATGAGATCCCATGTGTGCTTGGAAAACGTGTGCCGCGCGTGTACGTGAGAGGTGGAAAGATCGTCGGGAAAAAGGATTATAATGATGATCGGTATGAGGATTTTATGGAGTAAAGCCGGCGTTTGAACCATTTGGAAAAAGGATTCATAAGATAAAGTAGATAGCTTCGGCAAAGCCGGGAACCTGGACTGCCGGATGCATTTATGGGACGACCCGCGTATAGGCGGTGTAAATCTGTCCATACTAACGGTATAAACGGACTGTGGAGCTGTGAAAGTACAAAGCAGTTATTTATATCTTAAAATAGTTTGGACGGAGTGTGAATCGAGTGATTATCAGACGAGGAGATATTTATTACGCAGATTTAAGACCGGTCATCGGCTCAGAGCAGGGCGGCGTCCGCCCGGTGCTGGTCATCCAGAATGATATCGGCAACAAGCACAGCCCGACCGTGATCTGCGCGGCGATCACATCAAAGATGAACAAAGCCAAGCTGCCGACGCATGTGGAATTAAACACGCGCCGCTGTGCGATGGTGAGGGATTCGGTCATTTTACTGGAACAACTCCGCACGATCGATAAACAGCGGCTGAAAGAGAAAATCTGTCATATCGACGGGGCGCTTTTACAGGAAGTGGATCGTGCGCTGAAGGTCAGTCTGGAACTGGATACATAAAATCAGCCGCGAACCCCTTGTCAAGCATACAGAATGGTGTTAAAATAGTTAAGATGCAGCTTTTTAGTGCCGAAATCGGCGTGATATAAAAGCTGATGAGCGAAAAGATACAACAAAGAAGATAGAAAGAGGAGTGTTATTTTATGTCAGGACATTCAAAGTTCGCCAATATTAAGCACAAAAAAGAGAGAAACGACGCAGCAAAGGGAAAAATCTTTACCGTTATCGGTCGTGAGATTGCCGTAGCTGTTAAGGAAGGTGGTTCGGATCCGGCAAACAACAGCCGTCTGCGTGATGTGATTGCAAAAGCAAAAGCGAACAATATGCCGAACGATACCATCGATCGTGGTATCAAGAAAGCAGCCGGAGATGCAAACTCTGTCAATTACGAGAATCTTACATATGAGGGATATGGTCCGAATGGCGTCGCTATCATCGTAGATACCCTGACCGACAACAAGAACCGTACCGCAGCGAATGTCCGCAGCGCATTTACCAAGGGCGGCGGAAACGTAGGTACTCCGGGCAGCGTGTCCTTCATGTTTGATAAAAAAGGTCAGATCATCATCGACAAAGAAGAGTGCGAGATGGATCCGGATGAGCTGATGATGCTTGCACTGGATGCAGGAGCTGAGGATTTCTCCGAGGAGGAGGACAGCTACGAAGTGATCACCGCACCGGAAGATTTCTCTGCAGTCCGCGAGGCGCTGGAGAAGGCTGGCGTTCCGATGATGGAAGCAGACGTTACCATGATTCCGCAGAACTGGGTAGAGCTTACCGATGAGGAATCCATCAAAAAGATGCAGAGAATCCTGGATCTTCTGGATGAGGATGATGACGTACAGGCTACTTACCATAACTGGGATGAGTAATTGATATCATATTTGATATAGATTTTTAAAAAATAAAGATACGATTCATATAAAAACTGTCGCTGGAATACAATGGCGGGCTGGACTTTTCAAAGAAGGGGGCTGGCAGCCGGATGTATTTGGCGGCAGTTTTTGTGTAATAGGAATTTCCTTGGAGACACATTCGTTTTTATTTTGCAAATTTTATGGAAGCGTTAAAGAAAAAAATACCATGTCCGGCAGCAATAAACTTGCCTGAACATGGTATTTACTCGTATTTTATCTACTAGTTGCTTGTATAATGATAGCTGTCTAACAGCTGTGCCTTCATATGCCACAGCTCGTTGGAGAGATCCACATGAATCTCATGCGGGTTTACCAGACGGCGGGACTCATCCCACAGCGTCTCCTGTTCTTTCTTGCAGTATTCGCGGATGTCCATAACCTTTGGAGACTCGTAAACGCATTCGCCGTTTTTGAAGATTGGAACGAGAAGTTCGCGCATGGTGTAGGTGCCCGGCGCGAGGTGTGTCTTTTTCCATGTCTCGATCGGATCGAAGAGCAGAAGGGAATTCTTCTCATCGAATTCTTCATCCACGAGACAGATCAGATCTGCGATAATCTTGCCAGTCTCCTTGTCATAGATTCGCTGGATGGTCTTGTTGCCCGGATTGGTAACCTTTTCTGTATTTTCCGAAAGCTTGATCTTCGGGATAAATTTGCCTGTGTGACGGTCCATGATGGCAGCCAGCTTATAAACGCCGCCGAAGGAAGGGCAGTCCTTGGAGGTAATGAGGTTTGTGCCGACACCCCAGGACGTGATGGCAGCGCCCTGAATCTTCAGGCTGTCGATCAGGTATTCATCCAGATCGTTGGAGGCGGAGATGACTGCATCCGGGAATCCGGCGTCATCCAGCATCTTGCGGGCTTTCTTGGAAATATATGCAAGGTCGCCGCTGTCGAGGCGGATGCCGTAGAAAGTCAGCGGGATACCGGCGTCGCGCATCTCCTGGAAGACGCGGATCGCGTTCGGAACACCGGAACCCAGGGTATCATAGGTATCGGCTAACAGGATGCAGGCACTCGGATAGAGCTTTGCATAAGCGCGGAACGCAGTCAGCTCATCCGGGAAACTCATGATCCAGCTGTGGGCATGGGTTCCTTTTACCGGGACATCGAACATCTGGCCGCAGAGCACGTTGGAAGTACCGATACAGCCGGCGATCATAGCGGCTCTCGCACCGTAGATTCCGGCATCCGGACCCTGGGCACGTCTTAAACCGAACTCCATGACTCCGTCTCCGCGGGCTGCATGGACGATCCGGGAAGTCTTTGTTGCGATCAGGCTCTGGTGGTTGATGATATTTAAGATCGCGGTCTCAACAAGCTGGGCCTGCATGATCGGGGCGATGACCTTTACGAGCGGTTCTCTCGGGAATACGACGGTTCCTTCCGGGATCGCGTAGATATCACCGGTGAATTTAAAGGTGGAGAGGTACTCCAGAAAATCTTCCCCGAAGAGTCCTGTGGTGCGGAGATAATCGATATCTTCCTTATCAAAGTGTAAATTTTCGATGTATTCGACAACCTGCTCTAAGCCGGCCGTGATGGCAAATCCGTTTCCATCCGGATTTGTGCGGTAGAATGCGTCGAAGATGACAGTCTCATTTGCATCCTTTGCATGAAAGTAACCCTGCATCATGGTCAGCTCGTAGAGATCTGTAAGCAGCGTCAGGTTTCGTTCGCTCATAATGTTTCTCCTTAAATTTCTCCGCGGTAAGTGTCAGCGGAATATTAAACGCAGCAGTCCGGAGCGTATAAAAATGCCGGACGATAACGACAGCTTAAGTGCGGTTCACCCCAAAAGAACCGGGCGGCTGTCAAACGTGTTGTGGTTGATTATATCAGTTCTTGTGCGAAAAGGCAAATTGCGTGTTAAAAAAGTAACGAACACTTCAAAAGAACGTAAAATGTGCCTAAAAAGTTAAGAAAGAAAACAGGAAGACGGCATCAATATGGAAAGATTTCGCAACTCCCGAGGGATTCCCTTGACTTTTAAATACCTTATTACTATAATTATTTTGATACCAAGGTCAAAAGGTCGGAAATCTGATGCAAGCTTGCTTGCAAGAGGATTTTTGACCTTGGGACCCGCCAAAAACATGAATAAGTAGCCATTTTTCGTAGAAAAATGAGCGGATTATGAATGTTTGTGGAGAATCGCGGGAGCACGAAGTGCGGAGCGATTCTGGTATGACACTATGAGACATATATGGAGGTAAAATCTTGAAATATTCCGGTATCGGGGGACAGGCAGTATTAGAGGGTATCATGATGAAGAACAAGGACAATTACGCCACGGCTGTCAGAAAGCCGGACGGCGAGATCGTTGTCAAGAAAGATACCTATGTGAGCATGACAGAAAAAGTAAAGTTTTTCTCCCTGCCGTTTGTGAGAGGAATCTTTAGTTTCGCGGACTCCATGATCCTGGGAATGCGTTCCCTGACATGGTCGGCAAGCTTCTTTGAGGACGATGAGGAGGACGAGGAGCCGGGAAAGTTCGAGAAATTTTTGATCGATACATTTGGTGAAAAAGTAGATAATGTCGTTATGTCGGCGGTGATGGTATTCTCCATCTTTATGGCGATTGCGATCTTTATGGTACTCCCGCTTTTGATCGCGGGAATCTTCCGGAAATTTATCCAGATTATTTCTAAGAGCTTCATTTACGCGTTTCGTTTCCACCCCGTACAAAGCAGCAACATCCCTGTCCAAAAGTACTTTTTGTCCGCGAAGGGTAATTATTTTATCTTCTATTTCTTCAAAACCAATCAGTGTTTTCATCAGTATATCAATTTATGTTTTAAACAATCTGTCAAAGGTATGTATTATTGTACCAACATTCCTCATTCTCACGAATTATTTTTAACTTTGCCTACATAAACAAAAGTGCCATGAAAGTAATTGTCGATAACAAAATACCTTTTATAAAAGAAGCTATTGAAAAGATAGCGGATGAAGTGGTTTACGCACCGGGGAAAGACTTTACCCCCTCCTTGGTAAAAGATGCGGATGCGCTCATTATCCGTACACGCACCCGATGCAACCGGGAATTACTGGCAGGCAGCCAAGTGAAGTTTATTGCTACGGCAACAATCGGATTCGACCATATTGATACGGAATACTGCCACGAAGCAGGCATCACCTGGACCAATGCTCCCGGATGCAACTCCGCATCCGTAGCCCAATACCTGCACTCATCATTGCTCCTGCTGCAAAAGCAGAAAGGCATTAACCTGTCGGAAGCCACTATCGGCATTATAGGTGTGGGCAATGTGGGCAGCAAGGTGGCTGAAGTTGCACAAGAGCTGGGCATGCATATCTTGCTCAACGACCTTCCGCGCGAAGAAAAAGAAGGAAAACAGCAGTTCTCTTCCCTCCAGTCGCTTGCGGAGGAGTGCGATATACTCACCTTTCACGTACCTTTATATAGAGAAGGGAAGTATAAGACCTACCACCTGGCTGATGCTGCATTTTTCAGATCATTAAAGCGGCGGCCTGTCATCATCAACACCTCACGCGGAGAAGTTATCGAAACAAATGCACTACTGAACGCCTTAGAGACAGGAGCCATTTCAGATGCTGTCATTGATGTTTGGGAAAACGAGCCTGCCATAAATATAGATTTATTAGACAAAGTGTTCCTCGGAACCCCCCATATTGCCGGCTACTCGGCAGACGGTAAAGCCAACGCCACCCGCATGTCGCTGGATGCCCTATGCCGTTATTTCAATATACAAACGGACTACCAGATTATTCCGCCCGCTCCAAAGCAGCTGCAAATCACAGGAGATGACCTATCGGATGCCTATTTGCAAATGTATGACCCCCGCCGGGACAGCAACGCATTAAAAACACATCCGGAGTTATTCGAAAAGCTACGGGGAGATTATCCTTTAAGAAGAGAGAAAGAAGCATACACAATTTTGAATCATCCGGAATAATATGCCGCTTCTGTCCGCAAAAAACAATATTCCGAAAGATTGTCAGCACATCTCCGATAACAAACGCTCTATGACCTGCGGGTAATACTCATACTCCAGCGTATGCACTTTCTTTGCCACATCTTCCGCCGTATCCTGCGGCAAAACAGGGCATCTGTACTGCACAATGACTTCCCCCTCATCAAAATGCTCATTTAAATAATGTATAGTGATGCCGGTTTCCGTTTCGCCGGCAGCCACCACCGCTTCATGTACACAATCTCCGTACATGCCTTTACCTCCGAATTTGGGTAATAAAGAAGGATGAATATTTATAATCTTATTGGGATAAGCATGCAAGATACAATCCGGTATACGTGCAAGAAAACCGGCAAGGACGATGAAGTCAATGCCCCTCTCCTCCAGCAGAGCCAACACAGCCGTTCCATTCACCCACTCGGTTTTACCCATACAAGCAAACGGAACATTCAGACTGCGTGCACGTTCCAAAACCAAAGCTGTCTCCCTATTAGCTAAAACCAGCCCTATATTCACCGATTCGCTATTTTGAAAATAACGGATGATGTTTTCTGCATTCGTCCCGTTACCGGAAGCCAAAATAGCAATGTTTTTACTCATAAGCCCTCCAATCCCTGCACAAAACCGTGAAAAATGTGCAAA
>OOIF01002108.1_pt1 | contig 14437 bp, 10 predicted proteins | sample 1691961 | NCBI WGS metagenome assembly OOIF01 (sample SAMN06348146, study PRJEB24527) | human gut metagenome | biome: human gut; feature: ankylosing spondylitis patient; material: feces | host: Homo sapiens | place: China | collected 2015-10 | reverse complement strand
GCAGGACGGGCAGCACCCGCCGCTACCACCCCGGCTATGAGTGCAAGTGGGCGACCAATACCGTTGTGCATATCCTTGAAAACCGGGAATACACAGGCTGTCTGGTAAACTTCAAGACAGAAAAGCTCTCTTACAAAGTCAAGCACAGTGTAGAAAATCCCCCGGAAAAGCAAGTGATTTTCGAGAACCACCACGAGCCTATCATAGACACCCAAACATGGGAACGGGTGCAGGAGCTTCGCAAGCAGCGCAAACGCCCCAACCGCTATGATGAAGTGGGCTTGTTCTCCGGCATACTGTTCTGTGCGGACTGCGGCAGCGTGATGTATCAGCAGCGATACCAGACGGACAAGCGCAAGCAGGACTGTTATATCTGCGGCAACTACAAGAAACGCACCCATGACTGTACGGCGCACTTTATCCGCACCGACCTCTTGACCGCTGGTGTACTCTCCAATCTGCGGAAAGTGACAAGCTATGCGGCAAAGCATGAAGCCCGGTTTATGAAGCTCTTGATTGAGCAGAACGAGGACGGGGGCAAGCGCAGGAACGCCGCCAAGAAAAAGGAACTGGAAGCCGCCGAGAAACGCATAGCCGAGTTATCCGCTATCTTCAAGCGGCTGTATGAGGACAGCGTGACCGGGCGCATATCAGACGAGCGTTTCACAGAGCTGTCGGCAGACTATGAAGCAGAGCAACGGGAACTGAAAGAAAGAGCCGCCGCTATCCAAGCGGAGCTTTCCAAAGCACAGGAAGCCACCGTGAACGCAGAAAAGTTTATGAATGTTGTCCGGCGGCATACCAGCTTTGAAGAACTTACCCCTACTCTGCTGCGGGAGTTTGTAGAGAAAATCGTTGTGCATGAGTGCAGCTATGACGAGAACAAGACCCGCAGACAGGACATTGAGATTTATTATTCTTTTGTTGGCAAGGTGGACTTGCCCGAATAACCGCCCGACCTATCCGACACAAGAGCTAAGTGCCGGATAGGAACGGCAAAATTTTTTACACTTCTATTGCTTCTTTATCACACATAAGTAAAATCACAGGGCATCAAACAGCTTATGAGTGGCGGTGGCATCATCATTGTGGCACAGACGGTAATTCCACAGCTTACCACTCTGTTTTCATAATTCATGGGTGGGATCATTGATAAGATTACTGAATTCATAAAGGAACTGTTGCAGGGGTGGGTTCTGACCAACTTTGAAACCATGTTTACCGATGTTAATGACAAGGTAGGCACGATTGCAGGGGAGGTCAGCAAAACTCCCAGCACTTGGAACTCCGGTATTTTTGACATGATAAAAACCCTGTCCGATAACGTGATGATTCCCATAGCGGGAATGATCATCAGTTTTGTACTCGTCTATGAGCTTATTTCCATGGTCATTGACAAAAATAACCTGCATGACTTCAATACAGCCATTTTTATCCGCTTTTTTATGAAAGCGTGTATTGCAGTCATGCTTCTTAGCAAGACTTTTGACATTGTAATGGCAGTATTTGATGTGGGAAGCCATATCGTAAATTCTGCCGCATCAGCGATTACCGGAAGCACCAGTATTGATGTGGCAAGTACGCTGCAGACGATGTTCAATGAGCAGTTTTCGGAAATGAGCATAGGAGAGCTGTTGGGACTGGGAATGGAGACCATGATCGTCAGTTTATGTATGAAAATCATGTCAGTCCTTATCACCGTCATTCTTTATGGGCGAATGATTGAAATATATCTTTATGTATCAGTAGCACCAGTTCCCTGTGCAACCGTAACCAACCGGGAATGGGGAACGATAGGAACGAATTATTTTAAGGGGCTTTGTGCTCTAGCATTTCAGGGATTTTTTATGATGGTATGCGTTGCAATCTATGCAGTGCTTGTGGCTGGTGTGGCAGTATCCGACAACCTGCATACGGCACTCTGGTCGGTGGCAGCATATACCGTTATTTTATGCTTTTCACTCTTTAAGACTGGTTCATTATCGAAATCTATCTGGAATGCGCACTAAGGGAGGAACGATATGGCAATATCCGTGCAGGTGCCGAAGGATTTGTCCGGTATCAAGACAAAAGTGGCACTGAACTTAACAAAGAGACAGATCATCTGTTTCAGCGGTGCGGCAGTAGCCGGGATACCCTTGTATTTTTTAACCAAGGGACTGATCGGAACATCAGCCGCATCACTTCTTATGATGGGAGCAATGCTTCCATTCTTCTTTTTTGCAATGTATGAGAAAAACGGATTTCCGGCAGAGAAGATTTTGTATTTTATGCTCCGGCAGAAGATACTCACACCGGGCATAAGACCATACCGGTCAGAGAACTTATACAAGCAGTTGGAAGAAAAAGAAAAATTACGAAGGGAGGTTCGTTATCTTGAAGAAAAAGCAAAAGGCAGAACCGGAAAGCCGCAGAAAAAGCAGTTATAAGGGCAATAGCAGGAATAACAGCAAAAGCGGTGGACTTACCTTTTCAGAGAAGAAGCGTCTTATACAGTTGAAACATATTTTATCGGGAAAGAGCAATGAGAAAGAAAAGCCGACTACCGCACAAAAGACGATTACTTTTGAAAAGATGTTCCGTGACGGTATCTGTCAGGTCAGCCACCGTTATTATACAAAGATGGTGGAATTTTTTGATATAAACTATTCGCTTCTGGAAGTGGACGAGCAGGCGGACATACTGGCACAGTACAGCAAGCTCATCAATTATTTTGATCCGTCTGTGAGGTTTGAACTGGTACTTTTCAACAGGCAGGTCAACGAACAGATGCTTACAGAACAGTTTGACATTCCGTGGCAGGAGGATGATTTTAACGACATTCGTGAAGAATATACGGAGATGTTAAAGAAGCAGGCGGCAAAGGGAAACAATGGCATCATCAAATCAAAATATCTGATTTTTGGTGTGGAGAGCAATGGCTACAAGGAAGCCAAGAGCCGCCTTAACAACATTGAAAAAGATGTCATACGGAACTTAAACAACATAGGAACCCTTGCGAGGGGACTGGATGGAAAGGAAAGACTGCGTATCCTGCATGAATATTTTAATCAGGATACCATGGAGCCTTTCCGCTTTTCGTTTAAGGATCTGGCAGAATCCGGTAAGTCGGTCAAGGACTATATTGCACCGCCGGGGTTTGATTTCCGCTATCCGAACCGCTTCAAGTCGGGAAATATGTATGGCTGTGTGTCCTATCTGGATATTATCGCACCGAAGTTTACGGACGAGCTGATCAAGCAGCTTCTTGACATTGATGCAAACCTTACTATCTCCATGCACATGCAGACGGAAGATCCGGTAAAGGCAATCAAGAAGTTAAAAGCGGTCATTTCCAATATCCAGAAGATGAAGATTGAGGAGCAGAAAAAGGCAGTCCGGAGCGGCTACGATATGGATATTCTTCCAACGGATATTGTGACCTATGAAAAGGATACGCTGGAATTTCTGGATGATTTGAATACGAGCAATCAGAAGATGATCAACATGACATTCCTTATTACCTGTTATGGCAGAACCAAGCGGGAACTGGAGAGCTTAATGCAGAGAGTGTCCGGTATCATTCAGCAGGCAAACTGTGACCTCAGATGTTTACAGTATTTGCAGGAACAGGGACTTATGGCATCCGCACCGATTGGATGCAATGAGACAGGCATTGAGCGTACTCTTTCCACAAAAAGCACCGCAATCTTAGTACCATTCTGCACGCAGGAATTATTTATGCCTGCTCCGGCAATCTATTACGGGTTAAATGCACTCAGCAACAACATGATCATGGCAGACCGCAAAAGGCTCCGTACACCAAACGGAGTTATCTTAGGAACACCCGGAAGTGGTAAGAGTTTTAGTGCAAAGCGTGAGATTTTAAGTTGTTTTCTTATCACAAAGGACGACATTATTATCTGCGATCCGGAGGGCGAGTATTTTGCGCTAGTGGCAGCACTACATGGACAGGTTGTAAAACTTGCCACTAATTCCAAAGATTATCTGAACCCGATGGATATTCAGTTGAGCCATAAGGGGGATAAGGAAGCATTAAAACTGAAATCTGATTTTATCATTACATTGTGTGATCTGATTGCAGGTGGCAAGGACGGTCTGGAGAATGATGAGAAAGGTATCATCGACGAATGCATCCGTCATATTTACGATAAATATTTTGAAAATCCGGTGCCAGAAAATATGCCGATACTGGAGGATTTATACAACGCACTTCTGAAGCATAAGAATCCAAAGGCAGAGCGTATCGCAAACAGCCTTGTGCTGTATGTGCATGGTTCCCAGAATTATTTCAACCACCATACCAATGTGGACAGTGGCAACCGTATCATGTGCTTTGACATCAGAGACTTGGGAAATCAGTTAAAGGAACTTGGAATGTTGATCGTGCAGGATGCAGTGTGGAACAGGGTTTCACAGAACAGGGAGCGAAAGATTGCAACCCGTTATTACTGTGATGAGTTCCACCTTCTTCTGAAGGAAAAGCAGACAGCTATCTACTCTGTGGAAATCTGGAAGCGTTTCAGAAAATGGGGCGGTATTCCGACAGGTTTGACGCAGAATGTGGGCGATTTTCTCCGTTCTGAGGAGATTGAGGGTATTTTGGGTAACAGCGATTTTGTGTATCTGTTAAATCAGAATGCCAAAGATCAGGCAATCCTCGCTGATAAGCTGGGACTTTCTGATAAGCAGCTTTCCTATGTCACCAACTCTGAGCCGGGAAGTGGTCTGATACTGTTTGATAACGTGGTAATTCCCTTCGTGGATAAATACCCGACAGACACCAAGACCTACAGAATTATGAATACGAAGCCGGAGGAATCGGTGCAGAAGGAGGACGCAGTATAAATGGCGGAAAAGAGACAGAAGAAGCAGGCAGTAAAGGCATTTGAAAAAGAGACATTTTCCAAAGATAAGGAAGTGACTGGAGTAAAACATATAGAACACAGGCAGGACAACACCTTTTCTGTGGAAAACCAGTTTAGTGCCAGCGAGAAGCCTGTGAGCAATCTGCCAAGGGATGCGAACCATGGCAGTCGTACAGGAAAAGCAACTTCTGGTCACAGCGTCCAGAAGTCAGAGCTTAATACTGGGACAGAATACAGGAAAAATAATAAGAAAAAATATTACCGACAGCAACAACAGGACACTTCTGGTCACAATGTCCAGAAGTCGGAAGCCGAAGCGGAAAAGACATTCTTAAAGGAAAACAGCTTTATCAATGAGGAAAACGGTAATGCTACAAATTTCCATACAGAGGACGCAGACAGTTTTCAGGACAATTACCACGTTAGAAATACCTACCAACGGTCTGAGGAAAAAGGAAAATATCACAAAAGGCGTGTGCAGAGAGAACACGCACACAGAGAGCGTGCAAAGTCAGAAAATGCAAAGCAGTCCGATTATGGAGATCTTCAGACAAAGGACGCCACATTTTCGCAGGGGCAGGCGGACGAATTTACAGACCAAAAAGTACAGAAGGCTTTTGATAAGTCGGAAAAGAACCGCCGAAAGTTGCAGAAAGCAAAGGACAAGATGCCGACAAAGCGGCAGTATGAGATGAAGCGTGTCTTTGATGAACAGACCGGAAAAGCAAAGTATGTGGTGGTTCCGGTAGATGTCGAGAAGCCATTTAAGCCTGACGGACTTGGGAAAGCTGCGGTTCACAAGTTCCAGACCGAAAATATGTATTTTGTGCATCGTAAGATTGCAGAGACAGAAAAGGACAATTCTGCTGTGGAGGGCGCACACAAGACGGAACAGCGTGCTGAGGATATTTACCACTATATGAAGTATCACCGCAAGAGCAAGGCACAGAGAAAGCGTGACCGATTGGAGCGATTGCAGAAAAAGCAGGTCACAGCGGATATGAAGCTGGAGTATGAAAAATTTATCAGCGAAAATCCGCACTTAAAGGGTAACAGTCCAAAGAAGCAGTTGCAAAGGCAGTTACAGAAACAGCGTATCAAGCGTGAGTATGCCAAAGCAAGGCGGGCAGGAGCAGAAGCCAAGACTGCAAAGGAAGCATTTGCCAAAACAGCAAATACCGCAATCGGGATTGCAAAGAAGTTACAGGAAATTGTCACGAAAAATAGAACACTCATTATCACAGTCGGTATTTTTGCACTTCTGCTAATCATGATCATGTCGGCATTATCAAGCTGTGGTTCCATGTTTACCGGAACTGTGACAACAACAATGGCAAGCACATATCTTAGCCTTCCGGCAGAGATTGATGCGGCAGATTTATCTTTTACAGAAAAGGAAATGGAGCTGCAAAATAAGATTGACCGAATTGAAACTGATTATCCGGGATATGATGAATACGATTATAACCTTGGGGCAATCGGGCATGATCCGTACACACTGATCAGTTATCTTTCCGCAGTCCATACGGAATTTACTGCCGCAGGGATAGAGAGTGAGATTCAGGAATTATTTGATATTATGTATTCACTTACTACCGAGGAAGTGGAGGAAACTCGCACGAGGACGGTCACAAAGACCGGAACCAGAACAGTTACAAATGCAGATGGAAGCACTAGCACAGAGGAATATGAGTACGAGGAGGAAGAAGAATATACCGTCACAATCCTGCGTGTCACACTTGCGGTCACACCGTTGGAAAGCATTGTTGCAGGACGCATGGATAGTGAGCAGACGGAAATCTTTGGAGCCTATACGGAGACAAAGGGAGGTTTACAGGTCTTTGCTTCTCCGGTTGATTATTACTGGTATTACTATATCAGCAGTTATTACGGATACCGGAAAAATCCAAACACCGGAGCCGAGGAGCTTCACCGAGGGGTGGATATAGCAGTGCCGACCGGAACCATGGTACATGCAGCACATGACGGAACAGTTACGGAAGCGGCTTACGATTCCTATTATGGGAATTATGTGGTGATTACGGACAGTAAGGGATATACCACAAAATATGCCCACATGGACAGCTTAAATGTGTCCGCAGGGCAGAGTGCCAAAAAGGGTGACAACATAGGCAAAAGCGGAAATACGGGAAGCAGTACCGGAAGCCACCTTCATATCGAATGTCTGTATAACGGGGAGTATTATAACCCGTTATTTTATTTTGAAGCAGGAGAGCAGACCATTTATGGAGAAACACCGGGCGGCACCGGAGGAGGAACCGGCAATGTGATACCACCGGAATCCTATGATGATGCTACGGTGCAGACGCTTATGCGGGAAGCAAACAGGTATCTGGGAATGCCATATACTTTTGGCGGCACAGCTCCGGCAAGTTTTGACTGTTCCGGATTTGTATGCTGGGTATTTTCAAACAGCGGCGTACATAACCTGCCAAGAACCACCGCACAGGGCATTTATGACCAATGTACTCCGGTATCAGCGGCAGATGCAAAGGCAGGAGACATTATCTTTTTTACCGGAACCTATAATGCAGGACGTCCGGTTACACACGTTGGTTTTTACTGCGGAAACGGTACGATGGTGCATTGCGGAGATCCAATTCAGTACACTTCAATCAATACCTCATATTGGCAGAGCCATTTTTACAGTTTTGGAAGATTAAACTAGCAAAGGGAGGAAGATCAGTTGTCAGTAGAACGAATCAATTCACAGCTTAAAAAGGTCAGAGAACAGATAGCACAGCTCCAGGCAAGAGAAAAAGACCTTGCAGAGCAGAAACAGATGGCAGAGGATGCCGAAGCCATGAAGATCATACGAAAATATAAAATTTCATCGGAGCGTTTGCAGATGTTAAACAAGCTCAGTGAGGATGAAGTCAGAAATTTATTACAGAAACGGGAACAGGAAAAGGAGGGTTCGACCAATGAAAAACAGGAGATTATCGACTAGGGCAGTTGTGTCCCTTATGCTGTCGGCAATGCTTTTTTGTATGCCGATGGGGGCATTTTTTGCCAACAGGACAAACACGATAGAAGTTCATGCGGAGGATACCGCAGAGCAGAAAGCAGAGAGTGCGGCAGAGGAAGGCAGTGCAGAAAGTACAGCGTCCGGCAATGATAATAAGGACAGTTCCGGTAGTGGAGAAAATCATACAGAGCAGTCCACGGAGAATACAACAGAAAATTCCACAGAAGGCACAACTGAGGAGACACAGCCTGCCGCAAAATGCACCTGCAAGGAAAAATGCAGTCAGTATGCAGTAGATGAAGATTGTGAGGTGTGTGCAAAGGATTACAAGGAATGTGCCTATATCAATCCAAGTGTAAAAATCACAATCAATACACCGTCTGGATGGCATAATGATACCACGAAAGTAACGGTCAAGGTAGAAGATACGGTAGTGTCCGGCAATTTTACCATTCAGACAGTAAAGGCAAAAGTCGGACAGAATGGAAGCTGGACAGATATTACCGAGGATATGTACATAGAGATTTCCGAGAACAGCACCATTTATGTGCAGGTCACAGACCAGAAGGGCAAGACCTACGAGAAAAACCGTTATATCAAGTGTTTTGATTTTACCAAGCCTACCTTAAATGCGGCAGTCAGCGACGGTCTTTTGAGCATTCAGGCACATGATACGGATTCCGGTATCAAGGCAATCTATGTCAATGGCTATGAGTTTACAGAGCATACGAATGGAGCCTTGAATATCCGTCTGCAACAGTTTGATGCAGGGTATCAGTATTTCACGATTTCAGCAATGGATAATGCAGGAAATACCTCAGAAATCTATAAAACAGCCAATCCGTATTACACCGATCCGGAGAATAAGGACAGCAGTGAAAAAGATCCGGCACAGCAGCTCCCGGTGGATGCGTCTGCAACCAAGCCAAGCTCTGCAACCGCACAGGTTATGGAGCATACGAAAACGGATGTGAATGGAAATACAGTTTCCCAGACAGGCAGTGGAACAACTTCAAGCAGTTCCGCAACAGCAAAGCAATCTCCAAGTACGGGAGATACTTCTAAGGATGCAGACCAGAGCAGTGACAGCCAGACCACAGAAAAAGGCAAGGAATTTTACACAATCCAGACTGCATCAGAAAAGGTATTTTATCTTGTGATTGATCGTGATGGGGAAGATGAAAAGGTGTATTTCCTTACAGAAGTCAGTGAAAACGACCTGCTGAATACCACAACGGATAACAGCGAGACACTTCCGAAAAATTCAGCGGCTTTGGAATCTGCAATTCCTACCAAAGACAGCGCATTATCCAACAATAATGCTGATACCACAGGAGAGAAAACACAGGAAACAGAAAGTGTTGAGGACAGCACCGAAGATAGCACGGAGGATACATGTGAACCGAAAGAGGATACCGCAAAAGCAGATGGTTCCGGCTTTACATATATTTTAATGGGAATTGCTGCGGTAGCTGTGATCGGCGTGGTATATGTTGTCAAATCCAAGAAGAAAAAAGAAAACTTTATTGATGAGGATGAAGATGAGGACGAACTTGACGAGGACTATGATTATGAGGACGAGGAAGAAAATGAGCAGAGTTCCGACGAAGCTTTCCTAAATGGTGGAGATGATACTGTGAGCGATGCAGAATCAGAGGACAATACGGAATATGACAATGAAGATAACAACAATAATGATGAAGAAAATGGGGAGGAATAGAGATGAAGCTTGTTATTGCAGAAAAGCCGAGTGTGGCACAGAGCATTGCGGCAGTTCTTGGTGCCACACAGCGTAAGGACGGATATTTGGAAGGCAATGAGTATCTGGTATCATGGTGTGTGGGACATCTGGTAGAACTGGCACAGCCGGAAAGCTATGAGGAAGCATGGAAGAAATGGAGCTATGAGAGCCTTCCGATCATTCCGCAGGAATGGCAGCATGAAGTGAAAAGTGATACAAAAGCACAGTATCAGATTTTGAAAAAGCTCATGCATGATGACAGGGTAGATGCCGTTGTATGTGCTACTGATGCCGGAAGGGAGGGTGAGCTGATCTTCCGCCTGACCTACAACATGGCAGGATGCAGAAAACCGATGAAGCGTTTATGGATTTCTTCTATGGAGGAGAGTGCTATCCGTGACGGCTTCCATAATCTTCGCCCAGGCAGCGACTATGATAACTTGTATCATTCAGCATTATGCAGGCAGGAAGCAGACTGGCTTGTGGGTATCAATGGAACAAGACTTTTTACGGTATTATATGGCGGTAAGGCATTGAAGGTTGGCAGAGTGCAGACACCGACACTTGCCATGCTGGTGGATCGTGAAAGTAAAATCATGAATTTCAAGAAAGAAGCCTATTATATGGCTCACATCATGGGAAATGGTCTGGATGCGGTATCAGAGCATATCAGTGATAAAACGGAAGCAGAGAGGATTGCAGGAGCCTGTGAAAACGGACAGGCTCTTGTCACTTCCGTGGTAAAGGAAGAAAAGTGGGTAGCACCACCGAAGCTCTATGATCTTACCACACTCCAGAGGGATGCAAACCGTCTGTTTGGTTTTACTGCCAAGCAGACATTGGAATATACCCAAAGTCTTTATGAAAAGAAACTTGTTACATATCCGAGAACGGACAGCCAGTACCTTTCCAATGACATGGAGGGAACAGCGAAAAATGTGATCGAAGCGATTTTTAATTCTCTGTTGTTTGAGCAGAATGTCATGTTCAATCCGGATATAAAAAGAATTTTGAACAGCAAGAAAGTGACAGACCATCATGCAATCATTCCGACCATGGAGATTATCAAGCAGGACTTAAAGGCAATCCCGGAGAGCGAAATGAAGATACTTTCCCTTTGTGCAAACCGTCTGCTGTGTGCGACCGGGGAGAAGCACATTTATAATTCCACAAAGGCAGTGATTACCTGCAACAATACTGTATTTAAGGTATCCGGCAAGGAAGTGTGGAAAAATGGATGGAAGGAATTTGAGGATTTCTTCAAAAATTCCTATAAAACCGCAGAGGATAAATCGGATGCAGAGGAAGAAAAGAAGCTGCCGGAGCTTCGTGAGGGCATGACGATTGCAGTGGAGCAGACAAGAGTTTCCGAGCATTTCACACAGCCACCGAAACATTACACCGAGGACAGCTTACTGTCTGCCATGGAGCGAGCCGGAGCAGAAGATATGGGTGACGAAGTGGAGAGAAAAGGACTTGGCACACCTGCCACCAGAGCTGACATTATTGAAAAACTGGTAAAAGACGGATTCGTAAAGCGTGAGAAAAAGCAGATGATTCCGACAGAGGACGGAATGAAGCTGATCACGATACTTCCGGATGTAGTAAAATCTCCGAAACTGACTGCTGACTGGGAAAATGAGCTTACACTTGTATCCAAAGGAGAAGTTGCTGCAGAGCAGTTTATGTCTGGTATTGAAGCAATGGTAACTGATCTTGTAAAGACCTATCACAGCGTTAGTGATGAGCAGAAAGCCATGTTTGGCACAGGCAAGGGTGAACAGGAAGTGCTAGGCAAATGCCCGAAGTGCGGTGCCGATGTAGTCAAGGGAAAATTCGGAGCGTACTGTACCGGGAAGTGCGGTATGAATGTCGGCAAGGCACTTGGGGTAACACTTTCCGATACACAGGTCAAGAGCCTGCTTCAAGGGAAAAAGATACTTGTAAAAGGATTAAAAGGCAAGAAAGGCAGCTATGATGCTTATTTGATTCCGGAGAGCATAGAGGAGTTTTCCTATACGAAGGATGGAAAAGAAATCAAGGGATTCCAGTATAAGTTTAAGATGGAATTTTCTCAAAAGGCAGGAAAGCAAGGGTAGGAATGTAGCTGTGATTGTGGTATAGTGGGGAAAGTATCGGAATTTGTAAAGTTAAGGAGAAATACTTAATGTGGTTAGACAGAAATGAACTTGTATCACTTGATTTGAAGTTGACATCGGACTATGGTGATATCATACCAAAAATACAAATAGGTTATGATCTATTTAATCTTATTGAACATAATACCAGTATAGATACAGAAACTAAAATCAATTTAAAAGAGAAAGCAGTAATATGTCATCAGAAAATCAAAATGATGTTGTTTGCAGAAAAATGTGCTATTGAAAATTTAAATGAATTTGAAGTCTCACAGAACATGGAAATGCCTTGCCTTTTTGGAGATGATGAAACAACATTGCTTTATCATACTGAAAGTACAATCCTTTTTGCAAGAAATGCATTAGATGTAGTAGCTACTATTTTTCATTGTATAGCTTTTCATGAAAGAAATGATAGTTTCAATAAATTCACAAAGAAAATATTGAAGGATGAAAATGATAAATTTATTTATTTAAAATCATATCTTTGTGAAATAGATAAACTTGATACACATGCTTTTCGTTTACTCTGTGGTAGCGAGAGAGGAAGATCATTAAGAGATCAAATCGTACATCAAACTAATATTAAACTTGAGTATGATGAGTATAAAGAAGGTAGCAATAAAGAGAAGTTATTCATAGTGTTATATAAGGGTGAAATTGTGATTTGTTATAGAGAATTTATGAGGAACTTTGTTATGGAAGTTGTAGAAATGATTTCATCTATTTCACAAAAATTCATTCTCGACGAATTAGAAAATCAACTATAATGGGAAATGTAATAGACAATTCTCTATTTGTGGATGTCGAGAAATTTAATTTAGCGGTACGACAGTATACCACATACAATTTAATAACAACACAGCGTTAGAGCGTATGGGAAAACTGTACGCTCTATTTTTTTATCAAAAAATGGAGGAAAACACATGGAAGAAACAAATGTAACAATGACAGCAGAGGAAATGCAGGGTGAGCCTGCGGCAAAGGAAAATGAGACAAAGGCGGAGAAGTTTATCCGTATTGGCGAGTACCGCATGAATAAGGCGGTTGATGCTATTGGCAGACTGGAGAATCTTGCAAATCGAGGTTCCTACGAATATACACAGGAACAGGTAGATGTGATGTTTCAGGCATTAGAGGGGAGGGTTGCGGAAGTTAAGGCAAGGTTTACGCCTAAGAAAGCGGCTGAGAGTAAGACTTTCAGCTTTGGTACAACAGAATAGGAATGTAACGGGAAGTAAGGGAAAGGCAGTCATGTAGTGTATGTGGCTGCCTTTTTGTCGTATCTATGACAGGAAGGAGAACTGCGTGAGAAAATATGATTTTATATCGGCTCTGGCAAAGGAGACAGCAGCCGAGGTTGTCAAAAATCGTGAGGAATGGATGAAATACCTTACTACAGCGGCGAGATTATACAAGTATCCGTTCCGGGAACAGCTTTTAATCTATGCACAAAGACCGGACGCAACAGCGTGTGCTTCCATAGAGCTGTGGAATGAGCGTATGCACTGCTGGGTAAACAAAGGGGCAAAAGGTATCGCACTTTTGGACGAGGATGATGCACATGGAAAGCGTCTGAAATATGTATTTGATGTTTCAGATGTCCATGCGGCAAGGAGAATCGGACGGTATCCGGAACTCTGGGAATTATATGAGGAACATAAGGAAGATGTAATTAAGCGTCTGGAGCAGACTTATGGTGCTACCGATGATAAGAAGCTGTTTGAAGAAAGACTTATGGAGATAGCTGAGAGGATTGCGGCAGATTATTATGAGGAATTGCTGCCGGATCTGCAGTACATGATCGAGGACAGTTTCTTAGAGGGACTGGATGAACAGAATATTGGCATCCGTCTCAGGGAGACACTGGCAGACAGTATTTCTTTTACTTTATTATCAGCCTGCGGGGCGGATATGGAGGAGTACAAGTCGGAGCTTGCCTTTGATTTTATCCATGAATTTAATTCCATGGACACCCTTGCGGTACTTGGAGATGCAGCCAATGAGCTTGCAAAACCGGTACTTTTAGAGATTGGAAGAACCATAAGGGCATATAACAGGAGCCACGAACAGGAACAAACAGAAAATTTAACGCAGAAAGGACTTGCAAATACTTCTGAAATAGACTACAATGCGTTAAAGCGTGAAAGCGAGAGCAGACATGAAGAACAGATAGACAACAACCAAAACAGCGTAGAAAGGGGCAATAGCGATGAATCTGACATACGAGAAGAACGGGGATTACCTGATCCCGACATTACAGGCGGACATTCAGCCGGAGGGAACGGTAACGAAGTACGGAATGATGAGAGAGACTTATCTGAAGGAGAACCACAGGGGCGTGTACTCAGCGTTTCTTCTGAAAGGGACATTGAAAGAACACCTGCTGACCATTCAGAAGCAGTCAGAGGAGAGAATGGAGAAGCTGACAAGCCAGATGGCGGCAACCGAGGGAGTGACAGAACAGCTCAAGGAAACCGATCAGATGCTTTGGGTAGCGAAGATGAACAGCATTCGGAACCGAGCAGAGGAAGTGGTTCTGGGAGAACTGGTTTACAGTCTGTAACAGACACAGATGATTTTCTCCGGGGAGACGCAGCGGAACCCACCTTTATACAACTCAGCCTGTTTCCTTCTTTTGAGGAGCAGGTCGGAACAGTCGCAGCAGCGGAAGCAAGTATGAAATATACCATGCCCGCTG
>OOIF01002105.1_pt1 | contig 14469 bp, 13 predicted proteins | sample 1691961 | NCBI WGS metagenome assembly OOIF01 (sample SAMN06348146, study PRJEB24527) | human gut metagenome | biome: human gut; feature: ankylosing spondylitis patient; material: feces | host: Homo sapiens | place: China | collected 2015-10 | reverse complement strand
CTCCTTGCGAACTTCACGGTATCGCTAAGGGTGGTATGAACCACTGCCAGGATGAAATGAAGAAGGCTGTTAAGGCTGGATACTGGAACCTCTTCTCATTCAACCCAGCATTAAAGGCTGAAGGAAAGAATCCATTTACATTAACATCTAAGGCCGGCGATGGCTCATATCAGGATTTCCTTAACAATGAAGCACGTTATACACGTCTTGTTAAGCCATTCCCTGAAAGAGCAGAAAGACTCTTCGCTAAGTCAGAAGAAGTTGCTAATGAGAGATTCGAGCACTTACAGAGACTTGTTGAATTATACAAGTAATTGACTTATATAGCTGATATCAGAAGCACCCGGGAATAAGCGCAGGCTTATAAGTTTCTGAGTCAGATGTGATAAACGCCCCGTCATATATCCAGTTTGGGTATGTGGCGGGGTGTTTTTTATTTATGTTGGTGGTTCACAAGACATATATATTTGTGTATAATATAAATGATACCAGGGGCAAAAGGTCTAAACCCACATGAGCCTGCTCATAGGTGGGTGAATGACCTTGTGACCCGCCCCAATATGAGCATAAAAGTGGGATGATAATCCCGCGATATGCGAATATTGGTAGAATTGTTGGAGTGCGTAGCACGGAACAATTCGTAGGTATCATACATAGTTGGGGGTGACCCAAATATCATATAAGTAAGAAAAACGTGAGTTAAACCTCTGAATATACGAAATGGGGTGATTTATATGGGAAAGAGTACAATTAAGAATAAGAGAGCTGAGATTATGGTTATAGTCATAAGTGCAGTTCTTGTAGCAGTTATTTTTACAATGCTTATTAGATTTAATAAGAATAAAGAATTTGTATATAATAAGCATCTTGATGAAACAGTTATAAGTATCGATGATGAAAATATCACTCTGAAAGAATTTTCTTATTATGTATACATAGTAGAAAAACAGGTAAATGATATGGCGATAAAGTATAATCCAGATGATACTAATGAATTTTGGAATACATATTTTAAAAATTCTCTTGACAGTGTGTTCACAAGGGATTATGCTAAACAACTGGCGAAAGATTTATGTGAGTATGATTATATAATGGAAAAAGAAACCGCTGTGCATAATCTGTATGTTACTGAAAGCGAGAAGGACTCATTAAGGTCTGATGCAAAGGATACATATAATGATTTCACACAGAAGGCAAAGGATAATACAAAGCTTAGTGAAGATGATATATTTAATATATTGTGCCGTAGAAAGCTTGCAGAGAAGTATGCTATAAGGGCGGCAACACAGGTAAAAGCCGATGGTTTTGAGGGTGACAGTTCATCTCTGCTTGATTATGATGGAGATTATTATAAAGAAATAATCAAAGCGAAGTACAATATCACAGAGAATGAAAAACTGTTAGATAAAATAACTATGGGCAGGATTACGGTCAACTAATACAGGCAGAAAAGCATTTCCAGATGCATAATCAGATACATGTATAATAAAGCCTTTAAAGCTAGCAATATTATTATAGAATACGTGTGCTATATGGCACAGAAAGAGGGTTCTGATGACAAAGGATATGACAAAAGGGTCGCCTTTTAAGCTTATTCTTGGATTTGCATTTCCTATGCTTCTGGGTATGCTTTTCCAGCAGTTTTATAATCTGGTTGATACTATGATTGTTGGTAAGACACTTGGTGTATCAGCTCTGGCAGGTGTCGGGGCAACAAGTTCAATTAACTTTATGATAATCGGTTTCTGTATGGGTATATGTAACGGGTTTGCAATTCCCGTTGCGCAGCAGTTTGGTGCAGGAAAGTACAGCGAATTAAGAAAATATGTGTTTAACGGTTATATATGTAGTGCAGTGTTTGCAGTAGTTATGACGGTACTTTCAGTAGTGTTCTGTGCGCCTATATTAAGACTTCTCAACACACCAGATGATATATTTATGCACGCATACAATTATATAGTCATAATATTTGCAGGAATACCAACAGTATTTTTGTATAATATAGTATCAGGAATAATCCGTTCACTTGGTGACAGCAAGACTCCGGTATATTTCCTTGTGTTATCGTCAGTTATTAATATAGTACTTGACTTTATCCTTATCATATATGCAAAGATGGGAGTGGCTGGTGCCGGAATTGCCACAGTTATATCACAGCTTGTATCCGGAGTTGGCTGTACTATATATATGTATAAGAAGTTCGACATTTTAAAGGCGAACAGACAGGAAAATGTTGTAAGAAAAAGATATGTTGTCAATCTGTGTTATATAGGTGTGCCTATGGGATTACAGTATTCCATAACAGCTATCGGAAGTACTATACTTCAGGCTGCTGTAAATGGACTTGGTTCTTCATATGTTGCGGCTATGACAGCAGGTTCTAAGATGTTCAACTTTACATGCTGTCCGTTTGATGCACTCGGTTCGACTATGGCTACTTATGGTGGTCAGAATGTCGGTGCAGGTAAGATAGACAGGCTTGGCAAGGGTATCAGGGCTGCTATGATAATAGGTGCAGTATATAGTGTCGTGGCACTTGTAGTCCTATTCTTTACAACAGATTATATTGCACTTCTTTTCGTGGATGCGGCAGAAGTAGAGATTATACGTCTTACAAGAAGATTCATACTTGCATCGGCATTATTCTATATACCTCTTACAGGTGTCAATGTATACAGATTTTGTATACAAGGTATGGGATATTCAGTATTTGCGATACTTGCCGGTGTATTTGAAATGCTTGCAAGAACACTTGTTGCAATATTCCTTATACCAGTTATAGGCTTTAATGGCGCATGTCTTGCCAATCCGGCAGCGTGGATAGCGGCCGATATATTCCTTATTCCGGCGTTTATACATTGTTGTAATAAGCTTAAGGTAAGACATGGGATGAAAGATGTAAAGGCAGCGAAGCAATAAAAAGCCTTAACCGTTATAGTTAAAAAGATTAACGTATAACTCTGACGGTAAAATATATCATAACGTAGCAATAATGGTTAATTTACATGAATAATTAAGCATTATGTTTTTTATAGTATGGACAAAATTAAGCAAAATTTTAAGTTTGCTTATTTGTCCATGATTAAATAATTAATATATAAGTAACATATTTAATATAGCATATTTGTAAAAAGAAAAGGAGATTATGGAGATGAGTGAGGTTAAGAGTATAGACGTAGAAGAAAATCAGTTTGCATACAGATATGATACACAGCTTCTTATTGATAAAAGAGATAAGGACCTTGATGAAGATGAGATAGCTGACTACATAACAAACAACATAGAGGGTAATTGTCTTATCGCAGTTGGTGATGAGGATATGATTAAGATACATTTTCACACTAATAGACCTTGGGATGTATTAAAGTACTGCAATACAGTTGGTGAGATATATGATATAGTTGTCGAGGATATGATTCGCCAGTCGGCTGGACTTCAGGGATAATTAAGTTATTCAATATATGATTATAAAAAATAATATGAAGTTATAAAATAACAAATTTAAAATGTTGCATAATTATATCCGATTTATAAAGATATATTTTTGTAATCTATTAGAATGTATCTGTATGACAAATAAAAAGAGTTAGTTCTTATCTTTGTCTAAGATATATTTAAATAAAAATACATTTTAGTAATGCAGATAAAATTATTCAATATAGGAATAAAATCACGCTAATAAGGCATCTTAATGTTATAGTTATTGTTTCAGTGCTGATTGGAATATTAAATATGGCGTTGTGCAGTAATTAATTATCTTGTTAAGATGGATTGAGAGGATGCCTATAATGAGTGATTTTAGCTGTGATGTTAAAGAAAATATTAAAAGGTTGGAAACCAGTCTTAACGTGGAACGTAATTTTGATATACTTCAGAGAGAAGTGGTGATTGCGGGGCGTAGGGCTGGTTTTTTCTTTATAGATGGTTTCGTGCAGGAGGATACAGTAGAAAAGCTTATACAGTTTTTTTATTCTTTGAAAGAATCGGACATGCAGAGCCTTGATACATTTTTGGAAAAAGGAATGCCTTACACGGAGGTGTCAAGAAGCAGTAATATTGATAATGTTATCACGCAGTTCTTGTCGGGAGTGTCTATTATGACGATAGACGGTTTCGATGAGTGTCTGTTAATGGATTGCAGAACATATCCGATGCGTTCAGTATCAGAGCCGTGGAAAGACAGGGTGTTAAGAGGTTCAAGGGATGGCTTTGTGGAAACGCTTGTATCCAATGCAGCATTGTTAAGAAGAAGAATACGCGATCCAAGATTTTCGATGGAATTATATGGCGTTGGAAGACGTTCACGTTCAGATGTTGCGATATGTTATATATCTGACTCCGTTGACCAGAGTGTTCTTGACAGGATGAGAAGTCTTATACAGTCGATAGATGTGGATGCGCTCACTATGAATATAGAAAGTCTTGCGGAGTGTATGTTTACACATAAGTGGATTAACCCATTTCCAAAGTTTAAATACTCGGAACGCCCTGACACTGCGACAGCAGCCATACTTGACGGGAATATTGTAATTATGGTCGACAATTCTCCCGCAGTTATGATAATTCCGGCATCTATCTTTGATATTATAGAGGAGGCGGATGATTTTAACTTTTCGCCTATGATTGGCTCATATCTTAGAATTACGAGATTTTTCTTCTCTATAGTGACGTGGATATTAACGCCGTTGTGGCTGCTTCTTGTAAATAATCCTGAATGGGTTCCAGAATTTATGAAATTCATTCTTATAACAGATGATATAACCGTTCCGGTACTTTTGCAGCTTCTTATACTTGAGCTTGCAGTTGATGGTCTTAAGCTTGCGGCAGTCAACACACCTACTATGTTATCCACTCCTTTGAGTATCGTAGCAGGTATTGTTGTCGGTGAATATGCAGTGAGCTCAGGCTGGTTTAATCCGGAGTCACTTCTTTATATGGCGGTTGTAACAGTAGGAACTTACGGACAGACAAACTTTGAGATGGGTTACGCATTTAAGTTTTTAAGAGTTCTTACGCTCATACTTACACAGATATTTAATCTTGGCGGATTTATTGCCGGAGTTGTAATCTCAGTGCTTATGATAGCATTTAACAGGACGATAACCGGAAAGAGTTATATATATCCGCTTATTCCATGGGATGGGAAAATGCTTAAGAGGAAGGTGTTCAGGGTGAGGCTGCCGCATAGTTATAAGTAGAATAGTGTTGAATGCTAAATGTGTAAAAAGCTCTTAAATAGTTTATATAATTTTTCTAATTAATTCCACATTTATTAATGGTAATTCGCTATGAATATGATACACTAATAACTATCGGATGAATGTCAGGTATAAATATGCTTATATATGGAATGATTGGGTGTATTTATATCTGAATGTATGTTAGTATTATTCTTAGTGTGAGTTATGGAGGAATTATGAGTAAGGTAATTGGAATCGATCTTGGTACAACAAATAGCTGCGTGGCAGTTATAGAAGGAGATTCGCCAACAGTTATTACGAATAGTGAGGGATACAGAACCACGCCATCGGTTGTCGCATTTACTAAGAATAAGGAGCGACTTGTGGGAGATGCTGCAAGAAGACAGGCATCGGTTAATTCGGACAGAACCATATTCTCCATAAAAAGACATATGGGAACGGATTACAGGAAAAAGATAGACGGCAAAGCATATACACCACAGGAAATATCAGCCTATATACTTATGAAGTTAAAAAAGGATGCGGAAGGCTTTCTTGGTGAAGAGGTGACGGATGCAGTTATCACTGTGCCGGCATACTTTAATGATGCGCAGAGACAGGCAACTAAGGATGCAGGTAAGATAGCAGGGCTTAATGTCCTCAGGATTATAAATGAGCCAACAAGTGCAGCGCTTGCATATGGACTTGACAACGGCAATCCCCAGAAGGTGCTTGTGTATGACCTTGGCGGTGGAACATTTGATGTATCAGTTATTGATATAGGAGATAATGTTATTGAGGTGCTTGCAACATCTGGAGATAATCATCTTGGTGGTGATGACTTTGATGCGCGTATTGTTGATTATCTTGTTGGAAGATTTAAGGAAACAGATGGAATTAATCTTGCTAAAGACCCGGCAGCTATGCAGAGATTAAGGGAAGAGGCTGAGAAGGCTAAGAAAGAGCTTTCGTCAGCTATGAATGCGAATATTAATCTTCCATTTATTGCTGTGGCTAAGGATGGACCACATCATATGGATATGAATATTACAAGGCAGAAGTTTAACGAGCTTACAGATGACCTTGTAGATAAGACAGTCATTCCTGTTGAAAATGCGCTTCACGATGCAGGACTTAGCAAGAGTGATATAGGTATGGTGCTTCTTGTTGGCGGTTCTACAAGAATTCCGGCAGTTCAGGATAAGGTAAGACAGATTATGGGTAAAGAGCCATCAAGAAATCTTAATCCTGATGAGTGTGTAGCACTTGGTGCGGCAGTTCAGGGCGGCAAGCTTGGCAATCAGCTTAAGCCGGGTTCAGCGGCATCGGAGATTATACTTATGGATGTAACTCCGCTTTCACTTTCTATTGAAACTGTCGGAGGTATATCGAGCAGGCTTATAGAGCGTAACACAACTATTCCGACACGCCACAGCCAGATATTTACAACGGCTGGCAATTTCCAGACATCTGTTGATATCAAGGTGTTTCAGGGTGAGAGAAGATTTACAAGGGACAACAAGCTTCTTGGCAACTTCAGACTGAGTGGTATAAAGAGAGCTATGGCAGGTGTGCCACAGATTGAGGTAACATTTGATATAGATGCGAATGGTATTGTAAATGTATCAGCGAAGGACTTAGGAACTGGAAGGGAGCAGTCGATAACGATAACTTCAAGTTCTAATATGTCGGAAGAAGAGATAGAGAGAGCCAAGTGGGAAGCTGAGGTGTATGGTGCGCAGGACAAGCAGAATGAAGAGTTCTGCAACTCACGTATAGAGGCAGAAAATACACTAAGAAGGGCAGAAGGTGAGTACAGCCAGAATAAAAAGGCCTGGGATAAGCCTAAGAAAAAGGCTGTCAAGGAGGCTATGAATGTCACAAAGAGGCTTATCTTAAAGACAAAGCCAGAAAAGATGGATGCCCAGTCAGCGGCAGCGCTTGATGAAGCAAGGAATAATCTTGAAAATGTTTTGAATAATTAATAGAAATCCAGAAAAAGTTAAGTTAAGCTTTTTCTGGATTTTTGTATAAAGTGTAAGATTATGGTGAGATTATTAAAAATAATGATGACATAACTAAGGAAAGGCTATATAATAAAAATAATTATTATGCAGATTAGGAAAGGATATGCTAAAATGTTAGAATGTAGTTCTCTTTTTGAGTCTTCAAAAAAATATCAAAAAAAATATCCTAAACAATATCCTAAGTTAGAAAAGCATGGCATTGTTAGAATAGAATTTAATGGTAAGTTTGACAGCATTCAAATAAATAAAATCATATCAGATATACAATTTATTATTAAAGTGTATAAAAGAGGATGTAAAAAGATAGTTTTTATTTGTAATGGCATATTTGAACCTAAAGACATGTTTGTGTATGTATTATTTGAAATATTTATATATACATTAAGATGTAAATATGATTATGAAATAGCGATTTCGATAGAACAGGCTAAAAGTAATATACGTTCTCCGGGATTAAACGATAGTCTGCTTGTATATTTTAATAATGATAAATTTGATAAATCATTAATGGAAAAAAATTATAAAATGATACATAATAGTAATCATTTCAGGCGTATAATATCTAAAGAGGATATCAAAGGGGCGTCTATACTTTTGGGAGATTTAAAACTTTTTTTGAGCTTATTTGATATTGATAAAGAATATAGTTTGTGTTTAGCAAAAGTCGGTGCAGAATTAGTTGATAATGCGAATGAACATGCAGAGGCAGATTGTTTGATTGATATATATGTTTCAAATCCTATTAAAAAGAAAAATTGTAAGGAAACTTTTTATTCAATAAATATGGTTGTTATAAATTTTTCCAATAAATATCTAGGATATGATATTAAGAAAAAAATAGAAGAAAAAAATTATAATGAATCACAGCGATATGATTTGGTAAGCAGGGCATATAAACATCATAAAAAATATTTTGATAAAAATAGTTATGAGGTAGATGATTTTTATAATTTGGCATCATTTCAAGATAGAATATCTGGAAGAAAAAAAGAAACAAAAACAGGAGGAACCGGGCTTACAGATTTAATAAAATCATTAGAAGACAGGGCTGAGGCGCATAGCTGTTATGTTTTAAGTGGAAACAAAGGCTTGTGGTTTGAACCACAGTATTTAAAATATAATGATGATGATTGGATTGGTTTTAATGAAGAAAATGATTTTATAACCAACATTCCGAATAAAGATATTATTGTTCGTTCGAGTGTAGATTTCTCTGGAACAGGCTATAATTTTACTTTAATAGTAAAAAAGGAGGAAAATAAAAATGCATGATGTTAAGGTGTATTTGGAGTTTGATAAAATGATTACAAGTTTGGCAGGTAATCGTTTGGGAAGGGAAGTGTATAAAAAACAAATAGCTGATAAAATGACAGATAAGGGAGTTTTGGCTATATTACCAGAATATATAGAGGATATTGCTAGTTCATTTTATGAAGGTATATTTGCTGAATTAAAAGAAAAATATGGTACGGAACGAGCACATGAATTGCTATCAATTTATACAAATAATGAATATATTAACAATAAAATGAATGACATTAGAGAAACATATGGGGTATAAATATGCAAATAGAGGCAGTAGGAGGGGTAATAGAATTATCTGACAAAATTTCATTGGTTGCTTTAATAGTGGCTATTTTGTCATTTGCAATATCGATTATTAGTATATATGTGCAAAAAAAGCTTAATACCATCAATTTGGATGCAAAGTATTATGAGCTTATTTTTAATCAATTTATATTGGATAAAATACCTAATAAAATGTCTTTAATAAAATTTGATTCGAAAGGTAAATTGGATTCAAGTTATAAAAGTTTAAATAGCGTTATGATGGAAATGGTGCGTAAAGCACGATATTTTTCGTTTGTAAATCCTAAGTTTTATAAAGGATTGTCAGATAGAACAAAAAAATTAGATGAATTATTGGTTGATATTTCAAGCAAAACATATATTAATATTATAGACCAAAACAAGGAAATAATTAGAATAGAAGATGCGGTGAGTAAAATAATAACTTATATAAATAAGCATCATTCACAAATATAAACATTAGTACAGGATAGGAGAAAGATAAGGTGGCAGCAGGTTCAACATTTGGAAATATATTTAAGATAACGACCTGGGGTGAATCCCATGGAGAAGGACTGGGTGTGGTTGTGGATGGATGTCCAGCGGGTATTCCTTTATGTGAAGAGGATATACAGAAGTTTCTTGACAGAAGAAAACCGGGACAGTCTAAGTTTACTACACCAAGGAAGGAAGATGATAAGGTGAGTATACTGTCAGGTGTATTTGAAGGCAAAACGACAGGAACGCCTATATCAATGGTGGTATACAATAAAACACAGCGTTCATCTGATTATTCAGAGATTGCTAACTACTACAGACCCGGACATGCGGATTACACATTTGATGAGAAATATGGTTTCAGGGATTACAGAGGCGGCGGAAGAAGCTCAGGACGTGAAACGATAGGAAGAGTGGCAGCAGGTGCTGTTGCTATGAAGGTTCTTGAAGCACTTAATATCAGCGTGAGTGCGTATGCATCAAGAATAGGCGGTATAAGCATTGATTATGATAAGTTCGATATAAAAGAACGTGATAATAATGCATTTAATATGCCTGATAGTGAAGCGGCAGCAAGGGTAGAAAAGTATGCTGGTGAAAAGATACAGGAGAAGGATTCTATCGGTGGTATAATAGAGTGTGTTGTAACGGGTATGATGCCGGGAGTTGGTGATCCTGTGTTTGAAAAGCTGGATGCCAATCTTGCAAAGGCTGTTATGTCAATAGGTGCGGTTAAGGGCTTTGAAATAGGAGATGGCTTCGCAGCAGCTGATAGTACAGGAAGCTCTAATAATGACAGTTTTACAATAAAGGATGGCAGGATAATAAAGAAAACTAACCATAGTGGCGGAGTGCTTGGTGGTATGAGTGATGGTTCTGATATAATATTCAGGGCAGCAGTTAAGCCAACGCCATCTATAGCGGCAGTCCAGCAGACAGTCAACAAGTCAGGTGAGGATATTGAGATATCTATAAAAGGAAGACACGATCCTATGATAGTTCCAAGAGCAGTAGTTGTTGTTGAAGCTATGACAGCATTGACACTTGTAGATATGATATTAGGTAATATGACATCAAGAATAGACAGAATAGTTGATTTCTACAAAAGATAGATAAAAGACTGCTATCTATATAGATTATGGAATGATATATCAAAGAAGAATAAATTGGTAGAATAACTAATAAAAAAGCTGAATTATAGAAATAAGATAAGAAGGAAAAGAGAAATATGTACAAAATATTAAAAACAGATGGAAGAGCTAAAAGAGCGGAATTCACAACAGTTCATGGAACAGTTCAGACACCTGTATTTATGAATGTTGGAACTGTTGCGGCTATAAAAGGCGCAGTTGCTACAACAGATTTGCAGGAGATTGGAACACAGATAGAATTATCAAACACATATCACCTTCATGTAAGACCAGGTGATAAGCTTATAAAGGAGCTGGGCGGACTTCATAAGTTTATGAACTGGAATAAGCCAATACTTACAGATTCAGGTGGATTTCAGGTGTTTTCGCTTGCAGGACTCCGTAAGATTAAGGAAGAGGGAGTTACATTCCAGTCACATATAGATGGACATAAGATATTTATGGGACCCGAGGAAAGTATGCAGATACAGTCTAATCTTGGTTCAACTATAGCGATGGCATTTGATGAGTGTGCGCCTGCAAAGGCTGACAGAAAGTACATCATCAACTCCGTTGAGAGAACTACAAGATGGCTTGAACGCTGTAAGAAAGAAATGAACCGACTTAACTCGCTTGAAGATACTATTAATAAGAGCCAGATGCTTTTTGGTATCAATCAGGGTGCAATATATGATGATATAAGAATTGACCACGCAAAGCGCATATCAGAGCTTGACCTTGACGGATATGCAGTTGGTGGTCTTGCAGTAGGTGAGTCACACGAGGAAATGTATCACGTGCTTGATGAGGTTGTTCCATATCTTCCACAGAATAAGCCAACATATCTTATGGGTGTTGGTACACCAGCCAATATATTAGAGTCAGTTGACAGGGGTATCGACTTCTTCGACTGCGTATATCCATCAAGAAATGGACGTCACGGACATGTGTATACAAAGCTTGGAAAGATTAATCTTTTCAATGCAAAGTATGAAAAGGATACAGCACCTATTGAAGAGGGTTGTCAGTGTCCTGCTTGTAAGAATTATTCAAGAGCCTACATAAGACATTTGCTTAAGGCTAAGGAAATGCTTGGAATGAGACTCTGCGTACTCCATAATCTTTACTTCTATAATCATCTTATGGAGGATATCAGGGGTGCTATTGATGCAGGAAACTATAAGAGCTTTAAGGATGAGAGATTATATCTTTTAAAGACTTACGATAAAAAATAGGACTAATGTTCAGATATCAGAGTGTTGCGTTGATGTGTAGCAATACGTGTACATCATAAAATGAAAATAATAACAGAATTGATTGTAATCATAAAAATGCTATAAATTTATCATTAAAAGATAGACATACAGAAAAAATTACGTTATTATAACAATATTGAGCCTGTATAGGGCAAGTATTTAGGAGGAATTAGTAATGGGACAGCTTGGTATTATTATTGTGTATGTAATAGCACTTTGTGCTTTAATGTACTTCTTTGCAATTAAGCCACAGAAGAAGCAGCAGAAGGAACAGCAGCAGCTTATGGATTCAATGGCTATCGGTGATTATGTTCTTACAACAAGTGGTTTCTATGGCGTTATTCTTGATATAACAGAGGATGATGTAATCGTAGAATTCGGTAACAACAAGAACTGCCGTATCACAATGCAGAAGAAGGCTATTGCTCAGGTTGAGAAGCCAGCAGCATCAGAAGAATAATTGATGTGTATATTGTAGTTTGCCGTTATTTTATAATAGGAAATATCAGTACAATATAGATAGTGTAATAATCTCCGGAAAGTCAGATGATTTTCTGGAGATTTTTATTTTTTTGTCAAGAGTGGGGAATTTTAGAACCACTCTTAAAATTTCTACATTAATTACCGCACTACTTGAAAAAAACACTATTATGGAGTAGAATATTAACCAATAGCCTAAACTTAGCTTAGTATACTTAAGTGGGGCTGTAGTACAAGAAAGAAAGGCAGGAATTAACATGGATTGTAGAATAACATTAATTCCAGGAGATGGAATCGGGCCAGAGATAGTCACAGAGGCAGTTAAGGTATTAGATGCTGTGGCAGCTAAGTATGGTCATAAGTTCGATTATACGAAGATTTTAATGGGAGGATGCTCTATTGATGAGTGCGGAGTACCTCTTACAGATGAGGCAGTAGCCGTCGCTAAGGCCTCAGATGCAGTGCTTCTAGGTGCTGTAGGTGGAAACGTGGGTAACTCAAGATGGTATGACGTGGCACCTAACCTAAGACCAGAGGCAGGACTATTAAAAATTCGTAAGGACTTAGAGTTATTCGCTAACATTCGTCCTGCTTATTTATATAATGAATTAAAGGCAGCCTGCCCTCTTAAGGAAGAAATTATCGGCGATGGTTTCGATATGGTTATTATGAGAGAGCTTACAGGTGGTCTTTACTTTGGTAAGAGGCACACAGAAGAGGTTGACGGTCTTATGACTGCTGTTGATACTCTTACATATAATGAAGAAGAGATTAGAAGAATAGCTATTAAAGGCTTTGAGATAGCTATGAAGAGAAGAAAGAAAGTAACAAGTGTTGATAAGGCCAATGTACTTGACTCTTCAAGACTCTGGAGAAAGGTCGTTAAGGAAGTTTCTAAGGATTATCCTGATGTTGAACTTACAGATATGCTCGTTGACAACTGTGCTATGCAGCTTGTCCGTGATCCTAAGCAGTTTGATGTTATCCTTACTGAAAATATGTTCGGTGATATATTGTCAGATGAAGCAAGTATGGTGACAGGTTCTATCGGAATGTTGTCATCAGCAAGTCTTGGTGCTACAAAGCTTGGACTTTATGAGCCTAGCCACGGTTCTGCACCTGACATTGCAGGACAGGATAAGGCGAATCCTATCGCAACTATTCTTTCAGCAGCAATGATGCTTCGTTATTCATTTGACCTTGAAAAAGAGGCGGATGCAGTTGAGGCAGCAGTTAAAAAGGTACTTAAAGACGGATACCGTACAGTTGATATTATGGATGAAGGAAAGACACAGGTAGGAACAATTGAGATGGGTGATCTTATCTGTGAGAGAATATAGTAAAATTTCGGGAGGAATACAAAATGAGAAGTGATGTTGTAAAAAAAGGTATGCAGACAGCTCCACAGAGATCTTTGTTCAATGCATTAGGTCTTACGGAGGAAGAACTTTTTCTGGAAATGCTTGACAATCTTGCTTCTGAGAAGGATAAGGATCCACTTGGAATCTTTGCTTCCAGACTGGCCACCATGGCATGTAAGGCTGCGGTAAAGGGAAATCATCAGATGTCCGACCGGGAGGCAAATGCATTGATCGATGAACTGCTTACACTGGAGAATCCCTATCACTGTCCTCATGGAAGACCGACGATTATTTCCATGACTAGAACAGAACTGGAAAAGAAATTTAAACGTATTGTATAGTTTATATATAAGGAGCTATTATGAAAAAGCCACTGATCGTTCTTACAGGACCGACGGCAGCAGGAAAAACCCATCTATCCATTGCTCTTGCGAAAGCAGTAAACGGAGAGATCATTTCTGCTGATTCCATGCAGGTCTACAAATATATGGATATTGGATCAGCTAAGATCCGGCCGGAGGAGATGCAGGGAGTAAAGCATTATCTGGTAGATGAACTGCTGCCTCAGGAAGAATTTCATATCGTGAAATTCCAGCAGATGGCAAAAGCTGCCATGGAAGAAATTTATGCCAAGGGGAAAATTCCTGTTCTGGTAGGAGGAACCGGATTTTATATACAGGCTATTACAAAGGATATTGATTTTACTCAGGCAGAGCAGGAAGACGGATACCGTCAGGAGCTGGAACAGCTTGCTGCAGAGAAGGGAAATGAATATCTGCATCAGATGCTTTTGGATGTTGATCCTGTCAGTGCCGGGGAAATCCACGCCAATAATGTAAAACGTGTGATCAGGGCACTGGAGTTTTATCATCAGAACCAGTCGCCGATCTCCGCACATAATCAGGAGCAGAAGGAACACGAAACCCCTTATAATCTGGCATATTTTGTGCTGAATGTACCAAGGGAAC
>OOIF01002103.1_pt1 | contig 14471 bp, 14 predicted proteins | sample 1691961 | NCBI WGS metagenome assembly OOIF01 (sample SAMN06348146, study PRJEB24527) | human gut metagenome | biome: human gut; feature: ankylosing spondylitis patient; material: feces | host: Homo sapiens | place: China | collected 2015-10 | reverse complement strand
GGACTGCGACAAAAAAGCCCTTCTGCCATGTTTTTATCAATCGGAATGTTAAAACTAAACTATTTTCTTGCGGACATTTTTATTTTATCGGCTGAAAAACAGCCGATAAAATTGTCATGGCGGAAAATAGAATGCTTACATCCTAGGGCTTAACATTTTACGTTCATTACTGCTTCCTCTTCTTTATTAAACTTTTTAGTTATATATAATGTTTATGAAAGATATTCAATGGAAAGTTATTGTACGTTGCATGACGTATAATCAATCGAAATATATTACAGATACCTTGAATGGATTTTGCATACAAGAAACATCATTTCCCTTCGTATGCTGTATTGTTGACGATGCATCAACTGATGGTGAGCAAGATGTAATTAATGAATATTTATCTTCTAATTTCAATCTGACAGACTCAAATATATTCTTCCAAAAGGAAACGGATTATGCTCATATTACTTTTGCTCAGCATAATAAAAACAAAAATTGCTATTTTGCTGTACTCCTCCTCAAAGAAAACCATTATTCTAAGGGGAAAAGTTATTTAAAAAATCATTATATTTCAGAATGGTCTAATAATGTTGACTATGTTGCATATTGCGAAGGCGATGATTATTGGATAGAGTCTAAGAAATTGCAATGGCAAGTAGATTATTTAGATCTGCATCCCGATATAACTTACTCATGTTGTAGATTTAAAATATTAATTCAGAAAACAGGAGAGATGCAAGATGATTGGAATGTATATTTTAAGAATCCTGCTAATCAATTAGTTTCAGAATTTGTTTTTGATACAGAGTATGCTTTTTCAAAAACTTGGATAACCTTAACACTAACTCAGGTTGTTCGTTCATCTGCTTTGGATATGGAATTTATCAGGCAATTTAAATATGGTAGAGACGTTCATCAAATCTATTCAATCTTAAAAAAAGGGAAAGGGGTTTGTCACTCTTTTTATGGAGGAGTATATAGAATTAATTCTTTGGGAATTCATGGAGGTATATCTTATATAAAACAACATTATAATAATTACTTGGTATATAAAGAATTATACGATAAAACAAAAGAACCTTGGGCGTGTAAAATAATGACAAAAGAATATAAGCAATTGATACGCATGAGAAAGTTTTTATTCCCTAAATCATATTTAGAGTTAGATTGCTGGGCAAGTGTTTTAATTGATAAGACAAAAGAAATCTATATGAAAATATTGAGGAAATGAGAGAAAAACAAGTCCGTCTATCGAATATTGAACTTTTGCGAATACTCTGTATGTTTGGAGTCTTAATAGTACATGCTGATTTTGGTGCTTTAGATATTCCAACCAAACAGGAGTTAATAGATAAAACAGGTGTGTGTGTATCAAGAACATTCATTGAATCCTTTTCCATTGTCGCAGTTAATACTTTTGTTTTATTATCAGGTTGGTTTGGTATTAGGTTTAAATGGGAGGCATTGGCTAAACTTATATTTCAATGTTTATTTTTTACATGCACAATATATTCTTTATATCTTATTGGTGGAGGTACAGTTACAATCGAAGGACTTAAAAGCTGTGTAATGCTTACTAAAAACGTTTGGTTTGTAAAATGTTATATTGGATTATTTATACTCTCCCCAGTACTGAATTCTTTTGTTGAACATTCTGATAGGAAAATATTCAAATATGCTATCATTTGTTTTTTTGTATATCAAAGTGTGTTTGGCTGGATGTTTGAAGCTCAAGACTGGATTCAAAACGGTTATTCCACTTGGTCTTTTATAGGCTTATATCTTTTAGCTCGATATGTAAAAATTTATAGACCTAAATTAAGTTGTTTAAAAAAGGAGTATGACATAACAATATATGCTGTATTATCAACATTAACAGCTTTGTGTATGTTACTTTTCGTATATACTAATAAGTTTACATATTTCATACTGTTTATGCACTATACTTCTCCTTTAATCATCATTGCTGCATTGTATTTACTATTATTTTTTAGTAAAATCAATATCATAAGTAAACATATTAATTGGATTGCAGCATCATGTTTTGCTGTTTATATGCAGCATTTCATGATATTTCCACTTATCATGAATCCTCTGATAAAAAATATTGTGGAAAACAATTCTGCATTTTTATCATCAATATTCATTAGTCTGTTACTTATTGTATTTTTTGTAGTTGCCATAGTGACTGACAAAATAAGAATTCTTGTTTGGAATAACATTATGAATTATTTTATTAAAAGAAATGATTGAACTTATCTCAAAATATGATTGTTGTGGATGCACAGCATGCGAATCCGTTTGCCATAAAAAAGCTATTTCAATGCAAGCAGATGATTTAGGTTTTCTTTACCCAGTTGTTAATCACGAAAATTGCATAAATTGTGGTTTATGCGATACTGTATGCCCTGTGTCACAACATAATATAGAGAAATACAATAGAACAGACTCTTTGATATATGCTTTACGTAATAAGGACAAGAATATTTGTCATAGCAGTTCAAGCGGTGGAGTATTTTTAACTTTGTGCGACTATGTGATAGACAAGGGAGGAGTTGTATTTGGAGCGGAATATGAAAATAATTTTGTTGTCAAACATAAATTTGAAGACAAAAAAGAAGATGTAAAGAGAATGAGCGGTTCTAAGTATGTTCAAAGTGACATCAGAGGTGTTTTTTTTCAAGCAAAACAATTTCTTAATGAGGGTAGATTAGTTTTATTTAGCGGCACTCCCTGCCAAATAGAAGGCCTAAAACTATATTTAAGAAAAGAATATGATAAATTGATAACTGTAGATATACTATGCCATGGTGTTCCATCTCCCAAAGTATTTTCTGACTATATAAATTTTATAGGTAAAAATTCGGTATTCAAACTGACACATATAAATATGAAAGATAAAACTTTCGGATGGGAATATCAAAACCTCAGATTGTATTTTGGGAATCATAAAAGTCAGTTTAATACTATTGTCTCAAATTTATGGAATAAAATATATTATAGCCATCTTGTTGTCAGACCATCATGTTTTAAGTGTCATTTTACTAATTATAACAGAACAGGAGATTTCTCTATAGGGGATTTCTGGGGCATAAATAAATATCATCCAGACTTCGATATATCTAATGGTGCTTCACTCCTCATGGTAAATACTATAAAAGGAAATAAAGTTTGGAACGATATAAAAGTAAAATTCTATTACGCAGAAAGTGATAAAGAAAAATGTAAACAACAAGCATTACTGCAACCAGTCCAAGAGCCAGAAAATATAGACATTATCTTGAAGCGTTATTACAACGAAGGTTTTAGCGTATTCGAAGACATTTTCAATATTACGAGGTTGAAACTAATTAAAAATAAATTATTTCATTTATTATCAAATCTCAAGAAATGAAAGTAGGAATATTAACATTTCACAATGCCCATAATTATGGTGCTGTATTACAATGTTTTGCACTTCAACATTACCTACAACATATAGGACACACTGTAGAAATAATCGATTATAGACCTGAATTCTATAGAGAACAGTATAAACCACACACATTGGTATCCTGCTTAAGGAAGAATCCATGGGGTATGCTAAGAAATATTTTTTACAATTATTATTTGTTCAACAAAAGATGTAAGTCTTTTGATGATTTTATTAATGAATATCTTAGCTTATCAAAGGAAGTGACAGATAGTGAGATTCCACAATGTTATCAAGCGTATATCGTAGGTTCGGATCAAATATGGAATCCAGCAATTACGAACGGATTTAAAGATGTCTATTTCTGCAATTTCCATTTTAACAAAGGTGGCTCAAAATATATAGCTTATGCTCCAAGTATGGAACTTGGCAAACTTTCATTAGAAGAGAACAATTTCTTGAAGGTGAACTTAAAAAAAATGGATGCATTATCCGTCAGAGAACAATCGTTAATTCCTATACTTGAATCCTTATCGAACAAAAAAGTTGAGTTAGTATGTGATCCAACATTCTTATTGGATACTGCACAATGGAAATCTTTTATGAAGCAAAAGTCACCAAAAAAACCGTATGTCGTATTGTATCAAGTAAGAGATAACCCAGCAGCCTTTAAACTTGCATCAAGGATTGCCTCACAAATAAATGGTAAAGTTGTATGTTTAACTGCACGTGTAGATAAGAATTACCCTGTTAATTATCAAACAGCTTCTCCTCGGGATTTTGTTAACTATATTGCGAATGCAGAATATGTTGTGACAACAAGTTTCCATGGAACTGCATTTTCTTTGATATTTAATGTTCCATTCTATACTTTATTGCTTGGAGATAATTTTGACAGTCGTAGTTCATCGTTACTAAAAATGGTTGGATTAGAAAACAGATTAGTATTTCCTGAAAATGATGTAAATGTAGAACCAATAGATTTCACTTTATGCAATGAAAAAATAAAAGAACTTATCAGCAAGTCAAAGAAATATTTAGAAAGGGCTTTGAATGTATGAAAGTTTCAATAATTGTACCATGCTATAATGCTGCTAATGTATTGGATAAATGTATTTCCAGTATATTAAAACAATCGTTCAAAGATTGGGAATTATTACTGATTGACGATGGCTCAATAGATGAAACTCCATCTTTATGTCAGTCTTTAAAAAATAAAGATTATAGAATACATTATTTTCGTCAAAACAATGCGGGGGTATCAAGCGCCCGTAATACGGGTCTTGATTTAGCTTCAGGTGATTTCGTTACTTTTATTGATGCCGATGATTATATTGATCCATTTTATTTAGAAGAATTATTACAAGCTTCATCAAGTGATTTTATAATAAGTGGATTTTTATTGGATGGGAAAAAGCGTGTAGTTTCAGACAAGCATATTTGGGAGATTAATAAGGTCGGTACAGAAATAAAAGAGATTGTTGAAAATGATTTTTTACTTTATACTCCATGGGCAAAACTTTTTAATATGTCTGTTATCAAATCTAACAAGCTCCGGTTTGATAGAAAAATGCGACTTGGAGAAGATACCATTTTTTGCTACAATTACTTGCTTCATTGTAAATCTATTTGTGTATTACCATATACATCATACCATTATATTGGAGAATGGGGCGGCGGTAAAAAATACCAGCTTTCATATGATGAGGTCTTTTATTTAGATAAATCTGAGACAGATGCGATACGGAATATTAACAAGAGTTTTGGATGTAATATAGACCTAACTTATAGAGGCTGGCATGTCAGGTTTATAAAGGACTTATATACCGAATTTACTGACAAGGATACATGGGAACTTTACTGTAAAACACACGGCTATGTGAATATAAAATCTTTCATGCAAGATAAAAAACTAAGTTGTCTGTTTTGGGCTATTATTGACTTGGAGTTGTTATATAAGAGAAAAATGTATAAAGATGCGATATCCCAAATGGTACAACTAAGAAGCTTTTTTACGGTTCCATTTGACACAATTAACGCATATACACCTAAGATGAAATTCCTATTATGGAATATTCGTCATGGATTTTACAAAGTAAACCATTTTTGTCTTATTCTTTTATATATATTAAAAAGATGGATCCATTAATATCAATAATAGTTCCTGTTTATAGGGCTGAATCATATTTGGAAAGATGTATAAATAGCATCTTGGCACAAACTTTTAAAGCATGGGAATTATTGTTAATTGATGATGGCTCGCCTGACAAAAGCGGTGAAATCTGTGATTCTTATGCTTTAAAAGATGAAAGGATACGTGTGTTTCATAAAGAGAATGGTGGTGTATCTTCGGCCAGAGAAATGGGCATGAACAATGCGTCAGGAGTTTTCTCCATTCATGTTGACCCAGATGATTGGATAGACAGAAATATGTTAAGTTCCATGTATGAAAAGGCTATTTCCGAAAAGGCAGATATGGTTGTTTGTGACTTTATGATTGAATACTCTAGTCATTCATTCGTTGATAGCCAAAAACCAGCACTGTTAGAATCTAAAATATTTATGCGCCAACTCCAGTCAATGGAAAGACATGGTAGTTTATGTAACAAATTAATCCGAACACAACTATATCGCGAACAGAACCTCCACTTTCCTGCAGGCATGAATTGTTGGGAAGATTTATATATATGTATATGCTTACTTCATGCAGGATGCCGTTTGGCATATATAAGCAAGGCATTCTATCATTATGATTTTTCATCAAATGAAAATAGTATGGTAAGACATACAAATATCAATGGCTTAAAAGCACAAATGAAATGCGTGGAGTTATTGGAATCCCGATTAGGAAGTACTAATGACAGTTTTAATGAGATGAAAGGACTAGTACTAGTAACAGCCTATAGGCAGAATCTTCTAAACGAAAAGCATATTCGTGAGATGTATCCAGAAATCAACACATGGTATATACAAAAATACCGACATGAATGGAAAAAGACAAATTATTTTGGTTTGGCCGCATTATTATCCGGACACTCATTAAAGACCGTACGCGTCATGACATTTATATCTAGAATGTTATCTAGATTGTTATTTAAATTACGAATTATAAAATCCGAGTAATATGAGCCCTTTAGTTTCAGTCATTGTTCCTGTATATAATGTGGAGGAATATCTCCATAGATGCATCGATAGCTTAATTAATCAAAGTTATTTAAATCTAGAAATAATACTTGTAGATGATGGTAGTACCGACCGTAGCCCATCAATATGTGATGAATATGCAACCAAAGATAGCCGAATAAAAGTAATTCATAAAAAAAATGGCGGACTGTCCAGTGCCCGTAACATTGCGATTGATATAATGTGTGGGGAGTATGTAGTATTTGTTGATAGTGATGACTATGTTTCATGTAGTATGATTGAAAAATTTATCGATTCTTCTTTGAGATACAAGGTAGATGTGGTTGTCGCAAACTATACAATCGTAGGTAATTACCAAACAAAAGCAAAAGCAAAAGAAATTGAAAAGGATTATTGTGCAACAGGAATAGATATAGCTAAGGCTATAATCAGAGATGAGTATCCCAAAAACTTCGCTTGGGGGAAGTTGTATAAGTCTTATCTGTTTAATAATATGAGATTTCCAGAGGGTAGACTTTACGAAGATGTACCAACAATATATAAAGTTGTTGCAAAAAGCAACTTTGTTTATTGCCTGTCAGAATCTTTATATTTTTATGAAATGGGACGTCCCAATAACATTACTTCAGAGTTAACGTCTACTAAAGCCATAAAGAGTTATAAAGATGGGATGATAAATTGTGTAGAAAGGATTAGCTTTATCGAACAACATCCTGAATTTCAAGATATGAAGCCCATTGTAAAAGAACATATCTGTCGTTGGGCACTATTGGCAATGCAAGTTGCTGTCGTGGTAAGTCTAAAATGTACAGTTGAGACACTAGAAATGGTAAAATTAAGATTGTCAGAAGCTAAAATAAAACCATACACTTTTGCTTTAAAATTAGCTTTTGTATCGCCGTTATTGTATTATTGGTTTGAGAAATTTATGAAATGTGTGCGTCGTTTTAGATGAAAGCCAATTTTTATGCAAATTCAATGTTAAGTGTGCAACTCTATAATTTACCTGAATGTTTTTTATTATGAATATAATCAACACATTGTTTTATTTACCATTTTATAGTCTTCTGATGATTATTACAAGAAAAGAGAGAAGAAAACTATTTATGGAAGATGCTAAAAGATGGTGTCAATGGAAAATGGTACCATACTCGCAATACAATATAAGTAAGCTTTTAACTAAATACAAAGAATTCCGAAATCTGTTTTATTACCGCATGGGACCTTACAGTTACATTGTACGTTTAATGTTTCCTGGATACGATCATTTACAAATCACAACACCAAGGTCTTGTATTGGAGGTGGATTGATAATTCAGCATGGATTTTCTACTATAATCTCTGCAAAATGTATAGGAAAGAATTGTAAGATTTATCAGCAGGTTACCATAGGATACAATCATGCTCTTGAGGCTCCAATACTTGGTGATAACGTGGAGGTTTGTTGTGGAGCTAAAATCATAGGAGGAGTTAGAATCGGTAATAACGTTATAATAGGAGCTAATGCTGTTGTTATTAACGACGTACCAGACAATTGTGTTATTGCAGGTGTACCAGCCAGAATAATCAAGAAAATATAATATAATAAGTTTTTATATGAAAGTTACTGTTATAATGCCTGTATATAATGCAGAGAATGACTTGTGTCACTCTATAGACTCTCTAATCAGACAGACTTCCAATTCGTGGAAACTCATCTGCATTGATGATGGATCCACAGATAGTTCAAAACAAATAATTGAACAATATTGTAAGAATGATTCTCGCATCAGAATGATATGTCAAGAAAACTCGGGCCCAGCTGTTGCAAGAGCAAATGCCATTGCTCTTGTTGATACAGAGTATGTTGCAATACTTGACAGCGACGATTCATATTCTGAAGATTTCATAGAAAAGGTTATTGAGAGAGCTGTAGAAACAGATGCGGATTCAATAGTACCAAATGTTTGGTTTGGCAAAGATGGAAAACCAATACGACAAAATTTGTTTTCAAAAGGTTCTTTACTTAAATCTGATATGATTATCAATGAAGGAAAAGAGGCTTTCTCTTTAACAATTCCTTGGATGTTGCATGGATGGCAAGTTGTAAGAACGTCTTTGGCAAAAGAATATTATACGATTGACAATGCATCATATAGTAAGTTCAACAGTGATGAATATATTACTCGTCTTTTATATCTTAAAAGCAAAAAAACTGCTTTATGTAGTGCATGTTATAAACATACAATAAATAGCACATCAATAACTCATACAGCTTCTTTAAAACAATTAGATTACCTGATGACATTAGACAAATTATGTAATTTATGTATAAAGGAGAATGTTAACATTGATGTCATGTCTCGCCTATTAAAATTATATTATAACACATTGTCATATTGTTATGATATAATTTTAGCATTTTCAAAAAATGATCAAAAAAAAGGATTTCAGATTATCAATGAGTACTATAACAAATCTTATAAAAAATATTTGACTTTGCGCATTATTAAGCAATGTCCAATTAAAATCCGCATAAAACTATTATTGTCATTAATTAGTTTTCATTTCATAAACAATAAAGAAAAAAAGAAGATTGCTAATATAACAAATAAAATTAAAAGACATAAATAGGGCTATACAATAAAAAAATTTTCCTTTTCGGAATTCTTGTCTAATAATGCACACATTAAAGAAACAAGTAAATTCATTTAACTTACAACTAAAAATAAAGTTGAATCAATTATTGCATATACCTAATTACTCCACCTCAGAGAATATTCTACTAAAAGGTATAATTTGATTGGATTTTATTTGTACTTTTACCATGCCTAATAAAGATTTGTTCAACTTTTAATTTTACACTTTATTAAGCAATTTCTCTAAAGTAGTATAATTATTAATCAGCATCTTAAGATCATATGATTTGAGTTGCAAAATTAAGGATAAAGAGTAACTAATATGATATACCTTATATGTCAAGATTGGTATAATACCAGTAATAATCATGCTGGTATAAAATATTTGTGTAAACAACTTGAAATTTTATATCCTGATAATTTTAAAACAATAGTATTTCCTGATTACAATAGCATATTAAAAAACAATAAACTATCAAATGTACGTTTATATAATAGTATTGTTTTCCGTTATTCTAAATTAAGACATAATTTTTTTCAAAAAAAAGTATTCTCTTTTATGAAAAGAGAAATTACACAAAGTGATAAAATAATACTTATGGAATATTTGGATAAAAGTTATCCAATGCAAAAATTTGCTCATAGTATTAACAATAAATTCCCTAATGTAAGCATTTATGCAATGGTACATCTTGTCCCTGAAAAGATTGAATCAAATTTTCAAACGCAACAAGAACTAAATGATTGGCTCAAACCTATCACGAAAATCCTAACATTAGGGCATTCACTAACTGAATATTTTATTGGAAGAGGACTAGAAAAAGATAAAATTATAACAACTTTTCATTATGTTGATAACTATTATTTTAATGATTCTCCAATACGAAAACATAAAAGGATAAAAGTTATAGCAATGGGGAATCAGATGAGAAATATTATATTATTAAAAGAAATAGTTATTGCAAATCCCGATGTTGACTTTATTATATGTCAAGGAGTTATGAATATGTCACAACATTTTAAAGGACAAAAAAATGTAAAATTAATTCCATTCGTTGAAGAAAAACTATTAAGGCAATATATGCAGGAAGCAGATATTTCTTTAAATGTTATGAAAGATACAATAGGAAGTAATGTTATTGTAACTTCTTTAGCTATGGGATTAGCAATGATATGTAGCGAAGTAGGTTCTATAAAAGATTACTGTGACGAAACCAATACTATTTTTTGTGATAATAATAATACAGAAGATTTCTCTAATGCAATTTCGTTTTTAAATAATAATCTTGAGATACTTGAACGTATGCAGCAATCTGCAGCTATTAAAGCAAAAAAGTTTTCTATAAGACAATTTGCTAATGATTTAATTTCGCAAATATGATTTTTAACATTGATTTCATATTACTAAACCTATTACTATTTTTTGTATTTGCGAAAGCAGGTCAAAATATAGCCAAAAAAAAATTATATTGGGAAAATGCTAATTGGTGTATAGCTATATTTACCTTTGTCCAAGGTTGTCGTTTTGCAAGAGGAAATGATTATCATGGTTATTCTCAATTATTTAAGAATGGATTTAACGAGGAAAATCCGTTTTTTTCGCATATAAATGATTTTTTAAAGTTATTAGGGATAAACCAATATAGCTGTTTCATGGTATATGCTTTCGTTTTCATATTATGTGCCATGATATTCATGTATGATTACAGAAAGTATGCTAAATATATGTTTCCACTTTTTTTAGGAGGTTTCTTGTTATTTGAAGAATACATGATACGACAAGCATTTAGTTATTCATTTTTTTTCATTTATTTAAAATATTTATTCCGCATCAGAATAAGTAAGCTTAGTGATATAATCTCAAATAAAAAAAATATATTGTTATGTATAATCTTTGCTATTATAACTTTGGCTATACATACAGGTAATATTATTAATATATTTGTTATTACTATTTTATATTTATTTTGGAAGAAACCTTTTAATCCTTGGTATTCAATACCTATATATATATGCTGTGTATATATCCTACCAGACATCTTTAATTTTTCCTGGTTAGATCCAATTTTAAATTTTGCTGCAGAATCTAATGCAAAAGCTGCAGAATATGTAAGTCATTCAGAATATTGGTTTTCTGCTGAGGGTAAAAATGACATTTATACAAAAAATATATTTGCTGAATTTAGTCAAGTAGTTGCTTCTTCATCGATAATGTATTTAGGTTATAAACTCATAAAAAATAACATTCATAATAGCCATATATTAATTACTTTATTGAATGTTTTTATAATAGGTATATGCATTGAATCTTTATTTGTAAATTTAGAAATATTACGTCGTATAGGATATGTTATGGATAGGGTTGGCTATTTTTTAATCCCGATAATAATATATTATAAACCTCGTAATATTAATTTTATTCATAGACTATTATTTTTAAGTTTTATATGGTTTATGTATTATTATACAAAATATATTTTATTCAGTGGAAAAGTTAGTATGTTTATTTGGGATACTCCATATTCTTTCTTTAGTTAAAAATTATATATAGTATGCAACCTTTAGTTTCAGTTATAGTTCCCGTTTATAATGTCGAATTATATTTAGAACAATGTATAAATTCATTACTAAAACAAACATTATCTAATATAGAGATAATTTTAATCGATGACAAATCAACAGATAATTCTCCTAAAATATGTGATAGATATGCTTCTTTAAACAAGAACATTAAAGTCATTCATAAGTTTAAAAATGAAGGTTTAGGAATGGCTTGTAATACAGGTATAGAAAACGCAACTGGTGAATATATAGCTTTTTGTGATTCTGACGATTATGTTGACCCTGATATGTATGAGAAAATGTATGATTGTGCAAAAACATACCATAGTAATGCGGTTTTTAGTGGAATTAAACGTGTTTCTTATGATGGTAAATATCTTGGTAAATTAGCTCACCCTCAAGAATTCAAGCAATATAAAAGAGAGGAAAAGAATTCTTTATTAATAGATTTAATAGCTTCTGAACCTCATGAAAATACGGAACGTAAAATGCAGGTCTCTGCAAAAGTTGTATTATATGATAGAGAATTAATTCAAGAAAAAAAAATAAGATTTGTATCTGAGAAGTTATTGCCATCAGAAGATTTAATCTTTAATATAGATTTTATTGCTAATAGCAATATTGTATGTATACTGCCTGACGCTTTCTATAATTACAGAGTAAATCCGAAATCAATCTCACAAACGATAGATAAAAATAGATTTTTTTTGTTAAAAAATTTATATGATTATATTTATAAACAATGCTGTAAACATAAAATAGAAGGTAATTATATAAATAGAATACAGAAAATGTTTTTGGGATATACCCGTAGTTACATTTTTAGAGTTGCTAAATCATCTCTAACATTAAAAGAAAAAAGAAATATTTTTCTACACATTTGCAATGATGATATATGGAAAGACTTTTGGGACATTTACCCTATAACTAAGACATCTACCTACAATCTATTATTTTTTATTTCAATAAGATATAAATTCTATATTATCATATATTTAATGGCTATAATAAAAAAAATCATTAAGAAATAACAAAAGGATATGTCTATGATTAGTACAAAAAATGACTTAAAATATTTTTTATCTGAAGATTTAAAACGTTATGAGGGCAAAAAACCTAATGTAAAAGACTGGATACTAAATAATGAGAAATGGTATATATGGCAATATATCAAAGTATTACGACACGTAGAATTTCACTTGAACAACAAACATTTTTTTTTATATTTATATTGGTTTTTTAGATATAAAAGATTATGTTATAATTTAAAAATCGATATAAAGCCAAATAATTTAGGACCAGGAGTTAGAATAATGCATTTGGGTTCTCTTATAAGAATAAAAAGGAATTGTATCATTGGTAAGAATTGTACAATACTGCCAGGTACTGTTATTGGGAATAAACACTTGTATGATGATAATTCATGGGTAATTATTGGAGACAATTGTTATATTGGTTTAGGTGTTAAAATATTTGGCCAAGTAACAATTGGCAATAATGTGACAATAGGGGCCAATGCAGTAGTAACACATGATATACCAGATAATGCAATAGTTGGTGGAATACCTGCTAAAATAATAAGATTTAAAGAATAAAATGAAAAGAGTTTTAGTTATAGCTACTAGTCATAAAACACGTGGTGGCATTACATCGGTAGTGAAGGCTCATAAAAAAGGTAATCAATGGAAATATTATAATTGCGTTTGGATAGAAACACATATAGATAAAGGAAATGCGTTAAAACTATTATACCTAATAAAAGCTTGGTTTACTTATATATGTTTATTACCATTCTGTAATATTGTGCATATACATACTAGTGAACCACCTTCTGCAATAAGGAAATGTTTTTTTATACCTTTTGCTAAAATTCTAAAGAAAAAAGTCATAGTACATTTTCATGCTTTTTCTCCAGAAACTACCATAAACGGGAAATATCGTAAATTATATAAGTATTTATTTATGAAAGCTGATTGCATTATTGTTTTGTCTCAATTATGGGAAAAATATGTGAATGAAGCCTTTAACCTTGGGAATAAAGTTAAAGTCATTTATAATCCATGTACATCTGAAATTTCCACTAAAAAATACAATAAAAAAAATCAAATTTTATATGCTGGAACAATTAATGCTAGAAAGGGTTATGCAGATATGATAAAAGCCTTTTCAAAAATTGCGTCAGATTTTCCAAATTGGAGTATTGTTTTCGCAGGAAATGGTGAAATAGAGCAAGGAAGTATGTTAGCCAAACAATACGGGATAGAGTCACAAGTAATATTTCTAGGCTGGATAAATGGTCACCAAAAAGATCAAGTATTCAAAGAAGCGTCCATTTTTTGTTTACCAAGCTACGCAGAGGGATTTCCTATGGCAGTTTTAGATGCATGGTCATACGGTCTTCCTGTAATAACCACACCTGTAGGTGGAATACCTGATATAGCTCAAAATGGAAAAAATATATTATTATTTAATCCTGGAGATATAGATAGTTTAGCTGAAAATATGAAGAAACTTATTATTGATGTAACATTGAGAAATAACATAATAAAAGAATCTGTTAAATTAGCTAAAACAACTTTTAATATTAATACGATAAACAATCAAATAGGTAACCTTTATAAAGAACTCTTGTGTAAAATCTAATATTTTGCACATTAATAATAACAATACTTCGGTAAATTTTTACCGAAAAATTAAAAGTTAAACAATAGAACCGGCAAAAGCTGGTTCGGAAACACTAAAGAGGT
>OOIF01002084.1_pt1 | contig 14603 bp, 12 predicted proteins | sample 1691961 | NCBI WGS metagenome assembly OOIF01 (sample SAMN06348146, study PRJEB24527) | human gut metagenome | biome: human gut; feature: ankylosing spondylitis patient; material: feces | host: Homo sapiens | place: China | collected 2015-10 | reverse complement strand
ACCAGCCGTATTCATTTAACGCCATTCCGGTATAATTCAAATCCAGTGCTCCGTTCGTCATGTACCACCAGCCGTATTCATTTAACGCCATTCCGGTATAATTCAAATCCAGTGCTCCGTTCGTCATGTACCACCAGCCGTATTCATTTAACGCCATTCCGGTATAATTCAAATCCAGTGCTCCGTTGGTTATGTACCACCAGCCGTATTCGTTTACTGCCATTCCGGTATAGTTAAAATCCAGTGTTCCATTCGTCATGTACCACCAGCCGTATTCATTTACTGCCATTCCGGTATAACCAAAGTCAATTGTTCCATTGCTTACATACCACCAGCCATACTCATTTGCTGCCATTCCTGTATAGTTGAAATCTACTGTTCCATTGGTTATCTTCCACCAGCCATATTCATTTGCTGCTAAACCGTTATAATTGTAATCAATATTGTTATTTGTGTAATAATACCAGTTACCATCTGCTGACTGTTGCAGTCCATTTTTATTTTCATCCGGAGCCGGATTTTCATTATCACCAGCATCTGTCTTTGCCGTAAATGTCAGTTTATCCGCAGACACTTCGATATTAAAAACATTTTCCTGTTCCTCTCCATCATACTTGAAACCGTCAGGAAGCTGTTCGTCTTGCCCCATTGATGCCGCCGGTATAACAGACACGGGATTGTCATAATCAACCAGCCATACCTCATCTCTTCCCTGTTCATCCATTCCTAAGAAATCATTCAATGCGCAGATTCTGTAAACAGAACTTCCGGTTTCAGAATCATAGTCATATACCATTGCATACTTTTCATTTGTTGCCGTATTAATCACTAAATTACTTGTTCCGCCACTGCCCCATTCCGCATCATAATATGAGATGTCTGTGTCTAAAACAGTCTGCGTGTAACCTTCCGGCATTGTGTCATAGCTTCCTATCTTTACCGCATAATAAATGTCACCGAGCGCTTCTTTTTTCGTGAGCTGATACAGGTTATATGCCGTAATTTCGTCATTCTCATTTAATGAATAGGTTAAAGTGTAATATGAAGAATCTCCGTTGGTATAAACTACATTGGTTGTTGACGGGTCATACGCATAATACTTTGCATAAATTCTTGCAATATCCAGCGGATGTGAAATCTGATACTGTGGTGTTTCCTGCAATGTCCCGTTATCCTTTATTACCTTATCCGTAAGATTTCCTGTCGTGTAAAGCACTTTTCCTGCCTGTCCTGCATAAATCGTCACATTACAGGTATTTTCCACTGAAAGCACGGACGCCGTTCCCTCTGCATAAAGGCGCACACCGTAGTCTTCCTGTTTTTTCGGGTTTACCGTAAGCGAACCGTCCCCGCAGATTGTAACAGATCCGCCCCACGCATCGCCGTATGCGACAATACTGCTTATTTCATTTTCACCTATCAGGCGGATTTTAAAATCATCCCCCATCATGTTGGTTGCAATATAATTGTCTGCATTTTTGTACTGGTTCAAAGTTAATGTGTTGCTTGCCTTATCGTAGGATACCCCGTCAATTGCGTTGCTTCCCTGCGATGAAAATATGTTGTCTTTGGTTTCGCTGTTACCCACTGCAATATAGGCATACGCCCAGTCCCCTTCATCACACGGACCGTTTGCCGCCTCTGCCTTCGGTACGGTAAATACGACCGCTGCCGACAATGCCATTACCGTTGTAAGGGCTATCGCTGCTGCCTTACTTCTACTTCTCCGGGTGGATTTCCGATTGAACTTTTTTAATATTCTCACCATAAAATTTCCTCCTTTTGCCTGTGTAAATATTTGGTAGTTATGGTGTCATCTTATCGTATCCTTTATTCGCTGTGCAGTTGGCATGTGTCTATTTTTCGGCAGAAACGAGAAAAACAGCGTGGGACAGATGTCTCACGCCGTTTTATAGTATATAAATTTCAGTTTTAGTCCCTATATCAAGCCTTTCGTATCCTGCCTGTCATATAAAAATCTTCTCCTCTAAATCTTCATAGAACAATGGAAGATAACGTAGTTTATATTTTGTATCAGTCATTTATTTTCCTTCTCAGATTTGCAAAAATTTCTTCATGTGTATATCTTCTGTCATCTTCTTCCGCAGACTTATCAGCCTCATCAAGAGCTGTTTCAACACCTGCAACTGCTTTTTCCACATCAAAAGACTGCTTTTTACAAATTTATTCAGTTCTTATACACCGATATTTCCAATACTTTATTCATCACCCATTTTCGCCAATTTGGCTGCCTGGTCTGCCGCGATGCAGGCATCGATGATTTCCTGGATATCGCCGTCCATAATCTTGTCCAGCTTATACAGCGTCAGACCGATTCTGTGGTCGGTTACACGTCCCTGTGGGAAGTTGTAAGTACGAATCTTTTCAGAACGGTCACCTGTACCAATCTGGCTTCTTCTCGCATCTGCTTCCGCATCATGTGCCTTCTGAATCTCTAAATCATAGAGTTTTGCACGCAGGAGAGCAAATGCCTTTTCTTTATTCTGAATCTGTGACTTTTCTGTCTGTGAATAAATAACAATGCCTGTCGGATAGTGGGTCAGTCGTACAGCGGAATCCGTTGTATTGACACACTGTCCGCCGTTTCCGGAAGCACGCATAACATCGATACGGATATCTTTTTCATCAATCTGGATATCTACTTCTTCTGCTTCCGGCATAACTGCAACCGAAGCCGTAGAAGTATGGATACGTCCGCCGGATTCTGTTTCCGGCACACGCTGTACACGGTACCATGAATTCGATTTCCTTCATACCACCAATGCCTGTTTCATCCGCGTTGACAACTTCGACCTTCCAGCCCTTTGATTCTACATAATGGGTATACATACGGAACAGCTCTGCCGCAAAAAGTGCCGCTTCATCACCGCCCGCACCCGCACGGATTTCAACGATAATATCCTTGTCATCATTCGGATCCTTTGGCAGAAGTAAAATTTTAATTTCATTTTCCAGTTCTTCTACGCGTTTTTTCGCTTCATTTAATTCTTCTTTTGCCAGTTCCTTTAATTCTTCATCGGATTCTTCATCTAAAAGCTGTAAACTGTCTTCAATTGTCTGCTTACAGTTTTTGTATTCTGTATACGTAGCAATTAACGGAGCCAGACTGCTCTGCTCTTTCATCAGCTTTCTAAAACGGTTCTGGTCATTAACCACATCCGGATTTCCCAGTTCTGCCGTAATATCCTCATAACGGTTTACGGTATCTTCCAATCTGTCAAACATATCCATAATCTATTTTATCCTTTCTTTCCGGTTCTCTGTCTTTCTTTATTTATAATCTGCCCATAACGACTCTGTCAAGTCCCGCCAAATCTTTTACGGTTGACACCTGTGTATAGCCTTCTTTACAAAGCAGTGCTTCGACTGCCGCAGACTGGTCATAGCCGATTTCATAAAACAGCCGGCCGCCGGGCTTTAAAAAGCCTTTCGCCTGCTTTGTAATCTTTCTGTAAAAATATAATCCATCCTCATGTCCGTCCAATGCCAGCACCGGGTCATGCAGGCGCACTTCCTCCGATAAACTGTCAATCACCTCTGTACAGATATACGGCGGATTGGAAACCACAATATCCACGGACTGTTCCATAAGATACTTTCCTGCGTTTTCAAATAAATCGCTCTGAATCAGTGTCACATTTTCCGGTGCAAGGGCTTCTTGATTAGCCTTTGCAACCGCAAGTGCCTTCCCGGAAATATCCACACCGATACCCTTTGAAAGCTTTCGTTCCAGTGCAACAGACAGCAGAATGCAGCCTGAACCGGTACACATATCTACAACTGTCATACCGTCCGTACAGACCTTTAACACCTGCTCCACAAGCACTTCCGTATCCGGTCTTGGAATCAGTACATCGGGACTGACCTTAAATTCATGTCCGTAAAAAAATGCCCTGCCTAAAATGTGCTGCAACGGCTCATGACTGCTTCTACGTTCAATATAGTCAAAAAAACGTTCCTGTTCTACACGGGTAAGCAGCTTTGATCCATTCATCAGATAATATGTCCTGTCCATGCCGTTGATTTCAGACAACAGGGCATAGCTGTCGTAGTCTGCATTTTCAATGCCGCACTGTTTCAGTCTTTTTGCACCCTCACGCACCGCGCCGGATATGGTCAGATTTTCCTGTATCATCATATCCCTGCACATCACTTTTTATCCACTCTCTCTTTGAAAAGAGGAAGTTCCTCTGCGTAATCTTCGTCTTCTTCATCCTCGATAAATTCAAAGCCGTCGCCTTCTTCAAGCCCCTTATCGCTTGCTACTGACAGATTACTTTCGGATGCCTGCTGTGCTGCCGTGTCCACAGATTCCTGCGGGTCTTCTATAATTTCAAAGCCCTCCGGCAGTTCATCATCGTCCTCATCATCTTCTCCGGCTTCTGATTCCTGTGATTCTGACTGCTGTTTTATATCTGCATTTTCACTTTCCGGCTCAGACTTTTCTTTATTTTCTGCCGGACTGCCGGTTTCGGACTGCTGTTCTGAATTTTCAGTGCTGTCCGGATTCTTTTCCTGCTCTTTTGCACCCTCTGCGTCCGTAATCTGACCGCCTTCTAATATATCCGTATCATCCGGTGCAATATATTCTTTTTCAGGCTGTGTCGTCTGCTGTGTATTTTCCTGTACAACTTCATCCGGATTTAAGGAACGTGTATTCCGATCCGCACCTGTCGTAATGGTCGATGTAATCGCAAGAGAAGCTTCGTTGGCTGCCATTTCCGCTACCGGCTGTTCGGTATCCTTATAATAATCCAATAAAAATGCTTCCCAGTCAAAGACTTCTTCTACTGCTTTAATCGCCACTTCAATCATATCCATATCCGGTTCTTTGGTCGTGAGCTTCTGAAGCCACAGCCCCGGCTTGCTGAGTGCTGTGATAAATACATTTTCGCTTCTGCCCGCCCAGCGGATTAATTCATATGAAACTCCCGCAATGACCGGAATCAGCAGGATTCTTAAAACGAGCTGCACCGCCGTATTTTCGATTCTGATAAATATAAAAAATATCACACTGACAAACATCACCAGAAACAAAAAGCTTGTTCCGCAGCGCTTGTGATAACGCGAGCTGTTTTTTACATTTTCCGGTGTCAGTCTTGCGCCATGCTCAATGCAGTTGATACACTTATGCTCTGCACCGTGGTACATAAATGTTCTTTTAATATCCTTCATCTGTGAAATTGCCAGTATGTATAAAATAAATAAGACAACTCTCACAAGACCTTCTATAAAATTCAACAAAAATTGAGAAGAAACATAAGGTGTCAGCAGTCTGGATACAAAATACGGAATGAGCATAAACAGTCCTACTGCAAATACAACAGATAAAATAACCGTAAACGCCATTAAAACCGCTTCTAATTTATCTTTAAAAACAGCCCTTCCGATTTCATCGGCTTTTGTACTCTTCTGCTCTGCCGGATCATCATAAAACGAAGCCGAATAATTGATTGTGGAAATTCCCGTTACTAAAGAATCCACAAAGCTGTATACTCCCCGGATTATCGGATAATTCAGCCACGGATGTTTCTTTTGCAGCTGATTACAATCTCTGACTGTTACTTCTATTTCATTATCTGGCTTACGGACTGCAATGGAATACTGATCCTTATTGCGCATCATAATTCCTTCAATAACAGCCTGTCCGCCGATTCCTGATGGTTTCATCGCACACCTCTAAGCATATTTTTTACCATAATAACAAAAAAGTTGAGGTCTGGTCAACCTCAACCTTATGTTCTGATTAATTGTTCTGTACGCCGTACTTCTTGTTGAACTTATCAATACGTCCGCGAACAGATGATGCCTTCTGCTGTCCTGTATAGAAAGGATGGCACTTTGAGCAAATTTCAACATGGATTTCTTCCTTTGTTGAACCTGTAACAAATTCATTACCACAGTTGCAAACAACCTTTGCCTGATGGTACTCTGGATGGATTCCTTCTCTCATGATTTTCACCTCTTTAATATTTAAATAAGTATTGTCATTGTGAGACGAATCTCACAAAGTGATCTCTTTATCTGTGATAAACAGCTTTCTTATTGTATCATAAGGATATTATGAATGCAAGCATTATTTTTAAAATTTTTTTCTGATTTTAACAGACCGGTCCGTCCTTTCATAAACCTCCGGTTTCTATATATAACGGTTCTTGCGGACGGTCTGTACAAATTCTGCATTATTTCTTGTCTTTGCAAATAAGTCTAAGATGCGTTCTGCTGCTTCATCTGTCTTTAGTCCGTTTAACGCCTTCCGCATAATATCTACCGCTTCCTGTTCTTCGCGGCTTAACAGCAAATCTTCACGTCGTGTACTGGACTTTGCAATATCAATCGCTGGGAACACTCTCTTTTCAGACAGCTTTCTGTCAAGTACCAGTTCCATGTTACCCGTTCCCTTAAATTCTTCAAATACAACATCATCCATCTTACTGCCCGTTTCAACCAATGCCGTTGCCAGAATGGTAAGGCTTCCGCCTTCTCTCATATTTCTCGCCGCACCAAAGATTCGTTTTGGCATATGAAGCGCAGCCGGATCAAGACCTCCCGACAATGTTCTTCCACTCGGTGGAACAGTAAGGTTATATGCCCTTGCAAGTCTTGTAATACTGTCTAACAGAATCATGACATCTTTTTTATGCTCTACCAGGCGTTTTGCACGCTCGATCACCATCTCTGATACACGTCTGTGATGTTCCGGCAGCTCGTCAAATGTAGAATAGATCACTTCTACATTCTCTCCTGTGATTGCTTCTTTTATGTCTGTTACTTCTTCCGGACGCTCATCAATCAGAAGAATCAGCAAATGCATCTCCGGATTATTTTTCAAAACAGACTGTGCCACCTGCTTTAACAGCGTTGTCTTACCCGCTTTCGGCGGAGACACGATCATACCACGTTGTCCTTTTCCTATTGGCGACAACAGGTCTACAATCCTCATCGCCGTACTGCTCTGTCCGTTCTCAAGACGCAGTCTTTCATTCGGGAAAATCGGTGTCAGTTTTTCAAATGCCGGTCTTTTGGTTGCAAGCATCGGATCTAATCCGTTGACAGACTCAAGATATAAAAGCGCTGAAAATTTTTCATTCTGTGTACGGATACGCTTCGGTCCTTTGATAATATCACCTGTCTTTAAATTAAAGCGGCGGATCTGTGTCGGCGATACATACACATCATTTTCACCCGGCAGGAAATTCTCACAGCGGATAAATCCATATCCCTCTGCGAGGACTTCAAGGATTCCGTTTGCATCGGGTTCATCGGATTTCATATCACTTCTGTAGTCCTGACGGTCATTCCTGTATTCCGTTCTGTCGTTTTTATAATCCTGTCTGCCTTCATAGTGGCGGTATTCACGGCGTTCTTCATAATGCGGACGCTCATTGCTTCTCTGTGCATTATCGTTTCTTGTGTAACGCGGTGTTTCTTCACTTCTTCCGGTACGTGCTGCCGGTGCTGCCGTACTTTGAACCTCCTGGTGTTCTTCCTGTCTTTGTGTACTCTGTGCTTCGGTATTCTGTTTTTCCGATGCTTCTGCCTGTGCTTCTTCTCCACCTGAAGCTTCAATAATTGCATCAATCAGCTCTGCCTTGCGCATCGCTGTAATTCCTTTGATTTTTTTATCCTTTGCAAACTCACGTAATACAACTAAAGATAATGTCTGAAGTTTTTCTCTCATATCTTAATACTCTCCTAAAATAAATTCCATTCCTATAAATAAATATAACAAATATAAACAGGGAATCCGGTTACTGAATCAGCACCACTTATGAAAATCTCATTACTGTTTCTCTATTATACACCTTTTTGTCATAATTTCAAACCTTTCTTTTTCTAAAAATATATTGCCGTCAGATTTTGTATATGGTATGATTTAAAGTATCTTTGGATTTTTAAGAAAGGCAGGTATTATTTATAATGACAAATGCAGAAAAGGCTTTACAGCTTCATGAGGAATGGAACGGAAAATTTGAAACAACACCAAAGATGGATATTGCAACAAGGGAAGACCTTGCGTTAGCTTATACTCCGGGTGTTGCTGAACCATGTAAGGTCATCGCAAAGGATAAGGAAGCAGCTTACAAGTACACCATTAAGGCAAACACTGTTGCCGTTGTATCAGACGGCAGTGCTGTTTTAGGACTGGGCAACATCGGCGCTCACGCAGCCATGCCTGTTATGGAAGGAAAGGCTGTTCTTTTCAAATCCTTCGGCGGTGTCAATGCTGTGCCGATTTGTCTGGACACACAGGATACAGAGGAAATTATCAAGACTGTTGTCAATATTGCACCTGCCTTTGGCGGAATTAATCTTGAAGATATTTCCGCGCCGCGATGCTTTGAAATCGAGTCCCGTTTAAAGGAACTCTTAGACATTCCTGTTTTCCACGATGACCAGCACGGTACCGCAATTGTTGTACTTGCCGGTATTATCAATGGTTTAAAGGTTACAGGAAAGACAAAAGAAGACTGTCAGGTTGTTGTAAACGGTGCCGGTTCTGCCGGCATTGCCATTACAAAGCTGCTCCTTACATATGGATTTAAGCATGTTACCATGTGCGACAAGTCCGGTATCCTTTCTAAAGGAAGCGAAGGTTTAAACTGGATGCAGGAATCCATGATGGATGTTACGAATCTTGAACATAAGACCGGTTCACTGGCGGATGCTTTAAAGGGTGCTGATATTTTTGTCGGTGTTTCCGCTCCGAATATTGTAACTCCTGAAATGGTTCAGTCCATGAACAAAGATGCGATTATCTTTGCCATGGCAAATCCGGTTCCTGAAATTATGCCGGACGTTGCAAAGGCTGCAGGTGCAAAAGTGGTCGGTACAGGCCGTTCTGACTTTCCGAACCAGGTCAACAACGTTATCGCATTTCCGGGTATCTTTAAAGGCGCACTCGAAGGCCGTGCAACACAGATTACCGAGGAAATGAAGCTGGCTGCTGCACTTGCCATTGCTAATTTAGTTCCTGAGGATGAAGTCAGCGATGTCAACATTTTACCGGAAGCTTTTGATGAACGCGTTGCTGATGTCGTAAGTCAGGCTGTAAAAGACCATATTACCAGATAGTCCATGAAACCTTACTACTATTCACTAAGCGAATATTTAAAGGAAACGTATGGCTGTAAAATGTACAAGCTTTCTTTAAGCGGCGGCATGACCTGTCCCAACCGTGACGGACGGATTGACACACGTGGCTGTATTTTTTGCAGTGCAGGCGGTTCCGGTGATTTTTCAGGAGAGGCACTGATTGGAAACAGTGCCTCTTTACTTGCCGGAGGCATTGTGACACCGCAGCATACTAAAATTCCAGGCATTGCTGCACAGATTGAAGCCGAAAAAGTACTTATCAGCCGTAAATATAACGGCGGTCAGTATATCGCTTATTTTCAGTCATACACCAATACGTATGCACCGGCCGATTATTTAAGACAGATTTTTACCGAAGCAATCCGGCACGATGACGTCCGGATTCTTTCTATTGCAACAAGACCGGACTGCATTACACCAGCGATTGTTACACTGCTTTCTGAATTAAATGCCATAAAACCGGTCTGGGTTGAACTGGGACTTCAGACAATCCATGAAAGCAGCGCCCGCTATATCCGCCGCGGCTACAGTCTTTCTGTATTTGATGATACCATGAAAATGCTGTCTGATGCCGGAATTGAAACAATTGTGCATATGATTCTCGGACTGCCCACTGAATCGCAGGAAATGATGTTACAGACCGCAGATTATATCGGACACAGCGGAGCCTCCGGCATTAAACTCCAGCTGTTACATATTCTTTCCGGCACAGACCTTGCACGCGATTATGAAGAAAAGCTTTTTACCGTCATGACGGAAGACGAATATCTTGATTGCCTTGGGAAAATTTTAGAGATTCTTCCGCCGGATATGGTAATTCACCGGCTGACGGGTGACGGTGCAAAAAAACTGCTGAAAGCTCCTTTATGGAGTGCCAACAAAAAACAGGTAATGAACCGGATGAACCGGTATTTTAAAGAGAATAACATTTGTCAAGGACGGTTATATCAATGAATACAGAAGCAACTACTTTATACAAATTGATGGTTTTATATATGTTAAGTAAAGTGAATTTCCCACTTTCCAACAGCCAGATTGCTGATTTTATGCTGGACAAACAATATACAACCTATTTTACACTGCAGGAAGTTTTAAGCTCCCTTGCAGATGATGGCTTTGTTAATGTCCTGACATACCGAAGCAGCACCCAGTACCGGCTGACGTCTTCCGGAAAAGACACCATTTCCTTTTTCAGCAACAAAATATCCAATGCAATCCGTGAAGAAATCGATGTCTATCTGATTGAAAATAAATACGAACTGCGCTGTGAAACCGGAACCCTGTCCGACTACTACCGTTCCACAAACGGCGACTACATCGTACACTGCATCGTAAAAGAAGGCAAAACCAACCTCATTGAGTTAAACATTGCCGTCCCGTTAGAAGAACAGGCCGACGCCATGTGTTCCAAATGGCGCGAAGGCAGTCAGGAAATCTACGATTTCATTATGCGTAAGCTGATGTAAATAAAAACTATATTTATAATAAAAGCCCGGCAGAATAAGTGAATGAAAAAATACTTATTCTGCCGGGCTTCCGCTTCCCTCTCGGGGTTTTCTATATGCCCATACTGAAGTCAAGTGCTAACGTTGAAGCAGGGGCATATAGAAAACCCAATCTATAGATACTGCTCAATCGTTTCCCACAGCTCCGGGATTCCCTGCTTCGTCTGTGATGAAACAGGAATTAATATATCATCTTTTTCAAGTCCAAGTCCTGTGCGGACAGCTTTAACATGCTTTGGAATCTGGCTGCGCTTTAATTTATCCAGCTTTGTTGCAATAATAACCGGGTGGTATCCATTTGCAACAATCCAGTCATACATCATTTTATCGTTGGCTGACGGGTCATGACGGATATCAATCAGCAGAAAGACCTGACGAAGCTGTTTGGACACTTTCAGATACTTTTCTACCATTATACCCCATTTTGCTTTTACCTGCTGATTGGCATTGGCATAGCCGTAGCCCGGTAAATCCACCAGAAACATTGCATCATTGATATTATAATAATTGATTGTCTGTGTCTTACCCGGCTGTGAAGATGTTCTGGCATAAGACTTACGGTTCATCAACGCATTAATGAGTGAAGATTTTCCCACGTTGGATTTTCCCGCAAATGCCACCTCCGGCAGTTCAGTTTGTGGAATTGCGCTTGTAACACCAATGACAATATCCAGATTTACTTTTTTGATAACCATACAACTCTCCATTCTGCTGACATCTCATGCCATACATTTTCACTATTTATCCTGATTCCCGGGAACCAGTGCATGCTCAAGTACCTGTTTCATTTCCGAAACAAAAACAATCTCCATGCCGCCTGTAATTTCTTCATCAAATTCTTCCACGTCACTTCTGTTTTCGGACGGAACAAGGACTTTTTTCATGCCTGCCGTCTTTGCCGCGAGCAGTTTTTCCTTTAATCCGCCAATCGGAAGCACTCTGCCGCGGAGTGTCACTTCCCCGGTCATTGCAACATCGGCATGAACCGGAATTCCTGTCACTGCAGAAAGCATCGCCGTTGTCATTGTTACACCGGCTGACGGACCATCCTTTGGCACTGCGCCTTCCGGAATATGTAAATGAATACTGTGTGTATCAAAATATTCCTGTTCGACCTTATACTTCCTGCCTGATGTAATGGAGCGCACATAAGTCAGCGCAATCCGTGCGGATTCCTGCATGACATCACCCATTTGTCCGGTGAGAATCAGTTCACCCTTACCCGGCATTGTATTGACTTCAATTTCTAACGTATCCCCGCCGACACTTGTCCATGCCAGCCCCCGCACAATACCGACTCATTCTTTTTATGGATATTCTCCGGCTTAAATTTTACTTTTCCTAAGAAATCCTTTAAATTCTTATCTGTAATGCGGATACTCTTTACTTCTTCATTCAATTCTCCGTTGCCGTGATAGAGCTGGCGCACTGCCTTGCGGCATACCTTTGCGATTTCACGCTCTAAGCTTCGCACACCGGCTTCCCTTGTATATCCGTCAATCATGCTTTCAAGCGCCTTATCGGAAAATTTCAGCTGTTTTGCCATCAGTCCGTTTTTCTCAAGCTGCTTTGGCACTAAATGTTCTTTTGCAATGTGCAGCTTTTCATTTTTGGTATATGAGCTGACCTCGATAATCTCCATTCGGTCTAAAAGCGGTTTGCTGACAGTTGATAAATCATTTGCCGTTGCAATAAAAAGCACCTGTGAAAGGTCTGTCGGCAGTTCAATATAGTGATCGATGAAATGGCTGTTCTGCTCGCTGTCTAATACCTCCAACAGCGCTGAAGCCGTATCGCCCTTATAATCACTGCTGATTTTATCAATTTCATCTAACAGCATAAGCGGATTTTTCACGCCTGCCGCTTTAAATGCCGTAATAATTCTGCCCGGCATTGCACCAACATAAGTCTTTCTGTGTCCGCGGATTTCTGCTTCATCACGTACACCACCCAGACAGATACGCACATATTTTTTATTCAGTGCTTTTGCCACAGAACGCGCAATTGAAGTTTTTCCCGTTCCCGGAGGTCCTACAAGACAAAGAATCGGTGCTTCACCCTTGCTTGTAATATTACGGACTGCGAGCGATTCTAAAATACGCTCTTTGATTTTTTTCATGCCATAGTGATCTTCATCCAACACCTGTGCTGCAGCATCTAAATCACGGTTATCCTCTGACATCTTATCCCACGGCATTTCAAGCAGCGTTTCGATATAACCGCGCTCCACGTTCGCTTCTGCTGACCCCTGGCTTAATATTTTATAACGCTTGATTTCCTTGCGGATTTTTTCTTTAATTTCCGCAGCTGCTTCCAGTTCTTTTACTGCAGCACAAAATTCTTCAATTTCAGAACCGTCATCTTCGCCGTCTAATTCTTCATTTAAGACTTTTAACTGCTCTCTTAAAATATACTCTTTCTGGTGTTTATCTACTTTTTCTTTGACTTTTTCAGAAAGCTCTTCTTTAATTCTGCTGACATTCGTATCTTCGATCAAGAGTTTGCCCGCATATTCATACATTTCTTCCAAAGAATCCAGTTCCAGCATATGCTGGCGTTCCCTGTACTCCATCGGATAGTCGATTGTAAACCGTTCCAGCAGCTTTCTGGCACTGTTCATACCCAGCCATTGCTTTAAAATGTCACGGCTCATCCTTGGATTGGCAAGTGCGTACTGACGAATCAGTTCTCTTAACCCCGTAAGCATGGCTTTATTGAGTGTCGGGTCTAATTCCTGCGGCGGCTGCTCATTTACTGCAACCTCTGCCACAAGCATTCCATCCGCCTGCGTAACACCTTCAAGCGTACCCTTCTTCACACCTTCTACCAGAACACGCACTACGCTGTTTGGCAGCTTTATGAGCTGTTTAATCTTTACCAGTGTACCTACATGATATAAATCTTCGTATTCCGGGTCAGAAACTTCCGGGTCAACCTGTGTTGCCAGAAAGATTTTCTGGTCTTTTTCCATTGCCTTTTCTACTGCATGAATTGATTTTTTTCTGCTTATATCAAAATGTATGACCATGTCCGGCAACACGGTCATACCCCTTAATGCAATCAATGGCAAATTTATATTTTTCATTTCCATATAAACCTAACCTTTTAGTTTTTACATTGCAACATTTTCTGAGCGGTACTCAATCAAAGGCTTTGCTGTTCCATCTACGGCATCCTTTGTAATTACACATTTTGCAATCGTATCATCTGACGGAATTTCGTACATCACTTCATTCATAACTGCCTCTAAGATAGAACGAAGGCCACGGGCACCCGTCTTTCTTTCAAAACTCTTTTTAGCGACTTCTTCAACCGCTTCGTCTGTAAATTCCAGTTCTACCTCATCTAAAGAGAACAATGCCTGATACTGCTTTAAAATCGCATTTTTCGGTTCCTTTAAAATTCTTACCAGTGCAGCTTCATCTAAGGAATCCAATGCAACAACCACCGGCACACGGCCTACAAATTCCGGAATCAGTCCGAATTTAATCAGATCCTGCGGAAGTACCTTATGGAACATCTCACCGACTTCTGCTTCAATCTTTTCATGGACATCTGCATTAAATCCGATAGAACTCTTATCCATACGGGATTCGATAATCTTTTCAAGACCGTCAAATGCACCACCGCAGATAAATAAAATATTGGTTGTATCAATTGGAATCAGTTCCTGCTGTGGGTGTTTTCTTCCTCCCTGTGGCGGAACGGAAGCCACCGTACCCTCTAAAATTTTAAGAAGTGCCTGCTGTACACCTTCGCCCGATACATCTCTTGTAATGGATACATTTTCTGATTTCTTTGTAATCTTATCTATTTCATCAATATAAATAATACCATATTGTGCTTTTTCGATATCATAATCTGCTGCCTGAATCAGCTTTAATAAAATATTTTCTACATCTTCACCGACATACCCCGCCTCTGTCAGTGTGGTTGCATCTGCAATTGCAAACGGCACATTTAAAAGTCTTGCCAGATTCT
>OOIF01002078.1_pt1 | contig 14631 bp, 10 predicted proteins | sample 1691961 | NCBI WGS metagenome assembly OOIF01 (sample SAMN06348146, study PRJEB24527) | human gut metagenome | biome: human gut; feature: ankylosing spondylitis patient; material: feces | host: Homo sapiens | place: China | collected 2015-10 | reverse complement strand
GGCCGGTACAACAGATGGACTATATTGTTTTGATAAAAAGACGAATAGGCTGGAGAGGTTTACAATGGCAGACGGTTTGCCTAGTAATGTGATTTGCGGGCTTAGCGAAGATTTCCAGCATGACATCTGGATTAGCACCTACATGGGGATCAGTCGGTATGATATAAACAATAATCGCTTTATTAATTACTATTCGGGAGACGGGTTACAAGGCAATGAATTCACTCATGGTGCTTTCTACAAGAATAAGTTCGGAAAGATATACTTCGGCGGTGTTAATGGTATTACGTCTTTTCTTCCGGAAAACATAGGCAATACTTCAAAAGAAGCTAAGGTATGGATTACTGATTTTTATATATTCAATAAGCCTGTACATAAGAATACTCTTTCAGGAGGGAAGCCGGTAATCTCTACTTCGGTGCAGGATGCTAAAAAGTTCCGGCTGTCTTATAAGGATAATACATTCAGTATCGTTTTCTCGACATTGCAGTATAACAATCCCGAGCAGATATCCTATCAATATAAGATTGATGAGTTGGGTTCACAATGGCTCAGCTCCGAACCTGGTGATAATCGTGTGACTTATAATAATTTACCGCCAGGTAAGTATACTTTTCGTGTGCGCGCACTTAATTATGGCAATTACTCGGAAGTGTGCACGATAAAGATTGTAATTACTCCTCCTTGGTATCAGGCTTGGTGGGCATATTGTATTTACGCTGTTTTACTCGGATTGCTGGTATTGGGCATTGTGAACTATATCCGGTCCCGTATACGGCATCGTCGTGAAATGATGAAGAGGGAGCATGCCGAACAACTCAATGAAGCGAAATTGCAGTTCTTTATCAATATATCCCATGAAATAAGAACTCCTATGACGCTTATAATCAATCCATTGGAAAAATTGCTGGCGGAAAAGAAAGACAGTGAGCTGCATAAGACGTATCTGATGATTTATCGTAATTCTCAACGTATCCTGCGGTTGATTAATCAGCTGATGGATATCCGTAAACTGGATAAGGGGCAGATGTTCCTAAAGTTTCGTGAAACAGATTTGGTAGGGTTTATCAATGATGTAATGCAGACTTTTGAGTATTTGGCTCATAAAGAAAATATCCATTTTACTTTTGAACATGAGATGCCGCAGCTAAAAGTGTGGATAGACTTGAATAATTTTGATAAGGTATTGATGAATATCCTTTCCAATGCATTTAAGTACACTCCGGATGGAGGAGAGATACAGATCAGTTTGACAACAGGTCAGAATGCTACGCGGCGGGATGCGTTGCGCGAGTATTTTGAAATTGTGATAACGGATAGTGGTATCGGTATCGACAGGGATAAAATAGAACGTATTTTCGAACGTTTCTATCAAATAGATAATGACGTAACAAAGTCAAATTTTGGTACCGGTATCGGTTTGCACTTGTCTCATTTATTAGTGCAGTTACATCATGGTGAGATTTTTGCCGAAAACAGGGAAGATGCTTCCGGGAGCCGTTTCATTATACGTATACCGTTGGGATCGGCGCATTTGCGCACTGATGAGTTGGAAACTGTAGATGAAGAAACAGCGATGTTCCATACTATTGAAAAGCCTGTTTTGGCGAAACTGGAAGGGTTGGTTGCCGAAGAAGAGGAGGAGGAATCTAAAACCAATATGAAATCAAAGACACGCTTGCGGGTATTGGTTGTGGAGGATGAGGATGAAATCAAGGCTTATCTGAAATCTGAATTATCGGATGAATACAAAGTGGAGACCTGCAGTAATGGTAAGGAGGCGTATGATTTGATCTTGCGTGATACTCCTGATTTAGTTATCTCCGATGTTATGATGCCTGAAATGGACGGGCTGACTCTGTGCCGGAAGATAAAGCAGAATACCAACGTAAACCATGTCCCTGTAATCTTGTTGACAGCCAAGTCCAAACCGGAGGACACTTTGGAAGGCATGGAGACGGGTGCGGATGCTTATATGGTGAAACCCTTCAATACGGAATTACTGAAAAAGACCATTGCTAACCTGATAAATAATCGCAGGTTGCTGCGTAATAAATTCAGCGGGGCACAACAGCAGGAAGATAAAATGGAAAAAATCACTATGAAGTCCAGTGACGAGATATTGATGGACAAGATTATGAAAGTGGTGAACGAACATTTGGATGATCCTGCGCTGAATGTTGAAATGCTCGCTTCCGAAGTCGGGTTGAGCCGGGTGCATGTGCACCGCAAGCTGAAAGAGTTGACAAATCTTTCCACACGCGATTTCATCAAGAATATCCGTTTGCAACAGGCTGCTGCTTTGTTGGCACAAGACCATAAACTTACTATTTCGGAGATAGCCTATGCCACAGGATATACCAACTTGTCTCATTTCTCCAGTTCGTTCCGGGAGAAATACGGAATGTCACCAAAAGAGTATATGAGTCAGCACCGGTAATTCGTGGGTTCTAATATCGGTATGTTTGCTTACCTTTCCAAATGCGTGCGATTTTTCTGTGTATCAGTATGATATTCAGTAAAGAAACAGCAAGAAATAAAGTGCATCCCACTATCCAGCATGGAAGTAGTGTTCCTGTCTCTATTTGCGGAAATAGTGTACTGATGATCTCTGTATAATAACTGCGCAGCCATGTAACTCCGCCGACAGACAGCGTCAATACCAAGAGGTTCAGGCTAACTGTCAGAATATTGTAGGGAAACGCTATTTGCTTGGGGGTGTATCCTATCAAAAGCAGGTTTTCCAGTTTTACGGTATTCTTTTGCAGTAGTAGGAAGATACTTAACATCAAGATGTAGAAAGACAATATGCTGATAAATAATCCTACTCCCATGACAATACCGGTGATGAAACGTAGAAAATAAGTCGTTTTTCCGGCATCCAGGCTATCACCCTCGGTTTCATAATGTTTCTGCCGGAAGTAGTCGCTGATGGCAGTGTCGGTAGGGTTCTTTACTTCGACGATGAGACGGGAGGGGTGAGCAACTTTACCGGGGGCAAAGCTCGTATTAGCCCAGTCCATAAATGTTTGAGGAACAAGAATTGTATTCAAACGGTTGGAGAAACCGGCAATCTGCCCTTTGAATTGTTCCACACGTCCGTTGCCACGCAATGTGATGTCCATCTGTATCATGCTAATAAGCCCTTCAGAGAGTTTCGGAAGACTTCGGCTTTGTGCAAAGCCGAAATTATAGAGATTCAAGTAGTTGCGAGGAATGATAATAGGGATAACTCGGGTCTCTTTGTCAAAAAGCCATTTATCGAGGTTGACATCTACGTATTCATCGGGTACAGACTCAAAAAACATTTCGGTGGAAAGATGTATTCCGGCTTTCTGCATGCCTAATCCGGCAGATACTTTGAATAAAGAGGGGGTAAAAACTCCTACATTTTCGGTGAAGGGCTGTTCTTTCATTTCCTCAATATCTTTTGGGGAGAAAGTGTTGCTTTTTCCGGTAAGGCTGCCGAGGGTACTGATTTTTTTGGTAGCGATGATATATTCTTTTTTCATAAAGCTGTCTCCCTGCGTGAAAATAGGGAGCACATCTTGATAGAATTGTATGCTCAACAGTACAATCATCATGCCGAAGAGGTTGGCCAGAAAGAAACCTGTCAACTGGCCTACACTGATATGTTGGCGAAGGAGCTTCCAAACAAGTCTGTTCATTTTTTGATTTATGATTTGTAATTTATGAATTATAGCCGGAGAGTCTCGTCATATGGCAGTTCCAAGTGTTTTCCAATAGACGTAACAATAACTCCGGCTCCCTGCTTTTCTGTTTCTTCCATGAGTAGTTGGCTCATTATAGCACTGTTTTCGTCATCTAAATGGCTGATAGGCTCATCTAAGAAGATAAAATCGAACGGTTGGCAAAGGCTGCGGATAAAAGCGACCCGTTGTTGTTGCCCGAAAGAAAGCATGCCGGCCTTTTCGTTGATTTTATCGGGAATACCGATTGCTTCAAAGAGAGCGATAATCTCTTTTTTCTTTTTATAATCGTTCAGGCGATTCTTTAATAATACATTTTCAAGAGCTGTCAATTCGGGGAAGATGCGAAGCTCTTGAAAAAGAATACTGAGTGAATGTTTCCTTATATCTGCCCATTCATTGACAGATAATGAACGGATATTCTGTTCATCAAAATTGATGATACCTTGATAGTCCTGACGATATCCATAGATATAGCTGCATAAAGACGATTTGCCGGTACCGGAAGCAGCCTCTACTAAATAACGCTTTCCCTTGCTGAACACAATGTTTTGGTGCCATATCTGTGAAGTGACAGTGTCACGACCGGCAAAAACCTGAGGTAAGGTCTGCTGTAAGTGGATGCGATTCATTGATTATGAGTTATGGGTTACTTCCTGCACATAGCTTGGCAAAGTCGACAAGTTGTTTCAATGCATTCTCTTTTTTCTCATTCAGAACTATTGTAAAATTGGTCCGGTTCTTGTCTCCCCGTAGGTTCAGTTCTTCTATTTTCATAATCATTTGATAGAGGTTCTTGATTTCCGGTTCATCCGAGGCATATTCCATGAGGACACGAAGGTTACTTAGTGTGAGCAATTCGTCGCTGGTCAATGAGATGTTGAAAGGTCTTCCATGCATCATACTCAACATGGCTTGTTGTAATTCTCGTGAGTTTTTGGGATGGAAGGGCTGGTTGTCCTCTTTGGTATCTCCTTTGAAGTCGGCACTTTGCAGAGTGGCGTATATGCGGCCGTTTTCAAACAGGACGTAACCCAGTAGTTGCGTACCATGCGGCCAGTTCAGTACACCACGCACATCCATGGGCAGAGCATCAGGAGTTGCCAACAGGCGTATATCTCCCTTTTGCTGTAGCATTGAAGTGAAATGTTTGTTTGCATGGATGCTTTTGTCGGCGGGCTGTTGCATGAGGGCAGTGATAGCCGGTTGCAATTTTTGCAGTTGTTCCGAGCTTCCGCCGTAAACTCCAAGCAGAGTGCCGTCATTATAAGCTAGCAATACTCCGGCATCTTTAATTTCAACGCTGTGGTAGCCTTGGACTTTTACCGGAACGGTACATAGCTGCTCTTGGGCAAATAGTTCGAGCATGGCTTCAAATTTCTTTAAATCGGCTATTTTCAGGGCTATCGCTGTGCTGTGTAGGGTAGGGGCTTTGAATAGGTAGACCGGGGCGCTCCAGTCTATTCCGCTTTCGGCAGGATCTTGCAGCAGAGTTTCAGCTTCTTCTTTCAGAGCGGCGTTTTTGTTTTCGAAAAGCGCTCCCAGCAGCTCTTGCAAAGTGGCCTTGCTGGCTGCATCATTCAGTCCGGCCTTACTGACGATGCTCTTTACATCGAGCGATGCCACTTCCGTAACATTGGAGGGAATGGAATGGGTGTATTCTGTCTTTTTCGCGGTTTCGCTACATGAACTTAGACACAGTAACATCACTAAAACCGGCAGTAAATGGAAGGAAATGCTCTTTTTCATATTGTGTTATTGGTTTTGCAGATTCAAAATGTGACAGGCGACGAGCGCAGCTGTTTCAGTACGCAACCGGGAACGGCCGAGGCTGATAGGCTCAAAACCGTTTTCAATGGCTTTCTTCACCTCTTCCTCGCTGAAGTCGCCTTCGGGGCCGATAAGCACCAGCGCATCTTCTCCTTTACGAACAATATCTTTCAATAAAGGCTTGTCTCCTTCATAGCAATGGGCTATGAATTTGCGGCCGTTGAAAGGTTGGCTGATAAATTTATTAAAATCGGTCATCTCATTCAGCTGGGGCAATCGTGCTTTGAGAGATTGCTTAATGGCGGAAATAAGTATTTTGGCGATGCGTTCCGTCTTTATAACTTTGCGCTCCGAAAAGCGGCAGTTGAGGAAAGTCAGTTCGTCAAAACCTATCTCGGTAGCCTTCTCTGCAAACCATTCGGTGCGGTCCATGTTTTTGGTGGGAGCCATTGCAATGTGCAGATGCCCGCTCCATAAAGGTGCCTGAGGAATGGTTTCGAGCAGGTTGACAAGGCAGCGCTTGTTCGTGGCGGTGCTGATTTCCGCACGATAGAAGTTGCCTTTGCCGTCGGTCAGCGTCACTTCATCACCGGTTTGTAGTCTCAATACGCGGACGGCGTGAGCTGCCTCTTCCTCAGGTAACTCGGCATGTGATTGTATATCAGGTGTGTAGAATACGTGCATGGTTATTTATTGTTTTTTTGCTGATTGATAATGTCTCTCAGTTGTGCAGCCCGTTCATAGTCCTCTTTGTCTATGGCATTTTGGAGGGCGGCTTTCAACTGCTCTAATGTTTTTTTAGGGGAAGCGGCTTCTTTATCGGTATCTTCATTTTCGTTTGCGGTAGTGCTGTGTTCCGTCTTCAGACATTCGGTTTCTAAGATATCGTCATATATGAAGATAGGGGCATTCATACGCAAGGCAAGCGCAATGGCATCGCTGGTGCGCGCGTCAATGCGTAGGATGGTTTCTTCTGTTTTCATGTAGAGGTAGGAATAGAAAATGCCATTCTCCACCTTATAGATAAGGATGCGCAATAAGTTTGCCCCCAGTGCTTTGAGGACGGATGCAAATAAGGTATGCGTCAACGGACGGGGCGGAGTGATGCCTCTCATTTCAATCATCATGGACTGCGCTTCGGCTACGCCTATGATGACCGGTAATTGCCGCGGGCCGTTTATTTCGCCCAGCACCATAGCGTAGGCTCCAGCTTGCGCTTGGCTGTTTGAAATGTTCAATACCTGCAGTTCAACTTTCTTTTTATTCATTCTGTCATTCCACTACTTTACCGGTCTCCTTTTCCGTTGTATGTTTGTAACGGAATACGATTCCGAATAATATTCCAATAACTAATGCATAACCAGCGAATATGAGCCATACAGGTGTCCACTCACGACTTATCAGACCACCGCCGGGTGCATATACAGAGAATGCGTCTACTACGGCGCCACTGGCATATCCGCCTATGATTGCTCCCAATCCGTTTGTCATCATAAAGAATAATCCCTGTGCGCTGGCGCGAATACTCGGATGAGCCTCCATTTCGGTGAACAATGAGCCCGAAACATTGAAAAAGTCAAAAGCCATGCCATATACAATCATGGATAGGATGAGCATCCATAAACCGCTGCCCGGATCGCCTAAACCGAATAATCCGAAACGGAATACCCAGGCGAACATACTGATAAGCATCACACGCTTGATTCCGAAATGTTTCAGGAAGAAAGGTATGGCGAGAATGAATAATGTTTCGCTCATTTGGGAAATGGATAGCAGAATGACAGAGTGTTTTACTCCGAAAGAATCTGCATATTGAGGAATTGAGGCAAAAGAGCTTAGGAATAGGTCTCCATAGGTATTTGTAATTTGCAGTGCTGCCCCCAACAGCATGGAGAACAAGAAGAAAATAGCCATTTTCTTCTGTTTGAAAAGTACCAGTGCGTCGAGTCCAAAAGCAGAGAGCATTGTTTTTCCTTCACTGCGGGCAGGTGGACAGGCAGGCAGGGAGAAAGCGTAAAGTCCTAAGACTATGGCCGAAATGGCTGCTACGTAGAGTTGTGCAGGCCCTGTCTTAAATCCGGTAAGGTCCACTGCCCACATGGCGCAGATAAAACCTACGGTTCCCCATACCCGTATGGGAGGAAAGTCTTTTATTAAGTCCAGCTTGTACTGTTCCAGTGCATTGTATGAAACCGTATTGGCCAAGGACAGTGTGGGCATATACACGAGCATGTTGAGCAGCATTGCCCAATACATATTGCTGTATGTGGTGGCAGTGGATGCATAAATTAGAGCACCGGCACCGATGAGATGAAGCGTTCCGTACAGACGTTCGGCATTTATCCATTTGTCGGCGATAATTCCCATGAGTCCGGGCATGACAAGCGAAGCGATACCCATAGTTGCAAAGATTGCGCCGATTTGACCGCCTTCAAAGTGTAATGTGCCGCCCATATAGCCGCCTAACGAGATGAGCCATGCTCCCCAAATAAAGAATTGAAGAAACTGCATAGCTGTGAGTCGGAATTTAATGCTCATAATATTAGCCTTATTTGAATTTTGTGAATTTATGATTAGGTGCAAATGTACGACGCAGCGGGCAGAAAAACAAGAAGTGTATATAAAAAAAGAAGGCTATCTATCCCAGACAGCCAATCTTTGTTAACCTTAAATCTAATACCATGAAAAACACAGTGCAAAGATAAGTGGTTTTATGTTATATAACATAATCTTTTGCGTGTTTTCTTCTATATATTAACATCTTTTAATTTCTTGCATAACTTATTAGTGTCGCTTGGAATGATAAGTGGCGTTTGGATATGATGCGATTTTATGGTTGGATAATTATGCCTTCCGGCTGGGCTCTATACCGAGGGTATCTCAGTCCCATACAGGGGATACCTCTGTCCCATACAGAGATACCCTCTGTATAGGACTGAGGTATCCCCTGTTTATTCTACGTATAAGACAAGTCCTTTCAGGTATTCGCCTTCAGGGTGATAGATGCTTACGGGGTGGTCGGCAGGCTGTGTCAACTGATGCAGGATGCGCACACTGCGTCCGGACATGGCGGCGGCTGTGAATACGGCTGTACGGAAGTTTTCTTTGCTGACGGCTTGCGAGCAGGAGAAAGTGAAGAGTATGCCGCCCGGTTTGATCTTCTCGAAAGCCTTGACATTGAGTTTTCGGTAGCCTTGCAGGGCGTTACGCAATGCGTCGCGGTGCTTGGCAAATGCCGGCGGGTCCAGGATGATGAGGTCGTATTGGTCACCCATGCGGTCGAGATACTTGAAAGCATCTTCTGCATAGGCTGCATGACGGCCGTCACCGGGAAAGTTCAGCTCTATGTTCTTGTTTGTCAAATCAATGGCTTTTGCAGAGCTGTCTACGGAGTGCACCAGGTTGGCATTGCCACGCATGGCGTAGACCGAAAAGCCACCGGTGTAGCAGAACATGTTCAGTACATTGCGCCTATTGGCATAGCGTTCCAACAGTGAACGGTTTTCGCGTTGGTCCACAAAGAAGCCGGTCTTTTGGCCTTTCAGCCAGTCGATATGGAATTTCAAGCCGTATTCCATGGCGACATTGTCTGTACTTCCACCTTTCAGAAAGCCGTTTTCCGGATAGAGATCGGCTTTGAAAGGGAGGGTCGTTTCGGATTTATAGTAGATGTTATCAATTTTATCTCCCATAACCTCGGTCAAGGCGTCGGCTATTGCCATACGGTCGAGGTGCATGCCGGCAGAGTGTGCCTGCATGACAGCAGTACGGGCGTAGATGTCAATCACAAGTCCCGGTAAGTTGTCGCCCTCGCCATGTACCAGACGATAGGTGTTGTTTACAGGATTTTCGGCGATGCCGATGCTGCGCCGCATGTCATAGGCTATGCTGAGTTTGCGTTTCCAAAAGTCGGCGTCGATTGCTTCATCCTGATAGAAGCTAAGCACACGAACGGCAATGCTGCCAATCTGGAAATGTCCTTTTGCTATGAATTCTTTTTTGGATGTATAGATTTCAACCACTTCTCCTTCCTCAGGTTCTCCGTCGAAATGTGCGATGGCGCCGGAAAACACCCAAGGGTGGAAACGTTTCAGTGATTCTTCTTTGCCGGGCTTTAGATATACTTTATACATAATTATAATTAAGATGTGGAAATGTTATAATGCGGTTGTACGGCAACTTTCATCGATTGCCATTTCAAAGTCACCGGTGCGTTTCAGCTCCTGCAGCCGGTTGTATATGTTGAGACACGCCCACGCATCGGTGGCAGCGTATTGTTGCTGGGACGGCGTCAGCATTTCGGCTTCCCAATTGGATAAGCGCTGGCTCTTGGATATTTTTTCGCCGAAGAGGATGGCATATATTTTTTGCAGGCTTCTGTCCTGGATACCGAATGTGCGGACATATTCTTGCAGTTCGACACAGGAGCGCTGTTCAAACGGGGCGCGCTTGTGCAGCATCATGAAGTCGTCGCGCAGGGAAAGTCCTACTTTTGTTATGCCGGGATTTTCAAGCAACATGATGATCGGAAGAGTCAAACCGGTGAGGTTCAGACGGAAAAGGAAACAGTGCTCTTCCGATGAAACCTGTAATAAGGCTACCTTGTGGGATTGCCCTTTGGTGAAGGACGGGCGCGTTTCACTGTCAATGCCCAGTATGGGACATTTTTTCAGGTAGGCCACAGCACGCTCCGCTTCCTGAGGGGTCTGTACGACGTGTATTTGTCCCGGGAAGAGTGCTTTCGGCATATCCTTCACTTCTTCTTTATCTATACTTCTTCTGATGATCATAGTTTAAAGTTTATTCGTCTTCCTCGTCTTGATTTTCTTCCTCGTCTTCCGGCTGGTTGTATTTCACGTCATGTAGGGCACGCAGGGTGTTTACTAACTTTTGTCCCCAGTACAGGGCGAAGTTCTCCCGGCAGACTGCGAGCGAGTCGTTCATTGTTTCATTAAGCCCCAGTTGGAATACGAAGATGAAGTCTCTGATGTCCTGATAGATGTCGGCTAAATCTTCGGAGATGTTTCTTGTAATGGGCTGGTCGCTGTATTTCATGTCCGATACGAATACATCCAGGTAGTCGTCCTTTTCGGCGAGTAGACCTGCCAGATTCATACGGAGTATCTCGTAGGTTTCTTCTGTCACAAATGTTTCGAGGGCTTCGTTGCCTATTGTCTCGCATTTGGGCAGCATGGACGCTTTGAGATAAAGCAGGGGAAGTATCTTTAAGGATGTATCGACGAATGTGGAACGTTTGATTGTTTCCGTCTGTTCCAAGAACTTACAGAACTCGGCGGCTACGGTTACAAATTCCACAACATTACGGTCGAATATCACTTGACTTTCTTTTTTCATATCTTCTTGATTTGGAACGCAAAGATAGTGCAAACCGAATGTAGAAGCAAATTTATTTGCATTTTGCTAAGGTGCTGCCTATTTTCGCAGAGCAAAGGTACGAAAAAGGTTTGAAAGCATTATCGCATAAGCTTTTTTTTGTTACTTTTGCGTCATTATACGGATATTAGTGGAATACATTTTATGGTCAAGAAAAATACAACCAAAGATACAGAGAGTTCTATTTCTTTCTTAGGAAAAGCAGTAGCCGTTTTAAAGAATGAGACTGTTCATTTTGTGGTCGGTTTGATATTGGTAATCTTTTCGGTTTACCTGTTGCTGGCTTTTTCGTCGTTCTTTTTTACAGGGGCGGCCGACCAAAGTATTATAGACTCCGGTAATGCGCAGGACTTGATTTCCACACATAACGGTGTGAAGAACTATGCAGGTTCGCGTGGAGCGCAGCTTGCCAGCTACCTGATAAACGACTGTTTCGGCATATCATCCTTTTTCATTCTGGTGTTTCTGGCGGTGGCTGGACTGAAGCTGATGCGTGTCCGCGTGGTGCGCTTATGGAAGTGGTTTATCGGATGTTCGTTGCTGTTGATTTGGTTCTCGGTGTTCTTTGGCTTCGTGTTCGTTGACCAATATAAGGACTCTTTCCTTTATTTGGGCGGTATGCATGGATATAATGTCAGCAATTGGCTGGTGTCTCAGGTGGGGGTGCCGGGGGTGTGGATGATATTGCTGGTTACTGCCATTTGCTTCCTCATTTATTTGAGTGCACGTACGGTTATCTGGCTGCGTAACTTGTTTAGCCTTAGTTTTTTGAAACGTAAGGAGAAAAAGGAGGAAGAGTCAGGTGAAACACCGGAGGAGTTTACGGACTCTTGGACGGTGAGAGGGAAGAAAAAGCCTGCGGAGCCCGAAGAGCTTTCTGGTGTAGAGCAGGAAGAGTTCTCCGGGCACTTGGAAGAAGCCGGTGAAGAAGATAACGAAGAAGATGCCCATGAAATAATGCTCGACTTGGGAGGTGTGCCAAAGAATAAAGCTGCGGCTGCCAAAGAGGGTGAAGTGCTCATGACGATTGAAGCTTCGTCGCCCGATGTCGCTTCTGCTGTTCCCGCATCGGGACAACAGGAGGGGAATGAGCCTACGTTTGAAGTGGAGACGGTGGAAGATGAAGAATATCATGGTCCTGAAATAGAACCGTATAACCCTTGTCTTGACTTGGAGAACTATCATTATCCTACAATTGACCTGATGAAGCATTATGACAATGCCGAACCTACGATTGATATGGCGGAGCAAAATGCCAATAAAGATAAGATTATCAATACACTGCGAAGCTTTGGCATTGAAATCAGTACTATCAAGGCTACGGTTGGCCCTACGGTGACACTCTATGAGATAACGCCGGAACAAGGCGTCCGTATTTCTAAGATACGCGGTTTGGAGGATGATATTGCATTGAGCTTGTCTGCACTGGGCATCCGTATCATTGCTCCGATACCAGGAAAGGGAACAATCGGTATTGAGGTTCCTAACTCCAATCCGAAGATTGTTTCCGGTCAGAGCATCATTGGCAGCAAGAAGTTTCAGGAGTCTACGTATGATCTGCCTATTGCATTGGGCAAGACCATTACCAATGAAGTCTTTATGGTGGATCTGTGCAAGATGCCTCATGTGCTTGTGGCCGGTGCTACCGGTCAGGGTAAGTCTGTCGGGTTGAATGCCATTATTACCTCTTTGTTGTATAAGAAGCATCCGGCGGAATTGAAGTTTGTATTGGTAGACCCGAAGAAAGTGGAATTCAGTATCTATTCAGTTATCGAACACCATTTCCTTGCCAAGCTTCCCGACGGTGAGGATGCCATTATAACGGACGTAACGAAGGTTGTCCAAACCCTGAATTCTATCTGTGTTGAGATGGATACCCGCTACGACTTGTTGAAGGCTGCACACGTGCGTAATATAAAGGAATATAACGAGAAGTTTATCAATCGCCGTCTGAATCCGGAAAAGGGAGAATCTGCCGCAGAACGCTTAAAAAATGTGACGGAAGACGAATTGGAAGGAATGCTTGTGGAGAATTCGGATGAACCATATGCGGCAGAGATTGCACAGCAGGTTATGAAAAAACTCAGACAGGGAGAAATGATTGACACGACAACTAAATTGTATGAGACGATAGAGGAGGCGCTTTCGTTCATTCCGGAGAAAGAACGGAAAGAGGCAGTGAAAAAGTCATGCCAGAGAACTTTTCAGGCACTTCGAATCGATGTAAATAGTGAGTTTGAAGTGTTGTATGCATTGATGGAAAAGCTCCCAAGCGCTCTGAAAAGTGGTGGTAAAGTGGCGATTTTAACATTCCATTCCGGGGAAGACAGAATTGTGAAGAAGGCATTCAAAGAGTGGAAAAAGGCCGGTGTTTACAGTGAGATTGCAAATGATGTCATCCGACCGTCTGCAAAGGAATGTGTCCGTAACAGCCGGGCGAAATCAACGAAGATGAGATGGGCGATCAAGGCATAAGAAGCAGGAAAGACAGATGGGGATTATTAAAACAATTGTGGCAGTGTGATAAAACGAAGCTTTTTTGCTCATAATAGCATTATGATCAGAAAAGAGAGGAAATCCTATGAAAACATTTCAGCAATTATACGAAGATTTGCTGCGGCAAAAAGTTTCGGTGGAGGAGCCGCTGCCGAAGGAATATGATCCAAAGCATCTGGATTGTCTTTTGTATCCGGAAGAATACGCCCCTGTTATTTCGACGGATACATGCGCAGATTGTTTCGAGAGAGCATGCCAGAAAAGCTGCATATTTGATGCGATTGAGACAGGAAAAGAAGGAGAGCTTTTTATCAATCCGTCACGTTGTGAGGGGTGCGCAGCCTGCATAGACGTATGTAAATCCAATCATCTTGCAGCAAGTAAAGATGTGCTTCCGGCGATGAGAGCGGTGCAAAATGCAAGTGGTCCTGTTTATCTGATGATTGCTCCGGCATTTTCCGGACAGTTTCGCGGGCATGTGACGGCGGGAAAATTAAGAAGTGCGTGCAAAGCGCTTGGATTTACCGGAATGGTGGAGGTGGCATTGTTTGCAGATATTCTGACACTGAAAGAAGCGCTGGAGTTTGAACGACATGTCAGAGAGCCGGGCGATTTTCAGCTCACAAGCTGTTGCTGTCCGGTTTGGATCGCAATGATCCGAAAGAGGTATCACGAATTATTACCGCATGTTCCAGGGGCAGTCTCTCCGATGGTTGCCTGCGGACGGTTTTTGAAGCGAATCCATCCGGATGCGGTGACGATATTTGCAGGTCCTTGTCTTGCAAAGAAAAAAGAGGCAAAAGAGCCTGATATTGCTGATGCGGTGGATTATGTGCTCACCTTTCAGGAAATGCAGGATATATTTGATGCGGCAGAGATTTCTTTGGAAGAACTTCCTGAGGAGGAAAAAGAACATGCTTCGAAAGCAGGCAGGCTGTATGCTCGTACAGGCGGAGTGAGTCAGGCAGTGGAGGAGATGGTGCGGCAGCTTTCGCCGGATGGAAAGATCGGTGTTCGCTGTGAACAGGCGAATGGAACAAAAGAGTGTATGGAGATGATGAGGCGCATTCAAAATAAAGAGACAGATGCGAATTTTTTTGAGGGGATGGGATGCGTTGGCGGCTGTGTGGGAGGTCCGAAAGCAATCATAGACAGTGAAAAAGGGAAGCGGTATGTGGACGAGTATGCAAAAAACTCAATCTACCAGACGCCGCTTGAAAATCCTTATGTACGAAAGCTGCTAGAGGAGCTTGGATTTGAA
>OOIF01002073.1_pt1 | contig 14652 bp, 11 predicted proteins | sample 1691961 | NCBI WGS metagenome assembly OOIF01 (sample SAMN06348146, study PRJEB24527) | human gut metagenome | biome: human gut; feature: ankylosing spondylitis patient; material: feces | host: Homo sapiens | place: China | collected 2015-10 | reverse complement strand
AAAGCTGCTTGTTGTAGAGCAGGTTGAACTTGTAGCTGTCAAGCGACTTCTCCACGGCGTAGATTATTACGTCCACCTTGTTGTCCGCATAGAGTTTGGCCACCTCGTTTCCCTTGCGGATACCCCGGCCGTCCCGCTGCTGCAAGTCCGAAGGCCGCCACGGTGCGTCGAGGTGATGGATGGCGACACACCGCTTCTGGGCGTTGACTCCCGTGCCCAGCATTTCAGTAGAGCCGAAGAGAACACGTATCTTTCCCTCGTTCATCGCCTCGATCATCGCCTTGCGTTTCTTCTCGGTCTTGGCTTCCTGAATGAAACGTATCTGGTCTTCGGGGATGCCGTGATCCTCCACCAGCTTGCGCTTGATCTCGCTGTACGGATTCCACTGGTCGGGCTTGTAGGTTCCCAAGTCCGAGAAAACGAACTGAGTGCCTTTATGCCCGGCGTATTTATTGTAATACTTCGCAATCATATCGGCGCAATGGGTGGCCTTGTTGTCCTTGTCGTCGCCATAGGATAGCGGATCGATGAGCCGCATGTCGAGCGACATCTTTCGGGCGTAGTCGGTGGCGATGAGCATCTTCGCTTTCTCCTCTCTCTCGTTCAGTGGCGGTCGTCCGAGTACGGTGGCATTGCCGGTCTTGGCGAACTCGATGAGCTTCTGTATGAACTCCTTCTGGTCGGGCGTCAGCGGTATGTTGTGCAGTATCTCGTTCTTCTCCGGCCGGTCGATGCCGATGTCGGCTGCGGTACGGAAGTCGGTAATTTCAGAATAGAACGAGGCAAGTTCCGGAACCTTGATAAAGTAACGGAAACGCTCTTTCTGCACCACCTCGTTGGTGACGGAGAACTCGTAATCGACGGACTTTCGGGCAAATACCGCCGCCCATGCATCAAAGGAGTTGATCCCCTGACGCTCCAACTCCCTGGGACGCAGGTACTTGAAGAGCAGGTACAGTTCGGTCAGCGAGTTGGAAATAGTGGTTCCCGACAGGAAGGTGGCTCCCAAATCCTTGCCGGTGCGCTGCTGGATAGTACGCAGGGCGAACAGCATGTTGAGCGCACGTTGGCTGCCCTCGCTGTTTCCCAGCCCCGCCACACGGTTGTGCCGGGTGGTGAACATCAGGTTCTTGAACCGGTGGCATAAATCCAAAATTTCGGATTTGTCGCATTATCAGAACTTTTAGGAATTTCCGATAAAATTATTCAATTGTTTAGCAATCATTTGTTTTGAGTCTTAATCAGTTCTGATTATATTCCGTCTATAATTGTAGAATAACATTCAAACAAGATGCGATTATGGACATATTTAATCTGAATGAAAAAGTCAAAGGGCTTGTTTCTTATTTACAAGACACAGGTTATTCAGCCATGTACATAGACTATGTGAAGAAAATGGCTGAGTGGTTATCGGGCAATTCCGAACATTACAAATGGAAGAGTCTCGCCGATGTTGAACCGACACTAAAAGAATTGTGGTCCAACAAGTATACTTGCAGAAACAAGGTACGCCTGTTACGTGTAATCTGCCAATATATCGAGAATGGATTATTACCCGATGGTCGTAAACACTATAGTAAACCGCACCACTACGAGTTGCTCTGCGCAGAATACAAGGATGTAACGGACATGGCTTTCAACACGGTAGATAGATGTTGCAAATTTTCAACAAATGTGAAGTATGCACTATCTTCGTTCTTCTTCCGGCTACAGGAAATGGGGGTGTACTCATTAGAGTCAATAACAGGAAATGCGGTATTGGAAGTATTTTCCAAAGACGGAAAACCGAATATGGGCCATTCGCTCAAATATTCGGTGGAATATGGACTGAAAGCCTGTTTGCCCCACTATGGCAAATCTGTTGAACGTATAATCGCATATCTGCCGGCCATACCCAACATGCGGAAAAACATTCAATACCTTACGGAACAAGAGCTTACTGCTATCAGGCATACTTTAGAACACGATGGCACAATATCCCTACAGGACAAAGCCATCATAACCTTGGCCATGTACACGGGATTGCGTGGGTGTGATATCTCTGCACTCACACTTAACAGTTTCGATTGGGAACACGACCTGATAAAAATCACTCAGGTAAAGACCGGACAGCCACTGACATTGCCACTCCGTGCCGTGGTAGGAAACGCTGTATTTGATTATCTGCTCAAAGAACGTCCCCGAAGTTCGGAACCATATGTTTTTCTCACAGTACACGTGCCATACAGAAGGCTTCATACAAGCAATCTCGATGCCATATGTTCAAAAGTCATGTGCAAAGCAGGAATAAGACAAGGTAAAAATGAGAGAAAAAGTCTGCACCTGTTCCGCCATAATGTGGCGACGACTCTGTTGCAAGGCGGTGTGCAGCAACCAGTCATAAGTGCCACCCTTGGTCATGCGTCCCCAGATTCTCTTGATCGTTACCTTAGTGCGGAATTCAAGAGGCTGAAGGAATGTTCATTGAGTATAGGACATTTTCCCATAGAAAAGGGGGTGTTTGACGTATGAAGACTATTTCATTCCTATCCAAAGCTATAGAAGGATATGTAAAATACCGCAAGGCTTCCAGACGTTACAGTTATAGCTATATCAAGAACATAATACAGTTCGACCATTTTTGCGTAAGGGAATATCCAGAGCAAACCGAACTTACCCAAGAAATCGTTGACAGGTGGTGTAGGCAACGTCCAACTGAATGCACAAACTCTTGCGTGTCACGTGTCTATCCTGTTTTGGACTTCATCAAGTACATGAAAAAGCGTGAAATGACGAAAATTGACTTGCCGCAAGTGCCAAGGTCTGTACCGAGAACTTATACGCCGCATCCTTTTACACACGATGAATTGAAGCGCTTCTTTAACGCTTGCGACAACATAAAGCCAAGGCGTGGCAGACTCGCGGCTATCCAGCGCATAACACTGCCGGTGTTCTTCCGCTTATTGTATAGTTCAGGAATAAGGACAACCGAGGCCGTCCTGCTGGAACGCGATGACGTAAACCTTGAAAACGGCGTGGTATCCATCAAGCACGGCAAAGGGTATGACCAACATTATGTAGTCCTCCATGACACAATGTTGCCCCTGATGCGTATTTATGACGAAAAAATAGATGGGCTGATTCCGAACCGCAGGGTGTTTTTCCCGACACCGGATGACAAGCCGCACCCTCCTGTATGGGTAACGTACCACTTCAGGGTGCTGTGGCAAAGCTGCAATTCATCCCACGCGATCCCATACGAACTGAGGCACAACTACGCCATAGAGAACATAAACAGCTGGACGCACCAAGGATTTGCAGTACACGACAAGTTGTTAGCTCTAAGCAAGAGTATGGGACACAGACAAATGGAAAGCACATTGGCTTACTATTCTTTAACCCCTGCGATTTTTGATATAATAGCATATACCGATAGCGAAATAGAACAATCATTAATATTAGAGACAGATGAAAAAGAAGATTAACTTACAAGCAATACAGATTGCTAGTTATTTACATGAGTGGCTTGAGTACTATGTGCCCTCAATAAAAGCTTGTAGCCCTCACACGAAAAGAAACTATAAAATTTCAGTGACACTCTATGCTGAGTTTCTTAAGAAAGTGAAAGGCATTTTACCGGAAACATTGAATGCAGAGTGCTTCTGTAGGAAATATATCATGGAATGGATTATTTGGATGAAAAGCGATAGGAATTGTACCCTTGCAACATGCAATGTAAGGTTGTCAGCCTTACGTGCCTTCTTGAAATATGTAGCGGACAGAGATATGACTTATATGGCCGTATTTCTACAAGCTGAGAACATTCCCAATGAGAAAACACCTAAAAGAAAAGTTATTGGCTTAAGCAAAAAGGCTGTTAAAGCCATATTATCTATCCCAAATCAAAGAACGGCAACAGGTTTTCGTGATTTCACATTGATGCTACTTTTGTACTCTACAGCTATACGTGTTAATGAACTCCTTACATTGAAGATTAGTAATATCGTCATGGATTGTACTAAACCTCACATGATTGTCATAGGAAAAGGGAGAAAGAAACGCCCACTTCCTCTTTTGTCTCAACCAGTGCAATGTTTAAAGAGATACCTCAAGAAATACCATCCGAAATATAATGATATGGATGCACTAATCTTTTATTCAAAAAGCAAAGGAGTATATGCTCCTATGTCTGCCGAAAATGTGAACAAAATGCTGAAAAAATATGCCTTAATAGCTCATGAAACTTGTGAAGATGTACCATTGAACTTACATGCCCATCAATTCAGACATGCCAAGGCTTCACATTGGCTTGAAAATGGAATGAACATAGCTCAAATTTCATATTTGCTTGGACATGAGTGCATCCAAACCACAATGGCGTATCTTGATATAACTACAGAACAAGAAGAGAAAGCTTTGGAAACGCTTGAAAACGAGAGTCAAAAGAATATGGCAAAGAAATGGAAAAAGAATAAAATATGAGACCTAAAATATTCTCAACATAAGTTTGACGAATTGAAAGTAAAGCTGTGTGTCAATATACAAAAGTTCATTGATACACAGCCACTTTGTAAAAATAGCAATATACAGTTATACTCCCAGTTGGTAATAAAGGTGTCAAAGTTAAAGTGTTTGGACTTATTTATCTGTAAATGCTTTTTTGTTATATCATCTCAAAATACAAATATGTGTTGCTTGTACTTTTCTAATTAGAAGTATTTTTAATTCTATTTTATCGTGTTTTTTGCCATCACTATATCAAAATCTTTATAAAATCATCTGTTATACAGGATAATTTGGTAATTTTGGAATCAGATTTCCATTTGTTCTTTGAGCATTTGAAAATATATTTAACAAATTCGAAATATATGAAAAGATGTGATTTACATATTCATACAGTGCCATCTGTATCAGATAGGATGTTTACTTATGATAAAGACGTTTTGTTGGATTATGTTGCAAAAACAAAATTGGATGTAATTGCTATCACAAATCACAACTTGTTTGACTACGCACAATATCAAGAAATCAAGGATGCATTGACGCAAATAGTTGTTTTACCCGGTATTGAAGTAGATTTGGAGAATGGGCATATTCTTGTCATAGCGAATAACGATGACGGGACACTGTTTGATTTTAATTCAAAATGTGAAGAAGTAAAAAATCAAATCAAAACTAAGGATGATGATATTTCTTATGATACATTCATTAGAATATTTGGAGATTTGAGTAAATATTTACTTATACCACATTATGAAAAAGAACCAAAACTTCATAAAGATACCATCGAGAAATTGGGAAGAAACATAATAGCAGGTGAAGTGTCGAGCGTCAAGAAATTTATTTATATGGAGAAGGAGGATACAGAACTTACGCCTGTCTATTTCAGTGACTTTAGAATAGAAAAAGGTGTTACACCAGATAAGTATCCTGTCAGCCATACATTTTTTGATGTTGATCAGGTGAATGTCAATACACTGAAACTCTGTCTAATGGATAAGACAAAGGTTTCATTGACCTCAGAAAAAGGAATTAAACTTTTTCAGATATTCCCGAATGGACAGATGTTATCAACGGGGCTTAATATTATGTTTGGGAAACGTTCTACAGGGAAAACTCATACCTTGAATGCCATTGCTAGTCGTTTTGAAGGAAAGGCCAAATACATTAAACAATTTGAACTGCTCAATACTAGTAGGAGTGATTCTGAACAGTTTGAAAATGATTTGAAGGTAAGACAAGAAAATTCTGCAGAGGATTACTTGCGCGAGTTTAGCGTTATAGTAACAGATATATTGAAAACTTGTTCAGCCGATGAGGATGAGATGAAATTGCAGAAGTACCTTGAAGCAGTTATGTCTTCAGCACAGCAAAGCGATGTTAACGATGTTTTCTCAAAGTCAAAACTGTTTAATGAAAGCGATTTCAAAGAACTAAGTTTTGATGAGATTAAAAAACTTATCAATGCAACACTGACTTTATTAGAATCACAGCTTTACAAATCGCTTGTCAATAAGCATTTACCCGAAGCCTCACTGAAGTCACTCTTAAAAGAATTGATAGAACAATGTCGGAAGGATAACGTTGCCAACTTGTATTTCAAAGAAGTTAATAACATAATCAAGATGGTAAAGGAGTCGCTACAATTGAAATCTGCAGCACCTCGTATTCCCAATATAGACTTATACCAATACTTTATCAATAAGAAAAAGCGTGAAATTTTTGCCCAAGTAGCTATAGCGATAAAGAAAAGCAGAACTATTAGCACGGAAAAGGCCGGACATTTTACAATCAGTGTGTCCGCACGCCCATTTGCGAATGCTACAGATTTGAAAACTGTCGGATTAAAACAGGTGTCACTTACTAACGCTTTTGCGAAGTATGGAAACCCTATTCAGTATTTAGATGAATTAAAGGAGGCAGGCGTTGAGAGTAATCGTATTTATAAGTTGTTTGCAGCCATAGATTACAGAATACTTAATTCTTCAGGCTTGCCTGTATCCGGTGGGGAACGTTCGGAGTTTAACTTCTTGCAGAAAATTAAAGATGCTATTCTATGTGACATTCTCATTATTGATGAACCAGAGTCTTCGTTTGATAATCTCTTTTTGAAGAACGAGGTAAATAAGTTTATTAAGGAAATGGCAGAGAATATGCCAGTGATTATTTCTACGCATAATAATACAATAGGAGGTTCTATAAAGCCAGATTACATTCTTTATACGGAAAAAAAGATAGAGGCAGATGGAGTTCATTTCAACATTTATAGCGGCTACCCAACAGCTCAAACCCTAAGGGATGTTAAAGGAAATACCATTGAGAATTACGAAATCACGTTGAACAGTTTAGAAGCTGGTGAACAAGCTTATTCAGAAAGGAAAGATATTTATGAAACACTTAAAAATTGAAGATCGGAAAGCCTATTTTACAAGAGGCGAAAACTGGATGGTTGTAACCGATATGACCAAGGAAGATTTATTAAATCTTGCTCATGCGGCTATAGAAGAAGAGGATTTTGAAACAGATGTATATGATGAAACATTGCTTCCAAATCCGGCACACAGGATTATTTATCAGCAGATTAATGGCCAATTGATGGAATTACATAATAGAAGGGCGGCTTTTCAAGAGGAAGTGAGGAATATATATAAAGACGCATATAATAAGTATTGTATAGAATAATCTTTGCATTTCAATAGTACAAAGTCAAGATAAATTTCACTTACTACATCTTTTTAGATGTTTATAATTCATTAAATTCATATTATTTTAAGATTATACGGCACTATGCTTGTAAGCATGGTGCTTCTTTTCTTACAAAACTATCCATAAATAATCCAAACTGAATCAGACTAAAATCTATAAATATCAGCCAATTATCTCGTAAAATAGGAAAACTTAAAAAATTCTGATAATGCGATTCATCGACGAACAGATGGTCTATTCCCATCTGCTGAAAATCCACCGTATCGTCCTTTTGCGCGTCGATTGTCTCCTGCAACTCGTGGAGCTTGGCATCCAGATTCTCTTTGCGCTTCTCCAGACCGCGCAGAATCCAGCCGTCCACATGTCCGCCCTGCTTTTCGTAGGACGCCAGATTTTCATCTATGTCGTCCATCTCCTGCCGGAGAATCTGCTGCTGCACCTCGGCCGACTGGGGTATCTTGCCGAACTGTTCGTGCGTAAGGATGATGCAGTCCCAATTATTGTTCTTGATGTCGCTGAAGATCCGCAGGCGGTTCTCCGGCGTGAAGTCCTCCTTGCCGGGATAGAGCAGACGGGCATTGGGATAGGCCGTGCGGAAGGTTCGGGCGATTTCGTGGATGTTGGCTTTGATACCGATGATCATCGGCTTGCGGGCCAGTCCCAAACGATGCATCTCATACGCTGCGACGCACATGATGAGCGTCTTGCCCGTACCGACCTCGTGGTCGCAGATGCCGCCGCCGTTCTGCTTGATCATCCAGATCGCATCCTTCTGGCTGGGATACAGGTCTTCGATACCCAGCCCCCGCAGGTCGAGCCCCGGAAACTGCTGGTGGCTGCCGTCGTAGCGTGGACGGACATAACAGTTGAATTTGCGGTTGTAGAGATCGGTCAGCCGCTCCTTGAAATCGTCGGGCTGCGCATGCAGCCATTCGACGAACGCCTGCCGGATTTCGGTGATGAGCGTGTCGGCCTTCTGCCGGGCCTCGAAGTCGGGAATCCGGATGGTCTTGCCGTGTTCGTCCTTGCCGCCGTCCTTGTTGATGTTGGGCAGCGTGTTGAGCATGGCATGATGCAGCAGATCCATACCGTCGTAGACCTCGAAGTCCCCTTTGACGACGTATTTCTGGGAGATCAGAGGGCTGTACCCGTGGTTCTCGATGCCGAAGGCATCCATCTTCGTCGAATAGCTTACCGATACGGGCACCTGAAAGAAATGCTCGCAGAAGCCTTCGTAAATATCGGTCGGTATCCATCGCTCGCCGAGGTTGAAATCCAGCTCCTCGAACTCGATGCGTTTGGGTGCGGCCTCACGAAGCAGCGCGAGCGAGCGGCGGCAGGCATCGTCGTCGGGGTTCTCTTTGAGGTAATTTTCGATTCATTCGGCTTTGGCGACGACATTCCCTGCCGCGAGCCGTTCGCGGATTTCATACCCCTTGACCATCGGATTATAGAAAATGCGATCGCCCAGCTCGTCGATCAGCTCTTGCCGGGAGCGCGATGCGAGCGACTCCATATAGGAAAACTCCACCCGTCCGAACTTGTTGAGCGAGGCGGCCAGCGCTTCGGCCGCCGTATCGACGTGTTTGATCTCGTTAGGGTCGAACGATACGGGGCGTCGGAGGATGTCGGAGAGCTGTTTTCGGCCTTCGACGAAACGTTCGAGCCCCAGCACCTCCCGCCCGCCGGGATCGTTCAGGATGAAGGCGGCATTCTCCTTCTTGTTCAGATCGCCCAACAGAGCCGTGAAGTTCTCGTAACATCCGTTGAGTTTGCGCCGCAGACCCTTGTATTCGATCTCGTTCTGCATTTCGAGCCGGTAGAGCAGCTGGTAGGTATCCCGCAGCGGGATATAGCGTTCGGCCCGGTATCGGGACAAGGTTCCCAGCTCTTCGGGATGGAACGTGCAGCCCTGTCGTGTCAGGCCGCCCAGACGCCCGACCTGTCCTTCGAACAGAACCAACGATCGCTCTTTGTAGTGCGGAAGCATCGTGCCGGTAAAGGGCCGCGGATCTTTATTCTCCGAAGCCGGCGTAGCGACTGCTGCCGGGGCATCCGCTGCATCCGCTGCCTCCGCCGGTTGTGCGAACAGATTTCCCTGTGTGAAGAGATCGGACATGCCGGTCGTATCCGTATTGCGCCCCGCTCGCCGCCGCTGTCCCAGCGGACGGCGGGCGATCGGAACGGCGGCAGCGCTGCCGAAAAGCGATGCGGCCGGAGCCGGTGCAATGGATGCCGGCTCCGGTGGCGCCACGGATTGCGGAGCCGCGACCCGATTTTGCCTCCGGGCGGTCGGCGGCACGGTTTGCGCCTGCGGGATATGGTGTGGACGGAGATATTGCGTATATCGTTCGGTATCGAGGCGGGTTGCGAAATCATGTGCGAGGATTCCGCGCAGCCGCTCGGCGATCCGTTCCGGGCCTCCGTCGTAGTGCAGTACGAGAGCGGATTGTCCATAGAGACCTTTTTCATGCGAAAACGTCGTATGGATCGCGTGCTTGAAATCCCGGTGGTAGTCGTTCAGGTAAATTCCGTTGCCGATCTCGGACGAATTGACGAAGCGTTGCTCGTCGGGAGTAAGCTCCCGCTTTTCGCTCTGTTTCTGAAGAACGATGAGGTCGCTGGCCACTTCCGTACCGGCATACTCCGTAAAAAGGTTGTTCGGCAGCCGCACGGCCGAGAGCAGCCGCGCATGCTCCATCAGATAACGGCGGACGGGTTCGTTGCCGGGAGCGTCCATGACGCCCGTCGAGGTGACGAACGCCAGAATACCGCCTTCGCGGAGCGTATCCAGACCCTTGATGAAGAAATAGTTGTGAACGGCCTTGAGCGCTTGCCGTCGAACCGGGTCGTCGCTCTTCCGAAAGGATGCGTCGAAGATCCGGGTATCACCGAAGGGAATATTGGACGTTACCACGTCGAAATAACTGTCATAGGCCGATTCGATGGTTTGGAAACCGTCGATGACGACCTGCTCTTGTTCCCGGGCCAGTGCGGAGAGCACTTGTCCGGTCAGCAGGTCTTTCTCGAAGGAGAGGATTTCGACTTCGCCGTCGGCGGCTTCCCGGAACGACGACGGGAAAATCCCGGCCCCGGCGCTGGGGTCGAGCAATCGCCGGGGAACGATGCCGGCATCCCGGAGCGTCTCGGCGAGCGCACGCACGATGGCCGGCGGTGTGTAGAATGCCGTCAGCGTAGAATTGCGCATGCTCTGCACGAGGTCTTTATACCGCTGTTCGCTGCCGGCGTAATGGCGCAGCAGTTCGTGCAGCTCCCTCACCTGCGGGAAGAGTTCCCGGTCGGTCTTTCATTGCGTGAGGTCGTCGTCCGCAGCGGCCGGCTGTAAGACGCATTTCAACGCTCCGAAGCCGCTGTACGCAGCCAGAGCGTCTCGCTGCTGCGGAGTAAGTCTCGTAGATGGCGCGAAAGCGATACGCAGGGCGGCGATGTTCGCCTCCAGATGTTTCCTTTTATTGTATGCCATGCAGTTCGATGTGGGTTTGGATGAGTCCGGTAAGTTCCAATAGAAGATTTTTATAGGACGGGCTGCTCTCGAAGTCGTCGGTCAGGTCGTACATCTCGAATGCCTCTTCGCAGACGGGAAGCAGTTTCAGGCAGAAAGCAGTGCGCTGCCGGGCTGCGACCTCCGGGAACCATTCCGACACGACCTCGAAGATCGCATCGTATTTCGAAAAACGCAGGTCTTGGTACAGAACGGCGTTCGAGAGTTCCAGAGCCTCGTAGACGCTGTTGCCGTTGCGAACGGCACGTTCATAGGTCTGCGCCGCATGGTCGCTCCGCTCGGCGATGAAGTGTTTGTCGGGAAGCAGTTCAGGATGGCTTTCGCGCAAATAAGCGGTAAGAGTTGCCGCGAAGTACGGCAACTCTTTCTCTTCTACGTGTCGTTTCATAATGGCTAACCGATTTTCATGCCTTTGGGTTGTGCGCCGGGAAGCGACGGAAGACGCCGGCGGACGCGCTGGCGCGGACGCGGGTTCTCCTCGCCCAGACGCGAACGGTAATTGCGGGCGTTGTTGCCGAACAGGGGCCGGCCCGTGTCGCTGTAACGAAGGTCGGTGCTGATCGTCTTGCCGCCGACTTTCATGCCGGGGATGAAGACGACCTCGTGGTTGGCCAGCTTCGCCTGGATGTCTGCACTTACCTTGACTCCGAAAACCGTATCGTGGATGCGCAGATGCGGATTATTGTCGTTGCGGAACACCACGTCTCCGCGATTGGCGTCCACGCGGGCATGGCCCGAGATTACCCGCCCGTCCTTGAGGTGGATGTCTTCGACGAGGATCTCCTTACCGGAGCGCAGCGCCTCGATGTCGTCGCCGATCTCTTTGCCGTAGATTCGGGTGGGGAGCGTCAGCGCATCGACCGGAAGCGTCGTCAGGCGGTTCGTCGCCTCATGGACGCTGACATAACACTCGCACTCGCGGCCCGAGGTAAAATCTTTCATTTTCTTGATGGAACCCAGATGTCCGTCGGTTTCGAGGCGCTCGATTTCCTTGTCCGTGAAAAGCTCCTTATACGGCGATATTTTGTACTGCGGCTCGTCCAGACGTGTGAAGATACGGAGTTGGACATTGCCCGCATCGTCGCGGATCGGTGAAATCGTACCGAGTCCCAGATCGACCCAGCGGCCGTCCATCTTATGTTTGAGCGGCACCAGTTTGTTGGGGATACGTCCCTTGAGGATGTCACCCATGCTTTGATTCTCCAGCAGGATTTCTTTGTTCAGGCCCAACGCCTGAATCTGATCCCACGGAAGTTCCCGCTCCTCGAACTTATAGCGGTCGGCGAACTTGGCGATACGCCCCTCGTTGTTGAGTTCGTAGTCGGAGATCTCTTTGGCCAGAGAGCCGTCCTGATCCTTGCCTTCGCGGACTTGGATGATGGAGTCGAGGATACGGTCGAGTTTTTCGGTACCGATCCGAAAGAAACTTCAGCCCAGGTCGGACGGGCGTCCGTATTGGTTGCGAAGGTTCTCGAAAAAGGTTCCCAAAACCGTTCGGCTGTCGAACGAAAGGGCTCTGCGCCGATCGCCCGGAGCCGTGCTCACGGTGTTGAACTCTCCCGTTTGCTCGTTCATTTCGCTGACTAGACGCAGATCGTTCGTCTTTTTGTCGAGGACGGCCAGCACGTCCTTCGATAGCTTTTCCTGTTCTCTTGCCATAATGCCAATATTAAATGAGTAAATTGAATGAATGGTGAAAATCCGCCGGCAAGATAAGACCTTTTCCAGTTCATAACACCAAACGCGCCCCTTCTGGCGGGAAGAGGCGCGGAGTGACGGGAAATGACATATTTTAGCCTAAAAAATGCAGATTTGGGATAAGTCATTGAAGATAAGCCATAGATTCAGGCTCCAAAATACGATAGGAATGATTAAGCAAAATAGCAACTGCTTCGGATTGCCCCGTTTTGCACTACTTCAAACAACTCTATGCAAATATAATAGGTAAAATTTCACTATATCAAATAATCTTATAAATCAATTTTACACACAAGGCTTTCTGTTCTATTAAGGGAAAGCCTTGTGTTATTCTACGAGCGCACTTAACTACATTTGTATTTTAAGTTGTAAGCCGATTTCCTTTCTTGGATTGTCTTTACAACCAAGCTGGATGATATTTTAACCTCATTTATTACGGATTCTTTAATTGCGTCTAAACATGCTTGATTTATTTCTGCATGACTTAAAGAAGCTAATTCCGGCAAAATCGTATCAATTTCTTTTTGTGAAAGATTTCCATTTAATCGGTTTTTAAGCAACTGCACTTTTTCAAGATCGCTTGGAAGCTGATAATGAATTACGTCATCAAAACGTCTAAATAACGCCTGATCTAATAATTCCAAATTGTTAGTTGCAGCAATAATTAAACTATCAGAATGGTCTCTCTCAATAAACTGTAAAAATGAATTTAATACTCGACGCATCTCGCCAACATCATTATCCTTTCCTCGTTGTCCTCCGATTGCATCAAACTCATCAAAAAGATAAACGGCAGGAACATCTTCTATATAGTCGAATATTTGTCGTAATTTAGCACTCGTTTCTCCCATGTATTTCGTAACTATTTTATCCATTAGTACTACATATATTGGCAAGTGCAATTCATTCGCTATTATTGATGCCGTCATCGTTTTTCCGGTGCCGGGATGCCCAGAGAAAAGAATTTTTCGTCTGTTTTCAAGGTTATGTCTAAATAATTTATCTTTATAGGTAAATTCATTAATAATTCTTTCTATTCTATTCTTTATTTGCGGAGCTACGACTAAATCCGTTAAACGCTCATGTGGATAAATTTCTAAGAATAAGCCTTGTAAATTAGGATCAATATTTTTCAATTTGGGCTTATTGCTCTTTGCGGCATCAATAATTTTTCGTATATCATTAGCTAAATTAGTATGCCCTAATTTTGCCTCATGAGCTGCAATTTGTAATGCAACAGTATTAAATTTCTCGCTATTATTTTCAAAATGGCTCTTTACGAGCGCTTTTAATTGATTCGCTGTTGCCATATTATTGCTTATTTTTACTTTGTTCTATATCATCTTTTGAATATTTAGAAATGCTTTGTTCGTTAAATTTTGTATAGTTTATGTTTTTTGTGTTATCCATAACAGACCTCGTATATTATAAAATTACCTTGTGCAAGTGAACAAGCTCCCCCCAGCGTTGCGAATTTATGATATTATATAATAAAGTTTGTGGGGATGTAAAGAATTAGTATTACAAAGTCGGTTGTATTTTGTGGTATGCTTATATGTGTTTTTTGATGGTTGTTTATGATTGATTTTGAGGGAGTGAGTTTATGGCGGATAGCAGGATTGCATTAGATAATGGCAGCGTGCTTGCCTTAACAGATGAAAGAATGATAGGTATAGTGTCAGAGATTGGCAGAGGGGCGAACTGTGTGGTTTATAATGCAGTTTATCATGACAGTATCGGAGTAAAGCATTATATAAGATTGAAGGAATGTTATCCGGCATATATGATGATAGAGAGAAAGAAGGATAACAGCCTTGAGCTGTGTGGAGATGGTGAGGTTGAATTTGAAAGGGCAAAGCAGGAATTTGTTGAAGCATACAGAAAAAATGTTTTTGTAAAGCAGACATTGGGACTTGTAAATTCAACAGTAAATCCGGCTGAGATCATAAATGCCAATAATACGGTTTATATACTTATGACTTTGGATGAAGGCTGCGATTATGGCAAATATAAAGATCAGACATTAGAGGAGTGTATCACACATATAAAGAGTCTTGCCAAAGTGATACAAAAATATCATACAGCGGGATATCTGCATCTTGACATAAAACCAGAAAATATGTTTATACTTCCGGAAAGCAGTGAGCATATTCTGTTGTTTGATTTTGATTCCGTGGCAAGGGCAGATGAAATAAGTTCAGGAGAAAAGGCAGGTCTTTCATTTTCAAAAGGTTTTTCGGCACCGG
>OOIF01002067.1_pt1 | contig 14681 bp, 10 predicted proteins | sample 1691961 | NCBI WGS metagenome assembly OOIF01 (sample SAMN06348146, study PRJEB24527) | human gut metagenome | biome: human gut; feature: ankylosing spondylitis patient; material: feces | host: Homo sapiens | place: China | collected 2015-10 | reverse complement strand
ATTGATATGTCTTCTGATCAGACTGTTAAAGCGTTCAAACTTAAATGTGAATTGGAAGATGAGCTGAGATTCATCGAATTAAAAAATAAAAATGGAGGCAAATAAAAAAGTGCTGCCGGAAATTAAAACTACCGCAATATTATCCTATAATAAAGCGGTAGTTTTTTTGTTTGAATTTTTACATTGAAATTAATTTGGAAAAATTACAAATTTTTGTTTAAAATCTGTAATGTTAAATTAAAAAATCTTTACTCCATATGGCTCTAAAGTAAGTTTATCACCTGATATAGTGCTGAAACTTAATTCTTTATCAGTCACATTAAGGTAAAATTCTATTGTATCACCGGTTTCGTCCTCACGCTTATGATATTCTATTCCATCGGGGAGTACATAGTATGGTGTTTCTGTTTCTTCAAGCATAGTTTTGAAAAGCTCAGACATTGCATTCATATCAAGCCTTGCAGCAACATAGTACGATTTGCCATCACCATATGTTTTTCGTGTTACAACGGGAGTTCCGGCATAAAAATCACTGTCATATCTTGCGATAACATCTGCATCTGATACACGGAGAATTTCAGCATAATCACGGATTTTGGCTTTGTTTCCATTTGTGAATGTGGCTGAATTTATGTCGCAGTCATAAAGTGTATCAATTTCTTCACTTATTAAGCCAAATAGCTCGCTAAGTCCGTTGCCTGGAAAACCACCGAGAAAACAGAGTGTGTTATCATCTACATAACCCGTGAGATATGTTGCAAGGAGCTGACCGCCTCGTTTTACAAATTTTTTGAGATTATCAGCTGCACCCGGTCTTAACATATATAGCATAGGTGCGACAACTACATTGTAGTCGTCAAGATTATCATCTGATGCTACTACATTCATGTCTATTCCAAGTTTTAAAAATTCATGGTAAATGTCAGCACAAGTCTGAGGATAATTTTTTGTTTCGTCTGAAAGTCCACGCATATTTTCAATAGCCCACATATTATCCCAGTCAAAGAGAAGTGCTGCTTTAGGTTTTACCAGTGTTCCCTTTACCTTTGAGAGATTGTCAAGCATTTCTCCGACTTTGGCAACTTCTTTAAATATTCTGGTATCATCGGTGCCTAGATGGTCTACGACTGCACCGTGGAACTGTTCAAAAGCACCTCTGCTCTTTCGCCACTGGAAATACTGTACCGTGTCAGAACCACATCCTACAGCCTGTGCAGAAAAGAGTTTATGCACACCGGGACGCTTGAGTTTGTTGTATCTGTGCCAGTTTGCAAGTCCCGGAGCACTTTCCATAAGCATATAAGGCTGGTCTTTTTTCATTGAACGCATAACTGCGTGGTCAAAAGAACTTCTCGCCATTGTGTCGGCAAAAGTTTCATAGTTATTATGGAAGAAAGGATAAGAGTCCCATGAAATAACATCAAGCTCTTTTGCCATCACACGATAATCAAGCCCTGGGAAAAGCTGCATAAAGTTTGTTGTGACAGGAATATTTGGTGTTCTCCTTTTGAGGATTTCAATCTCTGACTTCATATAATCAGTAGTATTCCATGTGGTAAAGCGTTTCCACTCGAGATTTAGCCCCATTATGCTGAACTCACCGTTGGCATATGGAGGTTCTATCTGTGAAAAATTATTGTATGTATGACTCCAAAAGCTTGTCCACCATGCCTTATTTAACTTATTTATATCGTGGTCAAATTTGTCAGCGAGATAGTCCTGAAATTTCTTTTTGCACAGAGGGCAGAAACACTCACCGCCAAATTCATTTGATATATGCCACATTGCAAGTCCCGGATGGTCGCCTACAGTGTCGATTATCTTATTTATAATGATACCGGTTTTTTCTCTGAATTTAGGTGATGACATACAGTGATTATGTCTGAAACCGTGGTGTGCACGGTGGTCATCGGCATTTACACGCATACATTCAGGATATTTTTCGTCAAGCCAGGCAGGGCGGGCACCTGAAGGTGTTGCAAGAATGGTATAGATGCCATTTTCATAGAGTTTATCCATAATGTTTTTGAGCCAGTCCATATGAAACTCGCCCTCTGACGGTTCATAGGCTGCCCATGCGAATATGCCTACGGACATACTTGTCATCTTTGCTTTTTTCATAAGTTCAATATCTTTTTCAAGAATGTCGGGGCGGTCAAGCCACTGGTCAGGGTTATAGTCTGAGCCGTGGAGCAGTCCCTTTATCTGAGGAAATAAAATTTTTTTACTCATATAACATACCTCCAAAATTAAGTGTAAACAGATGATTGTGAAAATAATTATATTATGAGTTGATTGTGCAACTATAACAAATAATCCCGCAGGCACGCTTTCGCTACCTGTCACTTGTAACAGTACTAAGTCAGCAAAATACGCTGACTAAGTGCTGACGGTGACAAAGTGCACTGCTAACATTATTGTTATAGTTGCACAATCTAATTACATATTATGAAATTTTCACAATCATCTGTAAAGTATTAAGATTATAACATTTATAAGGGATATTCACAATGCAAGATTGGAATAACAGTTACAATAAATGTAACAGTTCTACCATAAAAAGGTACTTAACAATACAATGAGTAGTTAAATGTCTTGCTGATTATCTTTATAAGGTTGAAGTGATATGAGTTAAAAATACAGGCACATGGCGAGATAGCCGCAGCACCAGTGCAAAAACACGCATCCCCACAGATTTTGGTGTCTTTCATATACATATCCGAGAGCCATACTGAGTAAAAATGCACTCATCATAAAATAGAAACCGAAAGGCATATGCATAAGTGAAAAGAGCAGAGAAGTTAAAAATATGCTGAAAAATTTCTGGAAGCGTATTTTCATAAGTGATTTTACACTTGTCTGTATCACGCCACGGGCAAGAAATTCCTGAACAAAGGCGGTGAATACATAGGTGTAGACACCTGAGAGCGAACCACCTATATAGTAGTCCTTTATTTTGTAACCGAGTAACATAAGTATGGCTTTGCTAAACAAAAGTATGCATGAAGCGACAGCCGCTATGGATAGAGACTCGACAATCGTTTTTTTTATTGTGTTTTTCCGTGGGATAAGTCCTATGTCACGCATTGAAAAGCTTGTCATAAAGACTATAACGAGAAAAAGCAAAAAGGTTATACATTCTATAATCTGAGTGTAAACGGAGGATTTTAAATATATATGTAAAGTAAATTGCAAAAGACTCCATGTCATAAGGAAAACACTGATACAGAGTATAAGACCTGCAAAAATAAAAGCACAGTCATGTTCATGCTGTCTTAATTTATATTTGTCGGTGTCATCTTCTATAAGTATCACCATACCGTTAAAACCGGTGTCCGGGTTATAATCGGCATCGGGGTCAAACAGTTCCGTCTGCGATGGTTTTAAAAGACTTATATCTATATTAAAATAGTGTACTTCTTTTTCTTTGCCAAAACGGTATCTTATTGAAGTTTTTGGCATTACTTTTCCCTTGTCGATACTTTCACGGAAAAGTTTGTTGAAAGCTTTGTTTTTTTTGTTATTCATAAAAAGTTCTTTAAAGGACTGTCCAAGAACATCTTTTTTGGATGAAATTCTTAAAATTTCAAGACTTGCTGAATTGCAATAAGTTATTGTGCCGTCAGAGTCAAGGGTTATGACCCCGTCTGACATATTTTCAAATACCATATTTTTCTGGTCGGCAGATATGGTTGCCGGAAATTGTGGTGACATAGGAATACCTCGCTTTGTTAAATCTGGTAACAGTTCTAACTTTTTATGGCTGAACTGTTACATAATATAATCATATCATACCCCTATTGCATTTTTTTATCAAATTGGCATTGTTTATATTGACTTTTTTATCAAATTATACGAAAATAGGCATGGTATTCAATAATACATAATTATATATATAAAATTTAGAAATGGAGATGATTGAATGTTTGGTTTTGGTCAGTTAATAGACACTTTAAAGAAAAGTCCAAAGAAGATCGTTTTTACGGAAGGTGAGGATTCGCGTATTCTTGAGGCTGCTTCAAGATTACTTGCAAGTAATTTCCTTCATCCTATTCTTATTGGAAATGAAGAAAAGATTATGGATGCAGCAGAGGAGTGTGGTTTTAACATTCGAGGTGCTGAGATTATAGATCCTGAAAATTATGAGAAGATGGACGAGATGGTTGAAATGCTCTGTGAAATCAGAAAGAAAAAAGGTATGACACCTGAAATGGCAAGAGAAGTTCTTTCACAGGCAAACTATTTTGGAACTATGCTTGTAAAAATGGGTGTTGCTGATTCATTACTTGGTGGTGCTACATATTCAACGGCTGACACGGTTCGTCCGGCACTCCAGTTGATAAAGACAAAGCCGGGACACAGTATCGTATCATCATGCTTTATACTTGTAAGACCAAGTGCTACAGGTGAAAATGAGGTTATCGCTATGGGTGACTGTGCGATAAATATCAAACCGACTGAGGATGAACTTGTAGAGATAGCAGGTGAGGCTTCAAAATGTGCAAGGATATTCGGTGTAGATCCGCAGGTTGCATTTTTAAGTTATTCGACACATGGCTCAGGAAAGGGAGAAGATGTTGACAAGATGAGAAATGCAGCTCAGAAAGCAAGAGCAAAGTACCCTGATCTTCCTATAGATGGCGAGCTTCAGTTTGATGCTGCCGTATCACCTAGAGTCGCAAGGACAAAGTGTCCTGAATCAGAGGTTGCAGGTCACGCAAATACATTTATATTCCCTGATATTAATGCCGGAAACATCGGATACAAGATTGCACAGCGTATGGGTAATTTTGAGGCATATGGTCCTATACTTCTCGGACTTAATGCACCGGTTAATGATCTGTCAAGAGGATGTAATGCATCAGAGGTTTATTCTATGGCAATCATTACAGCAGCATTAGCTAACAACATTTAACATTATCAGGCAGCAGAGCAGATTGCGGGTATCTGCCTGACTGACAATAAATTACAAACTATAAATAAAAGCGGAAAATGATGTTTGAATTAATAAGACAATACGGCTTCTAAAATAAATGGCAGGAGTTATATTGTGCAAAGACAGCAGATTCCGCTTTGTTTATCATTATCGGATAATAGGACTGGTATATATGAAAGATAAGTTTTTCTTAATGCATATGATGCCTATAGTGAGGGCTCATATTGCGATATTTGATGAAAATGGAAATGTAAAAGAGCAATTATCTGAATCGAGAGAAGAAGATTTAAAACTATATTCAGAAATTATTAAAAAGTCAAGGAAAGATTTCCCATATATTATACTTATTGATACAAGTGTTGTTGTATGCGTTATGTGGAATGAGCCAGAAAAAGAATTTATTGTTATAGGAAAGACTGCACTTTACAGTGAATTTGAAAATCGCAACCAGGATATACTTGAATGTCCCAAGGACACATATACATCTGCGATAATACTTATATGGAATAAACTTACGGGTAAAATGATAGGTAAAGGTGATCTCTGGACAAAGAACATAGTTCTTGATGATTCTGTCAGTAAGTTTATAACAGAGAATATATTTGAATATCAGGAGAATGGAAAGCTGCATAATCCATATGCACAGGAGCAGAGGGAACATGACAGTATAAGGCGTGGCGATATAGAGGGACTTAAAGCAAGTATAAATGAGGTTTATCCGGGTGAGATAGGGAAACTTGCGGAAAATCAGGTCAGGAGTATAAAAAATGTTGCGATAGCGGTTATAACTTGTGCTTCAAGGTGTGCCATAGAGGGTGGATTAAATGCGGAGAAAGCATTTTCAATGGCTGACGGATATATAATGTATATAGAAGAAGAGATGAATGATCCGGTAGAGATAGAACGGGTTGTAAGGGAAGCCGAGTTTAATTATGCCAGGGATGTGCATGATTTAAATAGAAAAAACATAAAAAATCCATTGATACATCAGGTTAAGGATTATATATTCTCTCATATACACGAACAGCTTATGGTAAGAAATATTGCCAGATATATAGGGGTTTCACCAAATTATCTTTCAGAACAGTTCAGCCGGTTTGAAGGAGTTACACTTAAACAGTATATTATTGATGAAAAAATAAAATCAAGTGAATATCTGTTAAAATTTACGGATTATTCTCTTCAGGAGATAAGCAGTTTTTGTGCGTTCAGTTCGCAGAGCAGATTTAGTGTATATTTTCAAAGAAAAAATGGTATCACACCTGCAAAATATAGAAAAATGTATCAAAAAGGGAAAAAATAGAAAAAAACAGAAAAAAACAGTATTTTTTGTAGTTAAATCAGTAGAAAATGTATATAACAAAAGTTTCATTGATGATATAGTAGCGTGAAAAGTTGTAAAATGTATTTTTTTGAGATGAAAAGGAGTGTTTTTGTAATGAACAAAGTAAACATTAAGTTTAGAGATGTAGCTGACGTAAACAGGTTTGTTCACATTCTCTCAAAATACGATGCTGATTTTAACTTATACTGTGGAAGTTATTATGTAGATGCAAAATCTTTGCTTGGCATTATGACTATGGATCTTAGAAACAGTATGTGGATGACAGGAAACTGTGAACCGGCTGAAGCAAATCAGATTATTCGTGAATTAGGAGACTTCGTTGCAGCATAATTTGTTATGAAAGCAGACCGGAAGATATGGATATAGATTGAAAAAGCACAAAACTCTGCGCTTGTTGCAGATTGCATCTGTTATGTAAACTGCAGCCTACATTTCACATTAGTTGTGAGATGGCAGAGTTTTTTTCTTTTACAAACATATAGTTTTGTGATAAAATAAAAAATGCTTATTGTTCGTAGATTTAATGCAAACAGTAATAAAATGTACTTGCAGAAAAATGGCTACTGTTCAGAGGAGTGAATAGAGACAAAAAAATAATGGTGGAGGATAGAATATACCATGCAGAAAAAAGTTTTAACATTTATGCTGGCATTTGTGCTGTCATTATCATTTGTGACTACTGCATCAGCGATGGGTTATCATGAAAGTGATATTGAAAAATATATTATGGGGCAGTTATCAAATGCAAAGATACCGGGAGGTTCCGTTTCTATAGTAACATCCGGAAAAGAGGTGTATAGTGCATCTTTTGGAGATGTGCCGGAGACAACATCTGATTTAAAGATTGGTTCAGTGAGTAAAGTATTTACCTCATTAGCCGTATTGCAGCTTGCGGATTCAAAAAAACTAAAACTTGACACAAGTGTTTCTGAGCTGGTTACAGGATTTGATGGAAATAGTGATGTGACAGTTGAGGAGCTTTTGAGACAGACAAGCGGCTATACTGCTGAACAGAGTATAAAGGGTGACAGGATTCCTGCTCCGGATGGAAAAAAGGGAGAATATAAGGACGCAAGGATAAACTATGCGATACTTGGAAAAATAGTAGAAGCTGTGTCTGAAAGTGACTATTCAGAATATATTCAGAAAAAGATAGTAAAACCATTAAAACTTGAGTCAACATATACTACCGATGAAATGTCAGGAAAAGATATTGTGGGTGGTCATGATAATATTTTTGGGCTTCCGGTTGCAAAAAGAGCAGTGAGCAATGATGACAAAGAGTGGGATGCAGTTTCAGCTACAGGCATTGTTTCAGATGCGAAAGACATGGGAAATGTTTTGAGTATGTATCTCGCAGCGGGTGGACAGACCCTTTCTTATGATCAGATTGAAAAAATATATTCTGATGGTGTAGATTGCGGAAAAACAATATTCGGAACAAATGGAACATCAAGTCTTGGATGGATAAAAACAAAAGTCGGCAAGCAGGATGTATATTATGTTTCAGGAGCTATAGATGGTTACATTTCGGCAGCTTTTCTCGTACCGGGTCAAGATGTTGGAATTGCTATGCTTTTTGACACATCTGATGTAATTTCAGGTAATGATGTAATTTCTGAACTTATGTCAAATGTTGTATGTCTTGCAATAGGCGAGAAAGCGAGAACAATAGATTCAAAAGCAGTCATGATGCCGCATATTGAGTTTGATGTTGTATATGTCATTGCATTTTTTGCGTCACTTCTTCCTATGTTCATGATGAGCTGGTGGTATAGAAGAACAAGAAATAAAGGGATTGGCATAGTTAAGACTATTGTGGATGTGGTTGTTCATATTGCACTTCCTATAGTGATATATCAATTTGTACCTGTTATCATAGAAAATGTTTTAGGCAACTCGCTCGGTTCGTGGTTTATGATCAAAAAGTTCCTTCCGGAATGTTACTATATCACTCTTATTGTTGATGCGATATTACTTATCGGCGTGCCAGTCAAGGTAATTGCAGCTATTGTTGCAATGAAGAAAGGTCCTGTCGATGAGGACGAAGAAATGGCGGAAGATGAATTATTTGAAAATTTAGGTGATGATGCAGAAAAATCAGATGAAGATAAAGAGGAAAAAACAGAGCAGATAACATCAGATGATGTCAAGCAGCAGGAAAGTGATGAAACATCTGAAAAATCAGAAAAAAACGAAGATGAAAATTTGGACGGCAGCAATGATATAGCAGATAAAGATGGTAAAACAATTACAGATATTTCAGAAACAGAGCAGGGAGTATCGGACGATGATAATGCAGAAATATCTGACAGTAAACAGGATATATCAGAATTGGAAAATGTAACAGAAGAAATTGCAGCTGCGGCGGAAGAAGATGATGACATAGAGAATGTCGAAACAAAGAACGATATATCAGAAACAGAAAGCTCAGATGAACAGGCAGATGCTTTAAAAACACAGGATGAGGTCGTAAAGGAATTTAAGACAAGGTCCGGCAAAAACAAAAAGACTGAGGAATACGAGAGCAGCTTTGAGAGAGAAGCTGTAAAAGCCTTAGAAACAGATGAGCATGAAAATTCAGACGATACCAATGATGAACTTAAGGATATCAAGTCTGATTCGCAGATGCAGACGGCAGTTCCAAAGATAAAAAAGAGATATAGTCCTCAAAAGGGAATGCCTGTAAAGATTGTTGTCGAGCCGGATGATAACCTTGACAACTAAAAAGGATTATGTTAATATTTTTTCAATTAAGCAGTATTATTAGCGGTCACACGGCAGGTTGTGGTCGATAGTATATGAAATTTGGACAATTAATTTAAAAGTGATGGCTGTGATGAGGAGGAGTACATATATTTAAGATTCCCTAGAGAGAGGATGTATGGTGAAAATCCTTGTATCTGATATATGGAAGTAGCCTTTGAGCTTTGAACTGAAAGCAGTGATATGGATTAGCAGATTTTATATATCCGTATATCAATGATGTTTGTATCAAAATGTGTTTTGCTGCAGACCGATGCAAGTAGGCTTCAACGGATTTTCCAACGTTATATGGAAAACGATATAAAAGATTTTTATCTGAGTATCGGATGAGTGCAGATTTTATCTGAAATTAGGTGGTACCACGAAAATATTCGCCCTAAATTGACATTGTTTGTCAGTTTAGGGCTTTTTTGATGAAAGATGCAGTGATAGCGGCACTGAGTTTGCAAAGCAGACTTTTGTTACTACTTATATAAGAAAGGTTTGGTGTTTAACTATGATTAAAGGAACTGAATTATTTGTAAAGGCATTGAAAGAGGAGGGGGTTGATACACTTTTCGGTTATCCGGGAGGTCAGGCGATAGATCTTTTTGATGCACTGTACGACCAGGATGATATTGAAGTCATTCTGCCAAGACATGAGCAGGCACTTATCCATGCGGCAGACGGATATGCAAGGTCAACAGGAAAGACAGGTGTGTGCCTTGTCACAAGCGGACCGGGTGCAACAAACCTTGTAACCGGAATTGCTACAGCAAATTATGACAGCGTTCCGCTTGTATGCTTTACAGGTCAGGTTCCGCTAAACCTTATGGGAAATGATGCGTTCCAGGAAGTAGATATAGTAGGAATAACGAACAGTATATGCAAATACAGCGTAACAGTAAGAAAGAGAGAGGACCTCGGACGAATAATAAAAGAAGCTTTCTACATAGCAAGAACAGGCAGACCGGGACCTGTAGTTGTTGACATACCGAAAGATATTCAGGTTGCGATGGGAAGTGAAGAATATCCTGAGGAAGTAAATATAAGAGGTTATAAGCCTAGTGAGGGTGTCCATGTTGGACAGATAAAAAAAGCCGTGAGCATGATGAAAAGGGCAAAAAAGCCATTGTTCTTACTCGGAGGAGGAGTAAATCTGTCGGGGGCAAACGAACAGATGAAAGAGCTTGTCGAGATGACGGGCATCCCTGCGATAACGACCATTATGGGAAAAGGTGCAATATCATCAAAGCACAGATTATATCTTGGAAACATCGGAATACACGGAAGTTATGCGGCAAACCATGCGGTAAGTGAATGTGATCTTCTTATTTCCATAGGTACAAGATTTAATGACAGGATAACGGGAAAGATAAGTGAATTTGCAAAAGATGCAAAGATAGTGCATATAGATATAGACTCCGCTTCTATTTCAAAAAATATTGTCGTAGACATTCCTATAGTAGCAGATGCAAAACTTGCCATAGAAAAACTTATCGAGTACGGAGCACCGCTCAAGATAGAAAAATGGGTAGAACAGACGCTTGAATGGAAAGAAAAATATCCTATAAACATGGATAAATATGAGGGACTTACACCTGAAAAAGTAATAAAGTACATAAATGATAACTTTGAAAGACCTATCGTAAGCACAGATGTAGGTCAGAACCAGCTCTGGACAACGCAGTTCTTTGATATAGAGACAAACAGACAGCTTCTTACATCGGGCGGACTCGGAACAATGGGGTATGGATTTCCGGCGGCAATAGGAGCAAAGATAGGAAATCCTGAAAGACCTGTTATAGCAATATCAGGTGACGGCGGTATGCAGATGAACATTCAGGAATTTGCGACAGCTATGGTTTATGAACTTCCTGTCATTGTAGTAGTATTCAATAACGGTTATCTCGGAAATGTAAGACAGTGGCAGCAGCTTTTCTTTAACAAGAGATATTCAAGTACCTGCCTTACATATAGAAAGAGCTGCAACCGTGACTGTATGAATAAGGACAAATGCTGTCCGAAATATATACCTGATTTTGTAAAACTTGCTGAGAGTTATGAAGCAAGGGGGATAAGGATAACAAAAGAGGAAGAATTAAAGAAAGCGTTTGACTATGCGCTTGAATTTAAAAAGGGACCTACACTTATTGAGTGCGTGATAGAGAGAGAGGCAAATGTATCGCCGATGGTGCCGACGGGAAAAACGCTTGCGGATATGATTATGGATTGTTAAGATTTGTAAAATTAGATTTAGGTTGTGTTGATTGCACAAATATAATTTAGTGAAAATTTTACAAAATATGGTTTGTATATGAACTGATAAGAAAAAATAAGAAAAAATAGAAAGGATGATTGTGATATGGAAATGAAGAAACGTTGTATTTCGCTTTATGTGGAAAATCAGATAGGAGTTCTTGCTAAGATTTCCGGTCTTTTTGCGGGCAAGTCTTACAATCTTGATACGCTTACAGTGGGTGAGACTGAGGACCCTACTGTTTCGAGAATGACTATAGAGATGACTATGGATGATGTGACTTTTGAGCAGGTTAAAAAGCAGCTTAACAGAAATGTTGTTGTTATCAAGGTTATGGATTTTTCTGATATTCCTATCCATAAGACGGAACTTGTATATATCAAGATAAACAGCTGTACAGAGAAAGATAAGAATGAGATATTCAGGATAGTAAATTCTTTTGACCATCTTGAGATTGCTGACTATGGAAAAAAATCGGTTATTGTAAGATATGTGGAGACAGAAGGCAAAGTTAATGATATAATAGATTTGTTTAATAAAACTTTTATAAACAGAATAGAAGTAGTCAGAGGTGGAAGCGTTGCTATTGAAGCGGTTTCAACTACCACGAGATAAGGAGAGGTGACGGATGAAAGAGAAGAGTCTAGGGAAAATACTTACAAAGTGCAGCTATGTGTTGTTCGCTATAGCTTTTGGATATATATCATTAAATATTATGTTTGCGGATAAGATTCATTCATATAAAATAACCAAGCTTCTTCCGGGGATGATGGTTGGCGGTGTTGTAGTGGCAATAGGGATGTTTATATTAAGTAAAATTGCTCAGGAAAAGATTGACCGCCATTTTAAAAAAGTGTTGATTGTTTTTTCAATCGTATATTATATTGTTTTAATTAGAATGGGATTTCTTTTGAGATTTACACCGTCATTTGATATGGATGCAATCTATAGCGGAGCAATTCAATGGACTAATGAGGGGAATTTCTCGAATTTTTATGAGTATTTTGGTTATTTTCCAAATAATCTTGGCTCAATGGGATTTTTACATATTGTATTTAAAATTGCATCATTATTTGGCATAAAGCATTTTTTTGCGGTAGGAATAATTGTAAACAGTGCACTTATAACGGGAACTGCCGTAATTGTTTCACTTATCTGTGAAAAAATAGCAGGTTCTAAAACAGCTTTGATGTCATTAATCTTAGTTTTATTATGTTTTCCGTTTTATTTTATGGGTGCGGCATTTTATACAGACTCGTTATCATTAATATTTCCGGTGTTATTCTATTATTTGTATCTGTGTTTAAAAGATGAAAACGATAAAAAGAAACAGATAATATATCTTGTAACTATGGGGGTGTCTTTGACTATAGGTATGATGATAAAATTTACCGTTGTTATAGTTTTGATAGCTGTAGTCATAGATGCATTTCTTTGTATTTCGTGGAAGAAAGTGTTGTTGATATTAGTTGTTTCTTTAGCATTTTACGGTGTAGCAGTGTCAATATATAATCATAATATCTATAAAAATTATATAAGTGACGAACAATATCAGAACTTAAAAACACCATATTGGCATTGGATAATGATGGGATTGCAAAATAATGGTTATTATAATCCGGAGGACTATGAATATACAAGGTCATATGATGTAAATGAAAGGTCAGCAGCCTGCCGTAAAAAGGCTATGGAGAGAATTAAAGAACTGGGTGTATCAGGTCTGTTTAAACTTTGGACTAACAAAGCGGTAATCTGTTTTGGCGATGGAACATATGCATTGTCAGATTTTTTAGACGATACACCGGCGAATGAAACTGGTATTCATGATTATATCTTATATGCGGGAAAAAATTATAGCAAATATCAGTCATTTTCAACAGGGTTATTGATAGTTTTATATCTGCTCGCTATTGTTGGTGCGGGTAGGGATATTGTTGGCAAAGTTAAATATAGAGAATCGATTTTTCCCACAGCTCCAAGACTTGCGATGCTTGGGATACTATGCTTTTTAATCTTATGGGAAACAAGCGGAAGATATTTTACTAACTATGTACCGATATTGATAGTTTGTGCTTCGCTTACATTGTATTGGAAGAAGGAGGTAGTTTAAGTTATGTCAGAGGGGAGTATAGGAAATATTACAGCGGTTCTGTATTATATGTTCTTTGTTATAAGTGGTATAATTATAATGTTTAGACTGCTGAATAGTCAAAAGTTAAGTATTATGTTTAAATGTCTTTTGGGAAGTGTTTTCGGAACACTTGAATTTCAATGGATGCCGATAATATTTGCTTTTTTCATGGATTTTACGGTTGAGGCACATATATGTGCTTTGGTTATTCAGGTGCTTGTTTTTATATTAGTTATATTGAAAACAAATGGGGGACATGGATTTGTAAATACTTATAAAAAACCGATGGAATGGAAAAGATTTTTGTGCGAAAATTGCAAGTTTTGTAATATTTGCTTATTGTCTGAATACGCACACGATATTACTGAATTCAGACGGGAGTTTACATACGGGACAGGCAACTTACAGTGATATGAATATGCATATAGGATTTATCACAAGCATTGCAAAACAGCATACATTTCCACCGGAATATTCTATTTACCCGGGAGTAAAACTTGCATATCCGTTCTTAAGTGACAGTATAAGTTCGAGTCTTTATCTGTTGGGAGCATCACTCAGAGTAGCATATATTATCCCAATGCTTGTTGCAGTAATGCAGGTTTTTGGCGGATTTTACTGTTTTATTAAGTTTTGGTTCAAAAAAGGTTCGGTAGCTTTTGTTGCATTTATATTATTTTTCTACGATGGAGGTTTTGGTTTTATACACTTCTTAAATAAGGTAAATTTTTCTAAAAATTTTACAGAGTTTTATTTTACACCGACAAGTATTGGCGATTACAATTATCGCTGGGCGCAGATAATAGCAAATATGTTAATTCCGCAACGCGCGACTTTGTTTGGCTGGGCAGTATTATTTCCGCTTCTTGCATTTTTATATTATGCAAAAGAAAATCGAAGCATTAAGAGTTTTCTTATAGCCGGGATAATGGCAGCAGGTTTACCTATGATACATACCCATTCATTTCTCGCACTGGGTATAATATGTGTTGTATGGCTGTTTTGGGATATGTATAAAGAAAAAGAAAGTTATTTGTTATTAAAACTCGCTGGAATAATCTGGGTAGTATTTTTCTTTTTGTTGAGAATTTATAATGACAAGACGGGATTGATAGAAAAAAATGGCTTTATTATAATGATTGCAGGCTTAGGCATTATAGCAGTTCTTTTTGTTAAAGAAATTGTATTATGTTTTAAAAATTCGACTATTAAAAGTTATATACAAACATGGGGAGTATTTCTTATTCCAGTAATATTATTTGCA
>OOIF01002017.1_pt1 | contig 14979 bp, 12 predicted proteins | sample 1691961 | NCBI WGS metagenome assembly OOIF01 (sample SAMN06348146, study PRJEB24527) | human gut metagenome | biome: human gut; feature: ankylosing spondylitis patient; material: feces | host: Homo sapiens | place: China | collected 2015-10 | reverse complement strand
TCACCGTCTCCAGGTGGTGCTCCATGGAGAAGAAATCTCGCACCCCCCGCATAAACTTCAAGCTAGGCAAATCGGAAAAATCCACGCTGTCCGCATGGTAGAGGGGGTGGTTAGGCCCTACATAGACACAGATGCTCTTTTCACTCTGGGGAACAAATTCCAATTTTTTATGTGAGAGAATATGCTGAAATGTTCCAGCCTGCTTTTTTGCCACATAGACGATACCGATCTCAGCGATTCCCTGGTGGACATGGTCGGTGATCTCCTCCACTGTGCCCTCATGGTGTTCGATATGGATGGCAGCCCCCCATGTCTGATAGAAGTCCACCAGCAAGCGGGCCACCATATTACTAGGGTAGGTGGACAGGCTCAAATTGTCCTGCTCGTCCGGAACGGCCAGGGATGAGATCGTTGCGGCCGTCTTCAGGATCATCTGTGCATGTTCCAGCACGATCTTTCCATAGGCAGTGGGCTGTACACCCTTTGCGTTTCGAATCAGGAGGGGCCGCCCCAATTCGTGCTCCAAGGCACGGATCGATTTGCTGATATTCGGCTGGGTCATATACATACAGGCCGCCGCCTGTGAAAAGCTGCCACGCTCACAGGCGGTCACAAAAATTTCCAGCTGTTTCATGTCCATAAACTGTAATCCTCCAGTTTTGCAGTTCGCCTTCGCTAACCGCATTATACTTTCTTTTCTGGAGATAGGCAAGCACGGTTTTCACTTCATCCAACAAGAGAAGAAAATTGCTTTTATTCACTTCTCTATCCGTACAAAGTCTGAACCTCGTATCAGATCGTTCTTAAGCTGGTTTAAATAAATTTCCCTATCTGATCGGTTGACAATCATACGGGGGCGGGACCAACCGTATCCCGCCCCCGTGTATTTACCTGACGATGTTATGCCGGTTCAGAGGCTCCAGCCGGAGAGTCAAGGGAAACGGCCCATTCTTTAGAGAGAACAGGCATGCCCGTGCGCCGGGCATCACCTGCGCCCAGTTCCCTCGGTCTGCCATAAGTTCCGCCAGCATCCATCTGCCTCCTCTCCATAGATCTGTGTCCCAACTCCCTACCAGCCGAACAGCCCTTTCTTTTCTCAGGGCTCCTTTCGGATCTCTCCCACGTCATAGCCGGTGGCGGGAGTGGCCGAGCACAGGGCATCCTCGTCCAATTTCGTTTCCGCAATCACGGTGGTTTTATTTTTGCTTCGTGACGAGGTAACCTTCTTCACCGGAAAAGCTTTTCGCACCGCGTTGTTCACATGGCTCTCGTACATGCCGCACATCATGCCATCTACTTTTAAAATCGTCTCGATCATCTGAGGAAACCTCCAAGAATTTTTTGCCTCTGCCGCAGCTTTTGCAGATTGCACAAAGGCAGCAGCTTAAATTTAGGCATTTTGTTAGCAGAAGCTAACCAGCAAACCAAACAAATCGCTGTCCGGAAGCACACCGGGCAGCGGCCCGCCCCGCGGCGGGATCAGAGCCTGATCTCTGCTTTTATCATACCACAGAGATGGGGAATGCGCAAGCGGTGTATCCAGCTCCACAGCGTAAAAAATCGTCTCTTGTCAAGGGCAGGAAGATGTGGTACAGTAAACGGGCAATCGCTTCCATTTTATCGTATATGATCTTACGAGGGGTTTTATGAAACAGAACAATCGTTTTTGCGTGCTGGCACTGACCGCTGTGCTGGCACTGACTCTAACCGCCTGCTCCGAGACGGCTGACGGCTCCGCCGCATCGGGCAGCACCCAGACCACGCAGCCTGCCCAGAGCACCGCCCAGCAGGACACTTCCGCCGGGACTCCCTCTGCCAGCCAGCAGACCGAGGTGCTGGGCAGCCTGACCTCCTCCGAGCTGCAGGAACTCGTCTCCGGCAGCACCACGCTGGAGCAGCTGACCCAGCAGCGCGCCGAGGCTGCTGACCCCGGCACGGGGAGCACCACTGCCCTGCCGGAGTATGAGCAGCAGCTGCAGGCTCTCATCAACCAGCTCTACGCCGTCAAGGCCCGGGCCGAGAGCAGCCTGAACAACACCATCCAGTCGGCCACGGCAGAGTACAAGGCTCTGCCTGCCGCCAAGCAGACCAAGAGCCGCAAAATCGCCATCGTGATGGGCAAGGCCAGCGAGCTGAAAGCCATGGAGGCTTCCTGTGACAAAGAGGTGGACGACATCGTAAACCAGATGCGCGCCCTGCTGACCCAGAACGGCCAGAGCACCGCCCTGGCCGACGAGGCACTGGCTGCCTACAAGGCCCAGAAGAGCGAAATGGTCTCTTCCCTCACCAGCAAACTCTACGGCTGAGCGCCGAACGCGTTTCCCCTGCAATTTGTGCCGGAATATCCCCGGTACCCGTTGCAGGGGTCCTTTTTTGCCCGGAGAAATTCTGTTCCTGTCGGGCAGCCGCATTTTACAACTCCGGTCAGGTTTCTGTTCCACCCCTGCACGGTATCCGCTCCAAAATCATTGCCAGAGTTTTACTTCCGTTTGTAAATTTCGCCAATCTTTTGCATATTCCGGGTTTTTTTCCAATTTTGCTTGAATTGTGGGGGCATCCCGTTTAAAATTAGATGGGGTGTTAGAGCCTTTGTTTTTCTGCGTCAATTTTTAGAGAGGCGAAAGGCATGTTCCCACGTAATTTCAACTGAGAAAGGCGATGAGACAAATGGAAATGGAAGAAGAAGTGATCGACCTGAGCGAGCTGCTGCGGCTTTTGTGGAGCCATGTGCTGCAGATCGTGGCGGTGGGCCTTGTGGCGGCGGTGATCAGCTTTCTGGTATGCACGTTCGCGCTGACGCCCCGGTATCAGGCGTCCGTCAACATGATCGTCAATACCCGGCAGGATAACACGACGACCGTGAGCAACGACAACATCACCTCGGCAAAAAACATGATCGACACCTATGCAGTCATCATCAAGAGCAACCTCGTGCTCAACGATGTCATCCAGCGGATGGGCCTGGACATGACCTACAGCCAGCTGGCAGACAACATCACGGTGGGCAGCGTCAACTCCACCCAGATCATGGCCATTACGGTGACCAATGAGAACCCGGGCCTGGCGGGCAAGATCGCGCAGACGATCGCGGAGGTCGCGCCGGACGTGATCGTGGAAAAGGTCGAGGCAGGCTCCTGCAAGGCAGTGAGCGACGTGGAGATCGGCACCACGCCTGTCTATCCCCAGACCAAGAAGACCATGCTGCTCTGCGCTCTGGCCGGTATGGTAGCGGCCTGCGCTCTGCTGGTGGTCAACCACCTGCTGCACAACTACATTGTAGACGACGAAGATGTTCAGAAGAAGCTGGACCTCCCTGTTTTGGGCTTTATCCCTGAGGTGTGATGTAAGATGTGGAATCCGTTCAAACCGAAAATTGAAAACTCTGACCCCGGCCAGCGCTCCCTGCAGCTGATCTCTCAGAAAGGAATGCCCTTTGCGTATGTGGAAGCTTACAAATCCCTGCGCACCAACCTGAACTTTCTGACCAGCTCCACCGGAGCCCGCGCCATTGTGGTCACCAGTACCATGCCGGAAGAGGCCAAGAGCAACGTCTCGGTCAACCTGGCCCTGACCCTGGCCGAAGACGGCAAAAATGTAGCCCTGGTGGACTGCGACCTGCGCAAGCCCGTGCTGCACAAATACCTGAAAGCCGGTCACAATGTGAAAGGCGTTTCCAATATTGTCTCCAACCAGTGCAAGCTGGAAGAGGCTCTGCTGCGGCTGGAACAGTTCAAGATCACGTTCCTGCCCGCCGGCACGCCCCCTCCGAACCCCTCGGAGCTGCTGGGCTCGGCCCGGATGCAGCAGATGATCCAGCAGCTGCGCGCCACTTTTGATTATGTCATCTTCGACGCGCCTCCCATCTCCATGGTGACAGACGCGGCGGTCATCGGCAATCAGGTAGACGGTGCCCTGTTTGTGGTCCGCTCCAAGTATGCCCCGGCCGAGTCCGTGGAGGCCGCTGTCAAGAAGCTGAAAGACACCGGCGTAAAAGTGCTGGGTGCCGTGCTGACCCGCTATGACGCCAAGACGGCGCTCAAGGGCTCCAACTACGCTTACAACTATTATAGCTACGGCTACTCCTACGGTACCCCCCCCAGATGGATCCGGCGGCATCGCAAAGCCCGGAAAAGCGAAAGCACGCAAAGCCAGCCGAAAGGGTAACGAACCATGACTGATCTGCACTGCCATATCCTGCCCGGTATTGATGACGGTGCCAAAGATGTCTCGGTCTCGCTGGAGCTGCTCCACAAGGAGTATGAGGACGGCGTGCGCAACATCGCGTTCACCAGCCATTTCAACAGCGAGCGCACCACGGTGGAAGCTTTTCTGGAAAAGCGTGCCGCCGCCTACGCGCGGCTGACCGAGGCACTGAAAGAAGAGCCGATGGACTTCCGGTTCAAGCTGGGCAGCGAAGTTTACTTTTCTCCCAAGCTCTGTGAGCTGGACGCCAAGGCCCTCTGCATGGGCGACACCGCCTACATGCTCATTGAGTTTCCCACCACCCATAAGCCTCATTTTATCAAGCAGACCCTGTACGCTTTGCAGGAGCAGGGCATCCTGCCGCTGATCGCGCACATTGAGCGTTACCCCTATGTGCTGGACGACCCCACCCTGCTGTATGAGTGGGTGGCCGCCGGTGCTTACGCGCAGATCAACGCCGGGGCCCTGCTGCAAGATGCAAAGCTCCGCAAGAAGCTCTGCAAATTCATCTCGTGGGGGCTCGTGCATGTGCTCTCCACGGACACCCACTCCCCGGACAAGCGCCCGCCCCGGATGGCGGAGGGCATCCAGATGCTGCAGAAGACTCTGGGCACTGAGATCGCCGACCGGATCGTCCGCAACGGTGACGAGCTGTTTGACGACCAGGAGCTGGACATCATCTCCCCGCACCAGCCCAAAAAGATGCTGGGCATGTGGATTTGATCATCTTTTGTTTTTTATTGAAAATCCGATATTTTTATCACAAACTTTGGAAAAGAGGAATTTTATTATGAACTATCCTGTTGCTTATGCCGTGATCCCCGAAGAAGAAAAGACCTACATCGTCGGCAGCGGCGATGTTCAGTACGAGAAGCTGTTCAACTACTTCATCGGCGACTTCCTGCGTGACACCGTCAAGAGCGACGTCCGCAACGCCATCTGGAACAGCGCCAAGCAGAGTTCTTTCACTCCCATTGCCAACTGGTTCAAGAACGTGGACGACATGGGTGTCATTGCACACCTGGGCTACTTCTACGGCTTCTGGCACATCTGGAGAGACGTTAAGGGCTACCTGGGCTAATTAAAAAGTAACGTATATGCAAAAGAAACAAATTTTTCAGCTCGTGCTTCTGGCTGTGGGCGCGGTTCTGGCTGCCGTGATCGGCTTCTGGCTCGTGCCGGTGAGCAATTACATCAAGGCCCGCACGGCTCCGCTGGATGAGACCATCCTGGAAGCCGAAAGCAGCACGCGGGAGGTGGTCACCATCTCGGATACCGAACTTTCCCAGCTCATCAGCGGTGAGCTGACCCTGGATGCACTGGCCGACCTGCCCGGCGTCATCACCGTGGAGCCCGTCGGCACCACGGCAGGTGCCGCCCAGGGCGGCGGCGCGGCCAATCGCTCCCCTGCGGACGAGGCTTCCGCTTCTTCCATTGCAGAGAGCGAAGCTTCTTCGGACGCTGCTTCCCGTGAGGCACAGGCCGATGCAGAAACGCCCGCCCAGAGCAGTGCTGTCTCTGGCAGCACCGGCACTTCCGGCAATGCCAGCATCTCGGAGGCCGCCTATGAGGGCGAAGTCAAGGCACTGGTCCAGCAGCTCTATGCTGTGAAAGGCCGGGCGGAAGGCGGCCTGAATGCCTGCATTGCTTCCGCCAAGGCAGAGTATAAATCTCTGCCGCCGGAGCAGCAGACCCGCAGCCGCAAAATTGCCATCTGCATGTCCAAAGCCGGCCAACTCTCGGCCCTGCAGGCCTCCTGCGACAGTGAGGTCAACCGCATTGTGAGCCAGATGCGCTCGGTGCTCAAGGCCAACGGCCAGAGCACCGCCCTGGCAGACCAGGCCATGAGCAGTTACAAGAGCCAGAAGAGCGCCCGGCGGGCGGCTCTGATGAGCCAGCTTTACGGCTGAGCCGCTTTTTGATCACCCTTTGGAGGAACCAGCGTGGAACAACTCACATTTTCGCAGCACGTTGCGGCAAACGGCGGTTCCCTGCCCTGGCAGGACGCTGTGCGCCTGACGCTGCTGACCATCCAAACCATTTCGGCTCAGGCAGACCCGGAAACCACCTATATGGATGTCTGCCCGGAGCAGATCGTACTGAGCAAAGACGCCCGGGAAGTGCTCTCCTGCGGTAAGCCCCACTCCCTGAAAGAGTGGGACGCCGCCGATGCCGCCAACCCGCAGCTGCTGCCCTGGGAGTTTTGGAACGCCTGGAGTGCCCGCACCCCGGCTGCTCAGGTCTACCCGGTCGCGGCCTGCCTGTTCGGCGCTCTGAGCGGCCACCTGCCCATGGCGGCCAAAGCCCGGCTGAACGGTGCGGCGCTTCGCACCCTGCCCGACATCCCGGACGCGCTGAACAACGTGCTCCAGAAAGGCCTTGCTCTGAACGCAGCCGACCGCTGGCCGTCGCTGGAGGCATTCCGGGCGGCTCTGGTCGATGCCACCAAAATCGAGATCGCGGTGGATGACACTCCTGAAAAAACCGACGACACCCCCGCCCTGCAGGCAGGCCAGCTGGACCTGAGCAAGGTACGCACCGTCGATGCACCCAAGGGGCCGCAGGCGGTCTACAAACCCACGGCCCAGAAAAAATCCGTCAAGCTTGGCCCCCTGCTCCCGGTGGCTGTCCTCTCGGTTGCGTTCCTGGGCGGCCTGCTGGCCTATCAGTTCACCCTGCGGGGTACCCCGACGGCGGAAGAGCTCTTCCTGCCCACGGCAACGACCAAGACTTCCAGCAGCTCCAAAGCCGCGGAACTGGAACGTGAAGCCGCTTCCAGTGCGGCAGAGAGCGAAGCAGCTTCTTCCAGTGAGGCTGCTGCCTCCTCCCCCGCCGCCAGCGAAGCTCCGGCCAGCGCTCCCTCCACCAAGCCGGAGGAGCCCGCCAGCAGCGCGGCTTCTTCCAAGGCGGCATCCAGTGCAGCCAGCAGTTCCAAGGCCGCCAGCGCTTCCAGCAAAAAAGAGGAAAAGCCCGCTTCTTCGGCCAGCAGTGCATCCAGCACGGCTTCTTCGGAGGCTGCTGCCAGCTCCGCGGCCCCGGAAAACGTGACCCAGACGCTGACCCTTGCCGACGGCAGCAAGTTTGTGGGCAAGGTGGACGGCTCCAAGCAGACTGGCACCCTGACCAAACCCAACGGCGATGTCTATACCGGCACCTTTACGGACGGCAAGCTGGAGGGCAAAGGTACCCTGAAAGCCGCCAGCGGCAACAGCTATGACGGCAATTTTGCAGGCGGCCAGCCCAGCGGCTCCGGTACCATGAAGTATGCCAACGGCAGCACCTACACGGGCAGCTGGGCCGATGGCCAGCGCAGCGGCTCCGGCACGGTGAATTACGCCAACGGGGATAAGTTCTCCGGCAGCTTTGCCGCCGACCTGCGGGACGGCAGCGGCACCTACACCTGGGCCAACGGCACCACCTACCGCGGCACCTGGAAAGCAGGCGAAGCGCGGAAAGGCGGCACCTACAGCTATACCGATGCAGGCGTGAAAGAGGGCCTTTCCGCAGGCGGCAACCTGACCATGCAGGATTGAGCGCCCGGCCCTCTTGACAAATCGCCTCGGCTGTGATATCCTAAAGCTCCTAAAATATCGTGTGGATTTTTACAGTATCAAGCTATTTTTCGCCACACAATGGTGCAAAAGCCATTGTGTGGCTTTTTTGCGTCCAAACCTCTGCAGCCCCCACCCGATGAAAGGAGATCTCTTCTGTGAACAACACCTTTATGAAAGAGCGCCCGGTCTTCCCGCTTTTGATGTCCATGGCGCTGCCCAATGTCATTTCCATGCTGGTCAACTCGCTGTACAACATTGTGGACAGCCTGTTTGTGGCCCGCATCAACGAATCCGCCATGACGGCCCTCTCGCTGGTCTTCCCGGTGCAGAACCTGCTCAACGCCATTGCCATCGGCTTTGGCATCGGCATCAATGCACTGGTGGCCCTCTGCCTGGGTGCCGGGGAGCACGAAAAAGCCGATCAGGCCGCTACCCACGGCATGGCGTTTTCCCTGCTGCACGGCATCCTCGGCTCGGCCATTGCCATTGCCATCATGCCGTCTTTCCTGGGGCGCTTTACAACGGATGCCGAAGTGCTCTCCATGGGCCTGACCTATTCCCACATCGTGTTTGGTTTTGCCACGGTCAACATGGCCTCCCTGGCTTTTGAGAAGATCTTCCAGTCCGTTGGCCGGATGAAAGTAACCATGGTAGCCCTCATCGTGGGCTGTGTGGGCAACATCATCCTGGACCCGCTGCTCATCTTTGGCATCGGGCCGTTCCCTGCCATGGGCATTGCAGGCGCGGCGCTGGCCACCGGTATCGGCCAGGCACTGAGCACTGGTGTCTACCTCGTGGTGTACGCTTCCACGGAGCTGCCCGTCCGGCTGCGCCGTGCCTGCCTGAAGCTGGACAAAGAGCTGGACACCCGGCTCTACTCCATCGGCATCCCGGCCATCCTCAATCTGGCGCTTCCCTCTCTGCTGGTCACGTTCCTCAACAGCCTGCTGGCCGCGTTCTCGGGCAGCTATGTGGTGGTGCTGGGCATCTACTACAAACTACAGACATTCCTCTACCTGCCCGCCAACGGCATCGTGCAGGGAATGCGTCCCCTCATCGGCTACAACTACGGTGCCGGGGAGCACAAACGGGTACGCCAGCTCTACCAGATCACCCTCATCCTGAGCGCCGCCATTATGGCAGCGGGCACCCTTGGCTGTCTGGCAGCCTCGGAGCCTCTCATGCGGCTCTTTACCTCTACCCCGGAGACAGTAGAAGCCGGAAAAGTTGCTCTGCGGATCATCTGCCTGGGCTTTGTGGTCTCCGCCATCTCCACCACCTCTTCCGGCGCGCTGGAGGGTCTGGGCAAGGGCACGCAGTCGCTGGTGATCTCCCTGTGCCGCTACATCGTCTTCATCATGCCGCTGGCCTGGGTGCTCTGCCGACAGTTTGGCCCTGTGGGCGTCTGGAACGCGTTCTGGGCCACGGAAGTGCTCTCCGCCATCGTTTCCCTTATCGTCTACAAAAAGAGCGTCTGACACGTTTTCCGTATACGCAAAAAAGGCTCCGGGCCTGCACTCCCCTTTCACAGGGAGGCAGGCCCGGAGCCTTTTCCGTTTCAGCCCAAGGGCTGGTTTTTATTTGGTGTGCTGCTCGGTGCTCTGGTCGTCCGATGTAATCGGCGTATCCAGTTCCTCCACGGGGGCAGCGTTCTTTTTGGCCTTACGGGCCTTACGCTTGTGGATCAGCTTCCGTGCGAGGAATGCTGCCACCAGAAGCGCGGCTACCGTGCCGCCGCAGAGCTCCCAGAGCGGGATGCCCTTGGGCACAAAGGCCATGACGATCTCGGTCCCGGCAGCCGTAAAGGTGATGTAGCTGCCAAAGGTATCGGTAGGCACTTTGATCCATTTGCCATCCTGCTGGACATAGACGCTGCCCTGCTTGCCCTGCGGCAGATAGCGGATGGTGTGGGTCTCCTGCCCGTCGTCCGAGAAGTCCAGCAGCCACTGCTCGGTGGCATTGGCCACGCCGGACGGCGTCTGGGAAGTAACGCTCAGGGTATTGGAGCCGCCAAACAGGCCATCTACATAGAAGATCGGACGGCCGTTGGTGCGGACATCAATGCTCTTCAGTGCCGGGATGTAAGAGGTGTACAGCGCCGTGACCACGGTGTCCAGATGGAGGTCATCCAGCACCGGTGTGTTCCACTCGGCAAAGTAGCCGTCTTTCCGGGGCAGCTCGGGGTAATCCGCCTCGGTAAACGATGCACCGTAATCAAAGGTGCGCTGGTCCACGATGTGGCCGTCGGCCATAAAGGTCAGCGTCAGCTTCTGGAAGCCCTTGGGCGCGCCCTCCAGTGCCCGCATGGTATCGTAATCAATGGGCTCTGCCTGACCGGCACGGCTGATGCGGTCAACGCCGTGCAGGGTATCGGAGACAAACAGGTTCCCCGTAAACGTACCATCCTGGCCGCCGGAAATGGCGCCCCAATACTGACCGTCGGTGTTGCTGCTGCTCGTGGAGAGGGCCACTTCGGAGTCATCCCCGTCATCGTCCGGCTCATGGATATCCACCATGGCGCGGTTATCCTTGATGATGCAGCTGTTGCCGGTCAGGACACTGTCCGCGCCCCCAATGTACTTGCTGCCGGTCAGCTCACACTTGGCCCAGTTGGAGATCAGCTTTGCGGAGGAACGGCCTGCAATGCCGCCCACCTTGTTGTTGCCATCCACTTTGCCGTAAGCTTCGCAGCCCGTGATGTAGCCCAGATCCATCTCGCCGCAGATGCCGCCTGCCGCCTCTTTCTTGGAGGTAACGGTGCCCTCGTTGACACAGTTCATGACCACCGCGCTGATGGTGTACTCGGTGCGCAGGAGCGAACGGTTCTCATCCTTATCGTCGTCTTCGGGGTCAAGGGTGTTTTCCACCGCCATGGTACCCGCGATGCCGCCCACATTCATGTCGGCTTCCACGGTGCCGCGGTTGGTGCAGCCCTCGATCTTGCCCTCGTTCTGGGCCGTCAGGTTCTCGGACTCATCTTCAAAGATGTTCTTGCTGCCGGGGTCGCTGATCTCTTCCACAGCATCCAGCAGCAGGTTGGAGACCACATTGATCTGGTCGTTGATGGAGCGGAGGTTGCTGGTGAGGGTGTTGCTGGCCGAGAGCATATCCCGGTTGAGGGTGCTCATCTGGTCGGTCATGTTCGTCACAGCGTCAAACAGTTCATCCTTGGTTGCGGTCATCTCGGAAGAGGGGCGCGGCACATGGATGGGATCCTGCTCCGCCAGCCAGTGGACGATATCCGCCGCCTGGCTGGTCATGCTGGTCAGGCCGCTCATGCCCTCCGCCATGATGCCGAGGCTGGCGGACATGTGGCCCAGCGTTGCGCTGGTGAGGGCGGAATCCGTCTTGAGGATATCCAGAGACTTGTCAAAATCATCCGCAGCCTTGCCCAGATCCTGTGCGGCATCGCTCAGGGAATCCAGACCCGCCTGAATGGAGGCATTGCCGGAACTGATGTTGCCGGTGTTGAAGCCCAGCTTATCCAGAATATCTTCCAGATTGCCCAGCCGGTCGCCCACATTGCCAAGCGCGCCGGACATGCTGGTAAGGGCAGAAGCCATCTGGGGATTGCCCTGCTCCGAAACGAGGTTGGCGGTGTTGCCCAGCAGCGCGCCGATCTGCGTGGCCAGGCCTGCCATATTGCCCACGGCGCGGGTGACCTGCTTGCCGGCGGAAGCCAGCTGGCCGTCATCAGCCAGCAGCGTGGCGCTCCGCAGCAGGCCAAGGCCGGTGGTCAGCAGCTTCATCTGGCCGCTCATGCCGGAGCCCAACGAGAGGATGCTCATGGCGGAATTCGCTACCTGCAGCAGGGAGATGGCTGTTTTGATGTGATCGTCCACCGCGTCACCGGACACGCTGGAATAGCCGCCCAGAATGGTGCTGATGGCGCTGCCCAGGCCGCTGTCATCCTTGCCCGGCAGCGAGGCGATCAGGTCGTCCAGGCCCTTGCTGATCTGCTCCAGACCCTGCTTGCTGGAATCCAGCGCGTCGCTGGCCTTGTGCGCGCCGGAAGAAGCCTTGGCCAGTGCCGTGGAGGCAGTCAACATCTCGGCCGCCATCTCCGCGGTGACCCACTTGAGCTGGCCCACGGCGGTGGTCATCTTATCCAGTGCGTCGGTACCCGTGTCCATCACGGGCTCCAGCCGGGTAAATGTATCGGAGATGAGGTCGCCCGTGCGGTCCACCTCGTCCGCCACTTCGTCAAAGTAATCGCCTCCCTGCTCCTGCAGACGGCGGGCTGCCTGCACGGCAGTGTCCATCTGAGAGTTCAGGGTGTTGAGGTCGGTATTGAGGAGGCTGGTGCTGCCGTCCATGTCATCGGCCGCGCCGTTGACCATGGTGTGCAGCGTGTCCAGCTCGGTGCGCAGACGGTTGATGGTGCTCTGGTCCAGGTCCAGCTCCACATAGGGCTCTGCCTGGCCGGCAATGCCGCCCACGTCCTTGCGGCCCTGTACCAGGCCCTGGTTGACACAGCCGGAGATCAGGCCATCGGTCCGGCCCACGATGCCGCCCACGTTATAGCCTACATGGGCATAGCCCACGTCGCCCGCGTTGGCACTGCTGAGGATCAGGCCGGAGGAGCGGCCTGCAATGCCGCCGGTATCCGAGGAGACATTGGAGATGTTATTGCTCAGGTCATCGCCCATATCCTTCTTGACCAGCTCCAGCAGGGTGGCCGGAAGGCCCTCCATATCGAGGGCGGACTCCTGATACTCGGAGTTGACGGCACCCACATTGGTGCAGCCGGTGATGACACCGAGGTTGTAGCCCACGATGCCGCCGGTGGCATACGCACCGCTGACCATGGCACGGGAGGTACTGTGGTCGATGGTTCCGCTCGTCTCATTGCGGCCCACCAGACCGCCCGCCTCCTCCTCGCCGTGGACAGCACCGGAGAACGTACAGTTGATGATGGTGCCGTAGTTGGTGCCCACCAGACCGCCTGCGGTCTTCTGGGTACCAGCGGGATTGACCACACCCTTGATGGTAAGGTCCTGAATGGAACCGCCCTCTTCCAGGATGCCGAAGAAGCCGGCTGGAGAATAAGCCCCCATGAGGCTGACATCCGAGATGGTGTGGCCGTTGCCCTTGAACGCGCCGCTGAACGACGCAACGGGGGCCCACTCCGTATCCTCCAGCGAGAGGTCTTCCTGCAGGATCACGGTCTTGCCTTTGGACCACTGATCAAAGCCGCATTTGTCGGCAAAGGCCAGCAGGTCCGAAACACTGTTGATGTAAATGGTATCCGTCGGCGCGGTGTCGGCCGCAAATACCGGCAGCGCCGCCGAAGCCGCCAGCACCAGTGCCAGCAGCGCAGCGGTCAGGCGGTGCAGCAGCCGGGTGCTGCCCGCCGCAGACTCATTCGTCCGCATGGGAGTCGTTTTCATCCTGCACCTCCTGTGAGATTTTACCAGAAAGAACGGTAAGATGTACGTTTCCATCCACAATGGCGTTCATGGTACCGGCCACGGAGCCGTGCACCTCGCCCTGCACCATGCCATTGACACGCACCCGGCCGCTGGCCGTGTTGGTGTGCAGCACCACATGATGCATGGAGAACGAAGTTTTATCCACCAGCTTGCCGCCCACCAGCAGGATCTGCGGCAGGACGAACAGCACCAGGAAGATGGAGATGATGGTACCGCGGCCCAGGCACTGGCCGATGCCCACGATGCAGGCATCGGACGTCATCTGACCGATCAGGGTACCGGCCACCGTCATGATGGTGCCGGAGGTGAGGATGGTGGGGAACGCAAAGTTCAGCGTCTCGATCATGGCCGTCTTATGGTCCATCTTATCCCGCAGCTCGTTGTAGCGGGTTGCAATGACGATGGCGTAATCGATGTTTGCACCCATCTGGATGGAGCTGACGATCAGGTAGCCCATGAAGTACAGCGGCGTGTGGATAAAAGCGGGGACGGAGAAGTTGACCCAGATTGCGCCCTCGATGACGAGGATCAGCAGGATGGGCATTGCCACTGACTGGAACGTGAACAGCAGGACGATCAGGACGATCAGCACGGAAACCACGCTGACCACGATGTTGTCGATGGCAAACGACTTCTGGAAGTCGTACTCGTTGGTGGCGTCGCCCGCCAGATAGATGTCGCCGTCCGGGTAATACTTCCGGGCGATGGTGCGCATCTGGTCAGTGAACTCATACATTTCATCCCCGCTTTGGAGGCTGGGGTTCAGGTAGACCAGAATACGGTTGTAATCCGCGCCCTGCAGCTGGGCCTTTGCGCTCAGCATCTGGGTCTGGGCATCATGCAGGTCGTCGATCTGATCCTGGTCCAGGCTGACAATGCCGGAATCGACCTCGTCACAGACGTAGAGGAACATATCAATGAGCGGCACACTGTAGTTGGAGAAGTTGCCAATGACCTGGCCGTACTCATCATTTTCCAACGCGTAGCCTGTGTAGACCACTTGGGCCAGCTCGTAATCCAGGCCCGCCATCTCAGAGAACTGGCGGGAAGTGAGCCGGTCTTCCAGCATGTAGCCGTCCATGGCCTCGATGTTGGAAAGGCCGCGGGTGTGGTCCACCTCATCGTGGCTTTCCAGTTCTTTGATCATGGCTGCTTCCACCCGGTAATCGTCGTTCTTTGGTACGACGAGAGCCACCAGGTTGGACTTGGTAAAGTTTTCGTCGATCATGTTATCGGCGATCTGCGTCTCATTCAGCACTGGCGTCTTGATCGGGCCGTAGCCATAGGCGTAGGGGCACTGTGTCTGGAAATGGTAGGCAAACACCAGCACCACTGCAAAGACGATGGGAACGATCTTGCGGGTTTTGTAAGCATAGCGGCCCACGAACGAGATCTTGGGCACAAAGTTGCGGTGCTTGGTCTTGCTCATGTAAGGGCCAAACAGCATCAGCAGGCCGGGCATGACCACGAAGACCGACAGCATGGAGAACAGGATGGCCTTGATCAGGCAGATGGCCATATCCGGGCCGATCTTGAACTGCATGAACAGCATGGCCACCAGGAGCTGGAACTGATCTCCGGGATACTCTTGGCCAGCGACTCGATGACCGCCTCTTTCAAGGGCAGGGTCTCGTGTTCCTCTTTAAAATGGTTGCAGAAGATGATGGCGTAGTCCAGCGAAAGGGCCAGCTGCAGAATGTTCGTGACCGAGTTGGAAACGAACGAGATGGTTCCCAGCAGGAAGTTGGTGCCCATGTTGAGGATCATGCCCACCACGAAAGTGAGCAGCA
>OOIF01002014.1_pt1 | contig 15016 bp, 10 predicted proteins | sample 1691961 | NCBI WGS metagenome assembly OOIF01 (sample SAMN06348146, study PRJEB24527) | human gut metagenome | biome: human gut; feature: ankylosing spondylitis patient; material: feces | host: Homo sapiens | place: China | collected 2015-10 | reverse complement strand
GCGTAGCGGTATGGGCACTGAAACTACCAGTGCTGCATACCGACGCACTCAAAACCCACAAGTCACAAAGCCTTTCTGCTGGATTACCGGAAACCAACTAAATTGCCCCCACACTATCATTGACAACAAATACATAAAATGTTTATAATCTATATGGATATATGAAAAAAAAGATGGGGTGGAGAAGAAAGATAATACTAAAGGGAAGGTTAAGGGATATTTTATGTATGAAAAGGAAAAGCAGAGGGAGAACCATCTGATTGTGTTGTTAGTGTACACATTTTTCTCGCTTATTTTGACGGGAGAATCACTTTTGCTTGGCTGGGAAGTGGGAGCAATTGTGCTTTTACTGACAGCGTTGATTGGAAGCTGGGTGATTTATATTACCGATATGGTTTCCGGAGGAATGCGGCTGTGGCTGTATTTTGCCTTGACGATGATATCTTGTTTTTTTTATGGAATTCATCAGACAAGTGTGTTTGATTTGGCACCACTTATGATTCTGATTATGATTCTATTTTCAGTAACGGAAAAATCAAGTATTATCAGACTTTGTGTGATTACATATTATTTGACAATGTGCTATGATTTTATCTTTGTTCTGAATCATGCCATTGAACTTACAGCACTTACAGTGACTAGGACGCTTTTGCATCTTGGTCTTGTTTTAGTATCTGGATGTCTTGTGAATCTTGTATTGAAAAGGAGGAAATCAGAGCGTGTTTATTCGGATAAAAAAATTGAAAAATTAGAAGAAACAAATCGTCGTGTCGAAGATTTTCTTACCAATGTTTCTCATGAATTGCGCACACCGATTAATGCGGTTACAGGTATTTCTACCGTCATGCTGCAAAAAGAAGAAGAGCAAGAAAAAAGAGAGCAGTTATCCTCGGTACAAATGGCTGGAAAACGATTATTTGGTCAAATTGAAGATATTTTAGATTACACAGAAATTGATACGAACAAAATCCGGCTGAGCGAAGAAAATTATACACCGTCTCTGGTTGTAAGTGATTTGGTTTCGGAGTATTGGGAAAAAGAAGAAAAACAGCCCGAACTGTTTTTTGACTATGATACAAAAATTCCACCGGTTCTTTTGGGCGATGAGCGGAAAATAAGAAAGATATTAAAACATCTAGTGGATAATGCGATGAAATTTACGCAAGAGGGCGGTGTTTATGTCAGAATTTTTTCATTAAAAAAATCTTATGGAATCAATTTGTGTATTGAAGTAAGTGATACAGGTGTCGGCATTGCAAAAGATGAACTGGAAAGAATTACGGAGCGGTTCTACCAAACAAGTACAGGAAGAAATCGAAAGGTGGGGGGACTTGGGTTAGGTTTGTCTATTGTGTACGGAATGGTTCGTGTGATGAATGGGTTTATGCGGATTGAAAGTGAAGAGGGCAGGGGAACTACGGTTACGGTTAGTATTCCACAGCAGGTGGCAGAAGAAAATCCGGAAAAGCCTTTAATTAATAATAAAAACTTGTGTGTTGCATGTTTCTTGATGACGGAAAAATATGAAGTGCCTCAAGTAAGAGAGTATTATAATAAAATGATTGCGCATATGGTAAAACAGTTTGACATTCCATTGCACCGTGTTACGAACCGGGACGAATTGGAACAGTTATTAGAAGTGACACCGGTGACGCATTTGTTTGTGGGTGAGGAGGAGTATCGCGTAAATAAGAATTATTTGGAAATGACAGATGCGAAGGCGCGGGTTATTATTGTGGCGGGAAAAAATATTACTTTGCCACAGGAAAAGCGGATAGAAATAATCCGGAAGCCCCTTTGTACACAGTCTGTATTAAATATTTTAAAGGAAAAGGAAAGTGATTTGTCAAAAAGAAAGAAACGAAAAATGATATGCCCGGGAATTAAGGTGTTGGTTGTGGATGATGAGCCGATGAATCTGACCGTTGCAAAGGGGATTTTTGAAAATTATCAGATGATAGTAAAAACTGTAATCAGCGGAAAAGAGGCAATTGCGGCTTGTGAAAAGGAAAGATTTGATATTATTTTCCTTGATCATATGATGCCGGAAATGGATGGTATTGAAACGTTAAAACAACTTCGTAAAATGCAAAAAGAGAGTGGTCAGGAATATATTATTGTTGCATTTACGGCAAATGCAGTCAGTGGAGCAAAGAAAATGTTTATGGAGGAAGGTTTTGATGAGTTTGTTTCAAAACCGATTGAGACAATGACACTGGAACGAGTTCTTTGCAAGGTGCTTCCGAAATCGTCGATTACCTATGTCAGTGAGGAAAAAGAGGCTGTAAAAGCGGACGAGAGGAAAACGAATTTTGACAGGAATGCCGGGCTGCAATACTGCCGTGGAGATGAAATGTTTTACAGAGAATTGTTAGCGCAGTTTCACGGTGAGTCGGTGAAAAAGAGACAAATGATAGAAGCGGATTATGAGCAGAAAAATATGGAAGATTATCGGATTCGTGTGCACGCCTTAAAGAGTACGGCGAAGATGATAGGAGCAGAGAATTTGTCTGATCTGGCAAAAGATTTGGAAATGGCAGCGAAAGAAAAAGACTGGGATTTCATTGAGAAGAATCACAAAGAAGTTCTAGACCAGTATGCAGCGGCGGTTGTGGAAATCGGCAGCCTGCTTGGTACTGTGTTGGAAGAAGAGGAGTTTTCTGTAACGCAAATAAATAGCGAAAAATTATTGGAAGAATTAATGCTTTTGATGGAAAAATTGCGTGCTTACGAAATAGATGACGCAGAAAAAATTATTCAAAAACTGCAGCATATAAAGTGCGCAAACTTGTCGGGGAGAGAATTGATTGAGAATATCAAACAAGATGTCACGGATTTTGAATTTGACCGGGCACTTAATAAAACAGAGAAGCTTTACAAACGTGTGGAAAGAGGTGAATGCGAATGAATCCAAAACGATTGATACAAGTGTTTAATAATCATGAATTAGGGCTTCAGGAACGATTGTTCCGCCTTCTGGTCACGATTGGCTTAATGGGACTGGCAATGGGAATTCTTGTTGGTCTTGTGTTAGGAGAAAGTATGGCAAACACCCTTTCACTTCTTGTGGTATTTGCGCTTGCGGTTGCGATAACGTATTTTTCCATCCATTTTCATAAAATTCAAATAGGAGCAGTGCTGATTTCCGTTTTGCTGATTTATTTTGCGCTTCCTTTTAACTTTTTGACAAGTGGAGGAATTTATGGAGGCGGCCCGATTTGGCTGATGTTTGGCGTTGTTTTTGTCTGTCTGGTAGTTGAGAAGAAGGCAAAATACATATTGATTGCCAGCAGTTTCTGCCTGTATGGCGCATGTTATCTGACAGCTTATTGGAATCCCAGAATTATGGAATTTCACACGATCCAGGCAGCCTATGTCGATTCCTTTTTTACATTGGCAGCAGTGACGGTTCTTGTGTGCAGCATGATTTTATTTCAAAATGCGATGTACCGGAAAGAAAATAAGATTGCAAAGGAGCAAAAAAAAGAAATTGAAGAATTAAACCGGATGCAGAATCATTTTTTCTCAAGTATGAGCCATGAAATCAGGACACCGATAAATACTATTATTGGACTGAATGAGATGATTTTGCGAGAAGAAATTTCGGATGAAGCAGCCGGCGATGCCAAGAGTATTCAGGGGGCAAGCAAGATGCTTTTGACGCTGATTAATGATATATTGGATATGTCAAAAATTGAATCGGGAAAAATGCAGATTGTTCCAGCCGTTTACGAAACAGGAGATATGTTATCCGATGTTGTGAATATGCTCTGGATACGGGCAAAGGAAAAAGGGCTTGAATTTCATATCAATGTGGACCCTTTGCTGCCATCCCAGCTGTTTGGTGATGAAGTGAGGATTAAACAGATTCTCATTAATGTATTAAATAATGCGGTTAAATATACAAAAGAGGGGGCTGTTACTTTATCCATTCAGTGCAAAGAGCAGGAGAACGGAAATGCATTAATTTCTTATTCGGTGACGGATACCGGAATGGGAATTAAAAAAGAAAGTATTCCGTATTTATTTCAAGCATTCAAACGCATTGACGAGAGTGAAAACCGCTATATAGAGGGAACCGGACTGGGACTTTCGATTGTGAAGCAGTTAGTAGAACTTATGGGAGGTGACATTTCCGTAAACAGCGTGTATACAAAAGGCTCTACATTTATCATTACAATTCCACAAAAAGTGGTAAGCAATGAAGAGATCGGTGAACTGGATTTGGAGACAAGACATGGCACAAATCAAAGAGAATCGTACAGACAAAGTTTTGAGGCAGAAAAGGCACGCGTCTTAATTGTAGATGATAATGAAATGAACCGGATGGTGGCAAAAAAACTGCTTCGTGACACAAAAGTCATGGTGGATACGGCAGAAAGTGGAGAAAAGTGTTTAAAGAAAAGTCTTCAGACGAGATATGATGTTATTTTTATGGATCATCTGATGCCGGAAATGGATGGTATTGAATGTCTGCATGCGATTCGGACCCAGATGGGTGGTTTCAATCAAAATACGCCGGTTGTGGCACTGACAGCAAATGCCGGAAGTGAAAATAAAGCACTTTATTTTCGCGAAGGATTTGATGGGTATTTGTTAAAACCGGTCAGTGGTGTACAATTGGAGGAAGAACTTATTCGTCATCTTCCTAAAAATCTTATCAGGCAATTCAATGCGGAAGGAACCGTGGGAATGATAGAGGCACCGATTTTAGAGCACAGGAAAAAAGTGCCGGTTATGATATCGACGGATACCACATCCGATTTACCGGATTATCTCATAGATGAAAATTTAGCTGCTGTGATGCCCTATCGCGTGAAAACAGAGGGTGGTGAATTTTTAGATGGTGTGGAAACGGAGACAGATGGTATCCTTGCCTATATGAAAGAGCGTGGTGAAATGGCGCAGTCGGAGGCACCAAAAGTAAGTGATTACGAAGAGTTTTTTGCCGAACAGCTTACGAAAGCGCAGTTTGTTGTTCATATTTCTATGGCAGAAAGTGTTAGTCCCGGATTTGCGAATGCGCTGGAAGCGTCAAAGGCGTTTGATAATGTTATGGTTATTGATTCCGGACAATTGTCAAGCGGTATGGGACTTATCGTTTTGTATGCCCTATCTTGTGCTGCCGGCGGAATGGGAGCCGGGGATATTGTGCAGAAACTTAAGGCTTATAAAAAACAGATTCAGACAAGTTTTATTGTAAGCGAGACGGGATATCTGATGCAGGCAGGAAAAATTTCAGAAAAGGTTCATAAACTATGTCAGGCATTTATGCTCCATCCTGTAGTTGTTTTAAAAAATGGCAGGATGAAAGTAAAGAAAATTTATGTTGGCAGAAGAAAAACGGCATGGAAGAAATACATTGCTTCCACGTTTAATAAAGAGCTTCATATGGATAAAAAGATGCTGTTTATTACCTATGCAGGACTAACGAATGATGAGTTAAAGGAAATTACAAAAGAAGTAAGAGAAAAAGATGCAATCGAGAACATTATTTATCAAAAGGCATCTCCGGCGGTTGCCATTAACTGCGGACCTGGTACCTTTGGAATGTTATTTGCAAAGATGGATGATGAATAAAACGTATGAGGTGATAGCAAGATGAAAACAATATTAGTTGTAGATGATGATAAACTAAATCTTTCGGCAGCGCGGAAAGTGTTAAGTGGCGAATATAAGGTAATCCCTGTTGTGAGGGGAACACAGGTATTGTCTTATTTGGAAAATGAGGAATGTGACATGATTCTTTTGGATATCAGTATGCCGGAAATGGATGGCTTTGAACTGCTTCGAAAAATTCGGACGATGGAGAACGGTAAGGACATTCCCGTGATTTTTCTTACGGCTGACAATGATACCGAGACGGAGACCCGCTGTTTTAAAGAGGGGGCCATTGATTTTATTGTAAAACCTTTTGTGCCGGCTGTTATGCAGTCAAGGATTGGAAGAGCACTTGAACTAGAAGAACTTCGGCGTGGCCTTGCGGATAAATTAGAGAAGAAAACCCGTGAAGTATCGGATATTAAAAGTAAATCTTATCAGGATGTCCTAACCGGTCTTTGGAATCGCGCCTATACAGAGAATGCTGTAAATGAAATGATTTCACAGAAAAAAAAAGGTGCTCTCTTTATGCTTGATATGGATAATTTTAAAGCAGTTAATGACAATTACGGTCACATTGCCGGGGATGAAACACTTAAAATATTTGCTGGCACTTTAAAGAAATTTGCAGGAGAAGGGGATGTTCTTTGTCGGATTGGCGGTGACGAGTTTATGATTTTTGTAAAGGATGTTACAGAAAAAAGTGAACTGGGCAGCCGTGCAGCAGAGATTATTTCCGGTTTTCAAAAGAAATTTGCCGAATTTGATTTTGAAACCGAGTGTTCCGTTTCGATTGGCATTGCGCAGACACCGGAAGACGGAATGGAATTTAATAAACTTTACAACTCAGCAGATAAAGCGTTATACTATGTGAAGCAGAACGGAAAAAACGCATATCATTTTTTCAGTGATAAGTTACAGAAGGAAAAAAGCCGTGCCGGAAAAATTGTTGATCTGAAGTATATTAACAGTTTAATGAGCCGTGCAGATGATGGACAAGGTGCGTATTTTCTTGATATAGACAGTTTTCATCATGTTTATAATTTTATCTGCCGTTTTGTAAAGAGAAACGAAAAGGATGTTCAAACCGTGTTATTTACGGTGAATGAGGAAAATCAGGAAATTGATGTGACAGAGATGGAATTGATTTTGGAGACCTTAGAGAAAGCAATTTATACGTCTTTACGCAGGTCGGATGTATCGACAAGATATTCCAGTAAACAGATTGTGGTAATTCTTATGGATACGGACGAAGTAAATGGAAGTATGGTTGCGGATCGTATTTTGGATTGTTTTTATAAAATGTATTCGCATCAGGAGGTGCAGATCGATTATGACATCGCGTGCATCAGTCGATAGAACTTATATTGCAATTGATTTAAAATCGTTTTATGCTTCAGTGGAATGTAAAGAACGAAACCGCGACCCACTTACTACAAATCTTGTGGTGGCAGATCAAACAAGGACAGAAAAAACAATTTGTCTTGCTGTTTCACCTGCTCTTAAAAGTTATGGAATACCAGGGCGGCCACGGCTTTTTGAGGTGGTTCAAAGGGTGAAAGAGGCAAATTGTAAACGCCGGTATCAGGCACCGAATCGAACCTTTCTCGGTGCTTCGGATGACAGCGTGGAACTAAAAAAAAATAAAACTCTTGCCATTGATTATATTGTGGCACCACCCAGAATGGCATATTATATGGAGTACAGCACAAAAATTTACGATATTTATTTGAAGTACATTGCACCGGAGGATATGCATATTTACTCAGTGGATGAGGTGTTTGTGGATGTGACCGATTACCTTTCTACCTATGAAATGACGGCAAGAGAACTTGCCATGACAATGATACAGGATGTTCTTAAAACAACCGGGATTACAGCGACAGCAGGAATTGGTACCAATATGTATCTTTGCAAAATTGCGATGGATGTGGTGGCAAAACATATGGATCCGGATAAAAACGGGGTGCGGATTGCGGCGTTAAATGAGATGTCGTATCGGAAGCTCCTCTGGAATCACAGGCCGCTTACCGATTTTTGGCGTGTGGGTCCAGGCTATGCAAAAAAACTAGAGGCAAATGGGCTTTATACGATGGGGGATATTGCCAAATGTTCCATTGGAAGACCGGATGAGTTATACAATGAAGAACTTTTGTATCAGTTATTTGGGGTGAATGCGGAACTTTTGATTGACCATGCATGGGGGTATGAGCCGTGCACAATTCAGGATGTTAAGGCGTATAAGCCGGAGACAAATAGTGTAAGTTCCGGTCAGGTTTTGCAGTGCCCTTATGATTTTGATAAAGCGAAACTGGTGGTAAAGGAAATGACGGATTTGATGGTGCTTGATTTGGTCGACAAAAGACTTGTTACAGATCAGATTGTACTCACGATAGGGTATGATATTGTGAATTTGACAGACCCATCGAGAAATCGAAGTTACAAAGGAGTTGTGACGACGGACCGTTATGGAAGAAAGGTGCCAAAACATGCACACGGGACAACCAATTTGAAAAGGCAGACTTCGTCTACTGCTATAATTATGGATGCGGTAATGGAATTGTATGACCGGATTGTAGATAAAAAGTTATTGATTCGCCGGATTACCATTACCGCGAATAAGCTGGTGAGTGAGGATTTGGTGCAGCAGAAAGAAAGCTATGAGCAGTTGCAGCTTTTTACGGATTATGAAGAGGTAAAACGGGAGCGCGAGAAAGAAGAGGCTGCTCTTGAAAAAGAAAAACGAATCCAGCATGCGATGCTTGATATTAAGAAAAAGTTTGGAAAAAATGCAATTTTAAAAGGAATGAATCTGGAAGAAGGTGCAACTGTCAAAGATAGAAATTCACAGATTGGCGGACACAAGGCATAATCGGATCAGAAAAAGGAGGTCAGGAAATGCTGAATAATGAAATTAGTCATAAATACGATGACATTCTTTCTATGCCGCATCCCAATTCCAAAAATCATCCCCGCATGGCAAGAAGAGACCGGGCGGCGCAGTTTTCCTCATTTGCAGCACTGACCGGACATGAGGAGGCAATTTCCGAGACGGCTCGTTTGACGGATGAAAAAGCAGCACTTGGTGAAGATGTGATGGAGCGGCTTGATTGGATTTTTATGCAGATAAAAGCCAAAATGAGTGAAAATCCGGAGGTGACGATCACATATTTTCTGCCGGATGAGAAGAAGGCAGGCGGGAGATATGAAAGTTATGCCGGTGTGGTAAAGAAAATGGATGAATATAAACGCGAATTGGTTTTTAACGACCATACGGTCATACCAATGCACCAAATTGTAAATATTGAGGCCGACTGGCTGGAAAGGAGTTCAAATGAAGACATTACTTGTGATTGACATGCAGAATGATTTTATTAATGGAGCGCTGGGAACAAAAGAGGCGGAGGCAATTGTGCCATTTGTAAAGGATAAAATTAAAGAATACCGGGAGGCAGGGAATCCGGTTTTTTTCACCCGTGATACGCATGGAGAGGATTATCTGGATACGCAGGAGGGAAAAAATCTGCCGGTGAAGCATTGTATCGAAGGAACTTTTGGGTGGCAGATTTCAGATGAGATTGGTTTTAGTGAGGACGATATGGTGTTTGATAAAAATACATTTGGATATGATTGGTCGCAGGCGGTTTTGGCACAACCGGAATTGTTTTTTGGTGATGAAATCGAATTGATTGGGTTATGTACGGATATCTGTGTAATTTCAAATGCAATGGGATTAAAAACTGTATTTCCGGAAACTGTTATTTCCGTGGACGCAGCGTGCTGCGCGGGAGTGACAAAAGAGTCCCACGAAAACGCGCTGGCGTCCATGAAAATGTGTCAGATTCAGATAAAAAATTCACACTAAGTGATTATGAAAGAATCTGTTTTAAGTCTTCCTCCGGGGTTGATACTTTGGAAATGTGATACTCATCAATCAGATATTGCAGCACATTTTTTGAGAGGAAGGCTGGCAGTGTTGGTCCCAGATAAATATTTTTGATACCAAGGTGTAACAGGGTCAGCAGAATGCAGACAGCTTTTTGCTCGTACCAGGACAGAACCATCGACAAAGGAAGTTCATTGACATCACAGTCGAATGCCTTTGCCAGTGCGATAGCAACCTGAATGGCAGAGTAGGCATCGTTGCATTGTCCCATGTCCATGATGCGGGGAAGTCCGCCAATTTCACCAAGGTCTAAGTCATTGAAACGGTATTTTCCACAGGCAAGTGTCAAAATAACGGTGTCTTTTGGTGTCTGTTTTACAAATTCGGTATAATAATTTCTTCCCGGTCGTGCACCGTCACATCCACCGACTAAGAAAAAGTGTCGGATGTCGCCGTTTTTTACAGCATCAATCACCTGGTCTGCAACACCAAGGACGGTTCCGTGTCCGAATCCGGTCATGACATAGTGGCCGCCATTAATTCCGGTATTTTCTTTGTCTTTTGAATAGCCGCCAAGTGCCAGTGCTTTTTCGATAACCGGTGTAAAATCTTTGTCTTCACCAATGTGTGTGACATTTGGGTAAGAAACGACTTCGGTTGTGAAAACGCGGTCAGCGTAACCAGGTTTCACAGGCATTAAGCAGTTGGTTGTAAATAAAAAGGCTGCCGGAACATTGTCAAATTCTTTTTGCTGGTTCTGCCATGCTGTTCCAAAATTTCCTTTCAAATGAGGATATTTTTTTAATTCCGGATAAGCGTGGGCAGGGAGCATTTCTCCGTGGGTATAGATGTTAATTCCTTTTCCTTCCGTTTGTTTAAGAAGCAATTCCAAATCTTTCAAATCGTGACCGCTTACAACGATAAAAGGTCCTTTTTCAACAGTCAGAGAAACCTTTGTCGGAACCGGAGTGCCATACGAGGTTGTGTTCGCACGGTCTAACAGTGCCATACATGCGAGGTTTACCTCACCCGTTTCCATAACAACCGGGAGAAGATGCTCCATATCAAAATCATAGCTAATTACACAAAGTGCTTTATAAAAGAACTGATTGACGGTTTCATCTGTATAGCCAAGCATTTTTGCGTGGTATGCATAGGCTGACATGCCACGGATGCCAAAAAGGATAAGGGATTTTAATGAGCGGATATCTTCATCTGCTTCCCAAATTCGTTTCATGTCATAATTGTCGGTGTTTCCACATGGATTTTTGCATACGCTGCAATCCGGTACAATGATGTGTTTTTCTTCATTTACCCGCTGAATCATTTCGCGCAGCGTATCATCGTTAAAGTTTACATTTGTAATGGTTGTAAAAAGACCTTCTATAATAATCTGATCCGTATTTTCCGTTTTTTTATTGTTTTCGCAGGCACGTGCCAAGCCAATCAGTGCTCCGGTTAATTCATCCTGAAGATTGGCAGTTTCGGCAGTTTTACCACATACGCCTGCACAACCGGTGCATCCGGCACATCCTGCGGTCTGTTCACATTGAAAACAAAACATTGAATTTGTCATGCGTTTTCGCTCCTTTGATTTGTTATTGTGAGCTTATTATAAAAAAATTTAATTAAGAAATATGTTGTTATAACCACGTTTTTTTGACGCTTAACAGGAAATATTTGGTTGTATACACTTGTTAAAACTATAAAATAAACACATTTTTCTACAAAAGAGTAGTCGAAAGACTCTGTCTTTCCTTGCTATTGCCATTGCAAATCTTTATTTTTTAAGAAAATTAAATATTTTGATTACGGTTTTTTCGGTGGCTGGTGTATCGATTGGACAGTGGCTTGGCTTTGTGCTGGAAACGCTGCCGGATACTTTACGATGCTCTGTAAACGTACGGCAGGAATGCTTTCAAATTTCAGCACAAACACATCGGAAATTGATAGCATGAATGAAAGCACACAAGATGGTAGCGCGTATTCGTACCTTGGCAAAGCAATTGCAGGATGGGCTCGCCATGTAAGTAAGGTAAGAGGAAAAGAAACTGCCGGTTCTAAGAACAGGAATTCTAAGAATCGGCAGTTTTTTGAGGGTATTAGAAAATATCGTATTTATATTTCATTACGCGGTAGGCGTAACGTTTGGACTGGTAAGTGAAGGTGCGAATCATTTTTCCGTTTTTGTCATACTCGCCGTAGGTGTGGTTCATGCCGCTGCTGAATGTGATGTTTTCATCAAAATGCTGGACACTGCTGACAACACTGGAATAAGGAACAGCAAATTTTTTTACAAGCCGGTAGGTCTTTTTCTTCTCATCCACCAGATATTTGTAGTAATAAGAAGCCTTTCCTTTTTTGTAGGAGCCGACGCCTTTATAACTTTTCCAACTGAATTTTGGAAGTGTTTTTGCACTGCCGAAATTGTTGTTGTACAGGTAGAGGTAATACTGCCCATTTGGGAGGGTATCATCTTTTTCTACAGTAATCGTATGCTGACCGGCATGTCCGACAAATTTGACACCGGTCCGCTTGAGAAGATACTTTGCAAGCGATGTCTTTTTGTAGAGGGAGCCGGAGTGGATGATGTACTTGATTTTCGGCTTTTTGTAAATATTGCTGACCTTTACCAAAGAACTTTCTTCCCGGCTGCTCACAATTAGTTCTCCATCATTAATTAAATCTAAGGAATTTAAATGGAGCCAGTCAAGTTCAGTTCCTCCGTAGGTGTTTTTACCACCTTTTCGCTGAACATGTTTTTTTCTGGAAGCCGACATGAGTTTTGCAAAGTCGACTAACTTTTTTGTCTTTTTTGTTTTAATATCAACAGAAATAACAACGTCTTCAATTGTTTTTTTCTTCTTATCATTTACAAGACACAGTAATTTTTTATGAGCCGCATCATACATAAAATCGTGGTGGAGTTCGTAACCTTTGAGAGAGATTTGTCTCACGATATGCCCTAAGCGGTTCATGACGGCAAGTTTGTCAATATCATAGGAGAAAATCCAGTTGCCGTCTACGGTGAGAATTCGGTCGGTGCGGTAGCCATTCAGTGGTGTCAAGCCGCGGCTTGCACCGTTGTTATCGTAATAGTAAATGTTGGTGGCATCTGATTTATCGTGTCCAAACATGGCATAGAAGCCGAGCGAGACGGCAGTTTTGCTTTTTCCGTTTTTCACTTTTTTGATTTTCGGAATCGCTTTTTCCTTTTTTGGTGTCGTTGAAAAGCGAACAGTCTTTTTCCACTCATTTGCTGCATTGTAGAAATTAATTTCTACTGTATTTTTTCTGCCGGCAGCGAGTCCCGGAATTAGATATTCGTGAGTTAGGCGCACATTTGCTTTCGATCCGCCTGCTAAAGTGCCGGAAATCGTTTCCGCACCTTTGGCTGTAATGGTGTACTTGGCGTAAAGTGGTTCTGTAGAAACCGCATAAAAGTAAATAGAGGTACTCAGTGTGCCATATGGATTTTTTACTAGCAGAGGGGCATCCAAAGTTCTTTTCCCCTTTTTCCATTTGGTCAGATAAGAAGTTGCTTCTCTCTGGTATTTGGTCGTATAAACGTTTTTCGTACTGTGTTTGATAGTAAGTATTTTTGCCTGAGATTTTGTGGCACAAACGAGGGTGCCGCAAAACAGAAGGAAAAACATACTTACCAGTAGTTTCTTTTGTTTCATTGGATGGTCTCCTTTTCATAGTATACATCAGTAAAATCATATTTTATTACGCGGTAAGCGTATCGTTTTGCGGCATAAGTATATGTACAAATCATGTTTCCTTGTTTATCGTATTCGCCATAAGTGTGATCCATGCCGCTGCTGAATGTGATGTTATTTCCAATATAATTCACTCCGCTGACCACACTGGAATACGGAACAGAGAACTGCTGAACCAATTCGTATGTTTTTTGGTTTTCATCGACTAAATATTTGCAAAAATAGGAGGCAGTTCCTTTGCGGTAAGAGCCGACGCCCGGATAGAGGCTCCAGTCAAATTGAGGGAGTGTTTTGGCACTGCCAAAGTTATTATTGTACATAAACAAATAATATTGTCCGTTTGGCAGTGAAGTATCATGTTCTACTGTAATTGTGTGCTGACCGGCATGTCCGACAAAGTTCCCTTTTTGTTTTAATAGCAGTTTTTCATATTTGGTTCCTTTATAAAGAGAGCCGCTGTGGATTAAGTAGTCAATGGAAGGATTCTCGTAAATATTATTGATTTTAATAATTACGCTTTCTTCCCGGCTGCTGAATACGGCATCTTTATCATTAATCATATCCAGAGAATTCAAATGAAGCCAGTCAAGCTCAGTTCCGCCATATGTATTTTTTCCGCCTTTGCGTTGTACGGAGCGCTTTCTCATGGACTTCATCATTTTCTCAAAATCGACCAGTTTTTTTATTTTTCCGGTTTCAATATTGACAGAAATCAAAACATCTTCAATTGTGTCTTTGTCGGTATCGTTGACAAGACATAAAAGCTCATTTCGTTTTTCATCGTACATAAAGTCATGATGAAGTTCGTATTTGCCAAGAGAAAGTGTCTTTTCGACTTTTCCCAGTCGGTTGACAAATGCAATGTCTGTGAGGCTGTAGGAGTAGACAAGTTTACCATCAATCGTTAAAATACGGTCGGTGCGGTAGTCATTCAATGGTGTTTTTCCCCGGCAGATACCGTTATTGTCATAATAATAAATATTTTTTGCCTTAGATTTATCATGTCCCAAAACGGCAAAAAGTCCATCGGTCAAAGAAGATTTGCTATTCCCCTTTTCCACTTTGGTAATGGCAGGAATCTGTTTATCCTTTTTAAGTGTAACAGTATATTGATAGGTATGAATCAAATTGTTTCCTGCGTCATAAAAAGCAAGGGAAAAATGATTTTTAAGCCCCGGTGCCAGTCCGGTAATTAAGTATTCATGTGTTTTTGTTACGCCGGAATCGGAATCATTTTTCAAGCGGTGTTTTATCACGCTGCCATTGTTACAGGTCACTTCACAGACGACATAACTATCCTGTTTCGATACGCCGTAATAATAAAAGGAACCGGTATTTGTTCCATATGGATTCCAGACAAGAAGCGGCTCTTCGATTGTGTAGGAATTATTGTTTCTCATATTTTGAAGCTGGTTGTCTGCTTCTGTCTGGTAAGCATCCTCATAAATATTTTTGCATTGGTGTTTGATATCCTGAACCGGAAAATTTTCACTGACTAAACCGGTATGTTTTTTTTGCTCGATTTGTTTTTGTCTTATATAATGCCGATAGCAGAATAGGCAGACAAAACCGATTAAAAGAATACCAATGATGCTTATCCAAAGTGCTTTTCTTTTCATGCGTGTACTCCTTTTTATGTAATGATAGATTTAGTGTAAAAAATAATTATGTCAAAACAATTTCAGGTGGGTGTTTGGGGGGACTTTTTGGTTCCGTAATAGGGCAGAATAGTTTCGTGTCTCGCAGGCGTTTTCACTCGTTGAGTGCGTAGCAGTAGGGGCACTGAAACTACCAGTGCCACCTACTG